>Ga0207690_10001296_pt1 | contig 15792 bp, 10 predicted proteins | sample KBSC23metaG_FD_184315 | JGI IMG/M metagenome (GOLD analysis project Ga0207690, IMG submission 184315) | Corn rhizosphere microbial communities from Kellogg Biological Station, Michigan, USA - KBS C2-3 metaG (SPAdes) (version 2) | ecosystem: Host-associated > Plants > Roots > Rhizosphere > Soil ...
CCTGCTCACCAAAGCGCTGCTCGATGACCTTGGTCGGCACCTTGCCGGGCCGGAAACCCTTCAGCCGCACGTTGCGTCCGAGTTCGCTGATGCGCTGGCGCACCTTCGACTCGAACTGTTCGGCCGGGAACTTGACCGTCAGCTTGCGCTCGAGCTTGCCGACGTTTTCCAGGGACACTTGCATTGCAGCTCCTGATGTTCAGTGCGATGTTGCGTGTTCGTGCCGATCATGCCCAGGAACGCGCCGTCCCTGACCCGGAGCCGCATCCCCGCACACCGGCTGTTTCCTGCAAGCCCGTTGTTCGACATCCAGACTTGGAAATGCTTCGGGGCGAGCTTACTGATTGCCATCCATGGGCAAAAGGTACTTCCTCATCCATGGCAAAAAGATACTTCCTGGTGCGAAAGGCGGGACTCGAACCCGCACGGGGGTTAGCCCACTGGAACCTAAATCCAGCGCGTCTACCAGTTCCGCCACTTTCGCCCTGCTCGATCGGGATCATATCGCGCCGGGCGAAATGATCGCCCCTTCCGCAGGCGGGCGATACAAGGGTGAGGGGCAATCCTGCCTGATCAAAAATGGTGGGCCGTGTAGGATTCGAACCTACGACCAAGAGATTAAGAGTCTCCTGCTCTACCAACTGAGCTAACGGCCCGCAAACCGTGCATTGTACAAAAAATGGGGTGGATGATGGGACTCGAACCCACGACAACCGGAATCACAATCCGGGACTCTAACCAGCTGAGCTACATCCACCATAGCGAGCCGGCAATTTTCATTGACCCGCCCGAAACTTGCAAGCACGGCCGACCGGCGATTGATTCGCCCTGTCGGCTGCGCTAGTTTGCCCGCATGCCGAAATCCGTCAAACCCGACGCGCCTGCAGCGGATGTTTCGCCCGTCGCGCAGTTCGAGCAGTCGCTCGACGAACTGGAACAACTGGTCGAAAAAATGGAAGGCGGCGAGTTGAGCCTGGACGAATCGCTGCGTGCGTTCGAACGCGGCATCGCGCTCTTCCGCAGCTGCCAGTCGGCGCTCGAACAGACCGAGGCGCGCGTCAAGCTGCTGCTCGATCCGGGACGTCCCGAATCAGCCCTGCCGTTTGCGCCAGCCGAAGAACCCTGAAGCGATGCGATGCGGGCGCGCCGGATTGCCGGACGCGCCCGACCAGGGATCCCGTGTCAACGCCCATCCATGGGCTGCACGGGATGAGTGCATCCTGCACTCACTTGATCAGCCGAAGCGCGAACGGATAGCGATAGGCCACGCCTTCGTTGGCCTTGATCGCGGCAAGGATGATGAACACCAGCGCGGCGATGCCGATGATGATCATCAGCGGGATCGCAATGAAGAAGCCTACGCCCAGCGTGGCGAAGCCGAGGATCGTCAGGATCACGAAAACGATTGCGATCGTGATGTTGAAATTCAGCGCTTCCTTGGCCTGATCATTCACGAACGGCATGGTGTCCTTCTTCACCAGCCAGATGATCAATGGCCCGAGGAACCAGCCCCAGCCGCCGATCCAGCCTGTGACGAAGGCGCCGAGCAGCGCAGACAGGTGCGCGAACATGGCCCACTGGCGTTCTTCCGCGGAAGGTACGCCTGCAGGTGGTGGTGTGCCGGCAGACGCCGGGGGTGTCACGGATTCCGGTGGAACGCTCATCGCCAACCTCCCTCAAAGCAGTGATGGACGGGCCGCGACAAGACTGTCGTCGCTTGCACAGCGCGTGTCAAGCATTGTTTGGGGGAGGAAAATCAGGCCGCCGCACGATTTCGCGCAAGCACGCTTCCCTCGGAATCTCGCCCAAGGCGTTGCCGGAACTCACGTCCTTCCAGCAGCGGTTTCAGAACGCGCGCACGACGCGACTCCGCGCGCGCCTGCACCCGGCGGATTCCGGTTCACCGGCCAAGCTCGCGCTCAGACAGACCTACTCGCCCGCGAGCGTCATCTTCCCGACAAGGATCGATCCGACGAGGATGGACGAGCGCGGGTCGACGTCGGTGCCGATCGCCTGCACGTTCATGAACATGTCGCGCAGGTTGCCGGCGATGGTGATTTCCTGCACCGGATACGCGACCTCGCCGTTCTCGATCCAGAAGCCGGCTGCGCCGCGCGAATAATCGCCGGTGATGATCGACACGCCCTGCCCGATCAGTTCCGTGACCAACAGGCCCGTGCCCATTCGGCGCAACATCCCGCGGAAATCGGCCGCCTCGCCGTCGACGGAACCGGCCGCGACCGCCAGGTTGTGCACGCCGCCCGCATTGCCGGTGGTCGTCAGTCCGAGTTTGCGCGCGGAATAACTGCCCAGCACGTAGCGCTGCAACACGCCGTCCTGCACCAGCGCCGACTCGCGCGTCGCCACACCCTCGGCATCGAACGCCGACGATGCGTGTCCGCGTGGCAGCCACGGCTGTTCGACGGCGCCGACGAACGTCGGCAATACCTGCTTGCCGACATGGTCGAGCAGGAAACTGGCGCGCCGGTACAACGAACCGCCGCTGACCGCCGCAACCAGGTGACCGACCAGGGAACGCGCGACTTCCGGTGCAAACATCACCGGACACTCGCGGGTGGAAAGCCGGCGCGCGTCGAGACGCGCCGCGGCCCGCCCGCCGGCCTTGCGGCCGATCGAATCGAACGACGGGAAATCGCCCGCGTCGCGCACGTATTCGTACCAGCCGTCGCGCTGCATCGCGTCGCCCTTGCCGACGATCAGCGAACAGGAAATCGAATGGTGGGTGCCGCGCTCGCGACCGACGAAACCATGCGAGTTCGCGTACACGCCGAGTGCATCGCCGCACTGCACGCTCGCGCCTTCGGAATTGGTCACCGCAGGATGGTCGCGACCGGCAGCTTCGACTTCGCGGCCGATTTCGATCGCACGATCCACATCCAGTTGCCACGGGTGCCAAAGGTCGAGTTCCGGAAAGGATGTCTGCATCAATGCCGCATCGGCAAGGCCGGCGCAAGGATCGGGTTCGGTAAAGCGCGCGATCGCGCACGCCTGCCCCAGCGTCGCCTCGATCGACCCGGGCTTGAGATCGGCGGTGGAAGCACTGCCCTTGCGCTGCCCGAAGTACACCGTCAATCCGAACCCACGGTCGCGATTGCGCTCGACGGTTTCGACTTCACCCATGCGCACGTTGACGGAAAGCCCGCTGCTGACGCTGGCGGACACTTCCGCCTGCGAAGCGCCGGCCGCACGCGCACGCCGGATCACGTCTTCCGAGAGGTCGGCCAGACGGTCCAGTTCCGCGCTGCTTGCTTCGGCTGTCACAATGTTCGTGTTCAATTTCGATTCCCGTTCAAACCCGCGGCCATGCACCCCATCGAAGAAGACGCCGACAACGAACGCCCCAGTCGCGCTGCACGCCGCCGCGAAGCGCTCGACGTGCTGGCTTTCGCCAGGCAACTGTCGGAGTTGCCACCGGCGCGGCTCGACAAGCTGGAGTTGCCCGGCGACGTCCGCGACGAACTTGCCGAAGTGCAACGCACACCGTCGCACATCGCGCACAAGCGCCAGCTCGCGCATCTCGCCAAACTGATGCGCGCGCACGACGAGGAAGACTTCGCATCCGCCCGTGCCGCGCTGGCCAACGATCGCGGCAAGAACGCTCGTGAAACCGCCGCCCTGCATCGCACGGAAGCGCTCCGCGAAAACCTGCTGGGCGACAACGCCGACACAGCACTCACGTTGTTCATCGCGGACAATCCGGGCCTCGACCACCAGCATCTGCGTTCGCTGATCCGGCAGGCTCGACGCGAACGCGACACGAACAAGCCGCCGCGGGCGCAACGCGACCTGTTCCGGCTACTGCGCGATCTCGACGCAAGTTGATCACGCGGACGTTCCGCCCACCGTCATCGCGGTGATTTTCGTCGTCGGCATGCCCACGCCCACCGGCACGCTCTGACCTTCCTTGCCGCACACGCCGATGCCTTCGTCAAGCTTCAAGTCATTGCCGAGCATCGCGACGCGCGTCAGCACGTCGGGACCGGAACCGATCAGGGTCGCGCCCTTCACCGGACGCGTGATCTTGCCGTGTTCGATCAGGTAGGCTTCGTTGGCGCTGAACACGAACTTGCCATTGGTGATGTCGACCTGCCCGCCGCCGAAATTGACGGCATACAAGCCGCGCTCCACCGAGGCTATGATTTCCTGCGGATCGTGTTTGCCGGCGAGCATGCAGGTGTTGGTCATGCGCGGCATCGGCAGGTGCGCGAACGATTCGCGCCGGCCGTTGCCGGTGGGCGCCATGCCCATCAGTCGCGCGTTGTGCTTGTCCTGCATGTAGCCGACCAGCCGGCCGTTCTCGATCAGCGTGGTGCAGTTCGTGGTCGTGCCTTCATCGTCTACCGACAGCGAACCGCGCCGTCCCGGCAAGGTGCCGTCGTCCACCACGGTCACGCCGTCGGCGGCGACCTTGTCGCCCATTCGACCTGCGAAGGCGGATGTGCCCTTGCGATTGAAGTCGCCTTCGAGGCCATGCCCGATGGCTTCGTGCAGCAGCACACCCGGCCAGCCCGGACCCAGCACTACATCCATGGTGCCCGCGGGCGCATCGACCGCATCGAGGTTCACCAGCGCCTGCCGCACCGCTTCGCGCGCCCATGCGTGCGCGCGACCGGTATTGATCAATTCGCGATAAGCGCAGCGCCCGCCGCCGCCCGCATAACCGGACTCACGGCGACCGTCGTGTTCGGCGATCACCTGCACGTTGACGCGGGTCAGCGGACGCACGTCAGCAGCCAGCGTGCCATCGGCGGCGGCGATCAGCACCGACTCGTGGGTCGCGCTCATGCTGACGATCACCTGCTTGATGCGCGGATCGAGGCTGCGCGCCAGCGCATCCAGCTCGCGCAGCAGTGCGATCTTGGCGGCGTTGTCGAGCGCATCGATGGGATCATCGGCCGGATACAGCGAGCGGGTGTTGCGCATCGCCAGCGGCTTGCCCGCGCCGTTGCCGTCCTGCGCGATCGCACGTGCCGCGCCGGCCGCTTCCAGCAACTGCGGCAACACGATGTCATCGGAATACGCGAAGCCGGTCTTGTCGCCGGACACCGCGCGTACGCCCACGCCCTGCTCGATGCTGTGGCTGCCGTCGCGGACGATGCCGTCCTCCAGCACCCACGATTCGCTGCGCGAATGCTGGAAGTACAAATCCGCCGCGTCGATGGACGGCGCCATCACCCGCGCGAATACGCGTTCGAGATCGTTGGTGGACAGGCCGCCCGGTGCGAGCAGGCTGCGTTCGGCAAGTGTCAGTGAGGAATCCATCGGGCCACGCATGAGGTTGCAATCGAACTGAACGTAAGGGCGCGCCGCCGGATTCGCAAGCGCGCGGTGCGGTTCAACCGCCGCTGCCGGCGCTGGCGGGCACGGCAATCGATGTCTCCGCCGCGGGCGCCGCCGCGCTCGCGGCCGGCGCCGGCACCGCCGTGCTGGCGGGAACCGGCGCGGTGCCGGCGGCCGCGGCATTGCTCGCCACCGGGGCCGGCAGGGGCAGCGAAGCTACGGTTTCGATCTTCGGCTTGTCCCAGGTACCGGTGACGCGATAGATGCTGCCCGCGGCCTTGTTGAGGCCCTTGCCGATCAGCCCCTGCACCACCAACCCGGCTGCCGCACCGACCGGGCCACCGATCACGGCGCCCACGACCGGCAGCGCACCGCCGACGTGCGGGGTGACGTCGATCGTGAGGTCGTAATCGCGCGCGCGGAATCCGGTACGGCCCTGCATCACGATGCGCGCCGCGGGTGCGGTGATGACCATGTTGCGGGTGAAGGCGCTGCCGTCCCTCAACTGGAAGTTGGCTGTCACGCTGTCGAAGCCGAAGCCCGACTTGAACACGTCGCCGAAATGCAGCATCAACCGGCTCGGGATTTCGCGCAGCGACAGCAGGCCCAGCAACCGTCCCAGGCCCGGCTTCACTGCCAGGATGCGCCCCTCGCCCACCTTGATGTCGAGTTCGCCCGTCATCCACGCCAGCGAAAAACCCGAGGGCGCACCGGGCCAGGTACCGTCGATGTGCAGGTGCGAATTCTTGCCGCCCGCCAGCAAGCCGCTGAAGCCGAACGCGCCCAGCATCTTGCCGAAGTCGTGCGAGGCGACATCGATCACGAGATGCGATTGGCTGGACGCCTCGGTGCCGATCCAGTCGCCGTGCGACTGGATCGTGAAATCCGCGCCCTTCGATTCGAACTTGTCGATGCGCATGCCTTGCGGCGTCGACGTGCTCTCGAACGTGGTCGCGCCAAGTTGCGCTTTGCCGAGTTTCAAATCGCCGATCGTGACGTGGAGCGGCGGCACCGCGGCCGGCGCGATCGGCGAATTCGCGGGCGGCGGCGTCGGTGGCGGCGGCGGTCCCGATTCCTGCTTCGGTTCCGGCGGCTCCGGCCAATGCAGGTAATCGAGTTTCGCCGTGATCCCGCGCGTCGCGAGATCGCGGGTCGGCAGATCGATCACGCCTTTCACCGCGCTGCCGTCGAAGGTGATGGTGTCGTTGACCGCACCGGCATCGAATGAAAACTGCAGCGCACCGAGATCGGTGCCGAATACCTCGGCGGCGTCCGTCGCGACGTTCGCCTTCGCGAGTTCCGGGAAGGCGCCACCCGATTCGCCCGCCAACGCCTGCTGGATCCATCCGCTCACATCCAGCCGCGGCGCGCGGCCATTCACCACCAATTCGCGCTCGGGCACGCTCGCCGGCATGTCGCTGCCGAAGTTCATCGCAAGCGCCGTGGGCACGTTGCGCGAGGCGTCGCCCAGCCTGCCGCGCACCTGCAGCACGCCGCCCAACGACACCGTCAACGGTGCTCCGGCGGGCGGGAGTTGCAGCGTGAGATCGAGCGGCAACTGCGCATCGGCAGGCTTGTTCAGCGGCGCCGGAAAATCCAGTGCCAAACCTGCAAGCGTGGATTTCACGTTGAGAATGGTCGTAGCGGGCGCGTTGTTCTCGCCGTTCACCAGGCGCACCGCGATATGGAACGGCGCCGCGCCGCTTGCATGCTCCACGAGGTTCGCAAGATCGGGATAGCCCTGCACCAGCGCCTGCGCGGAAGCCGTGGTGTCCATAGACGCTTCCACCATGTCCTTCGGATCGCTCACCGCATTGCCACCGACCGCCATCGACAGCTTCGCGGGCGCGCCGCGGAACATCGCCGAGAGGTCCTGTGCGCGGAATCCCTTGTTGTCGATGAACAGTGGACCGGTGAGATTCTTCAGCGCGATGTTCCATTTCGCCGCGGTCACATCCGCGTCAGCCAGATCGACCTTGCCGTCCAGCGTGAAGTTTTCCGCCTGATCCAGCGGAATGGACAACTTGATGCCGAACTTGGCCTTGCCGCCGACCTTCAACCCGTCCAGCACGTCCTTGGCGTTGACGGCCACCGGGCTGTGGCGCACGAAATTCAGCAACTCGGCGCCGGTACCCCCGCCCTGGATGTCGAGGTTGAGCACGCCGTGGTGCAGATCCGGGATCTCCGCCACCGCGTGGGTCGTGGTGACACCCTGCACCGTCGCATGCGTGGCGACGATGGCCATGTGGTTGTCGACGAAATCCAGCGCGGCATCCACGTCGGTTGCGCGCGGCCATTCGTCGGAGAAATCGAACGTGGCGTCTTGCACGGCACCGGTCGCCTCGAAACGACCTTCGTGATCGAGGAACGGCCAGTCGTCCAGATCGCCGCGGACGACCACACGCCCGGCGGTCACCGCGCCACCCACGAAAGCATGATCCAGCCATGCGATCAGCGATGGCGGCATGCTGCGATAGGGCCAGAACATCTTCGCATCGGAGATCGTGCCGTGCTCGAGTGCACCGGACGCGGAAATGAACGGCTTGTGCCCGCCGCCACGCAAGATCAAATGCGCCTGGCCATTGCCGGCAAATTCGCCGGTATCGAAGTGCAAGCCTTCGGCCGCGATGTTCCACAGCCCGACTTCGCGCCACGCCACCAGCGTGCCGCCGAACCGGCGGAACTGGAACGGTTTGCGAAACACATCCGTGAGCGCGAGCGTCGCACTCTGCGGCGGCAGTTCCAGCGACAGCGCCTCGTCGTCCGCGTGGACGATGCCGCGCGACAACGCGATGCCCGGAATCGTACCCGTCGCGCTCGACTGCAATCCGGAAAAGCGCACCGTCGCGTCGTAGCGCCCGCCTTCGCGCCATGCCAGCGCTGCGGCATCCAGTTGCACGTGCGGCTGCGCCTGCGCGGCCCAATCGATCAGCGTTTTCGGCGCCTGCGGCGCCATCGCCGCCAATGACAGCCACGGCGAAAGGTCGATGGCACGCGCCGCCGCGGTCACCAGTCGCGCACCTGGATGGCCGCGCACGTGCACGATCGCGCCGCCCGCCTGATCGACGTCCGCGCCCGGCTTGCCCGGTCCGCGCCAGGCGATGTCCCAGCCACCGTCGACGTGGTTTGCCTCGAGCGTGCCCGCGAGTGCCGCGAGCGCCACGCTCCGCCCTTCTGGCCCGGACGCAACCAGATCACGCATCGCATAACGGGCCACGGCGGATTCGAACTTGCCATTCCGCCAGTGCCCCCAGATTTCGATGTCCGCCAGCCCGTTGCGTACGGCGTAACCCTTGAGGTCCAGCCCGCGAACCGCTTCGGCAAGATCGAAATCACGGGTTGTGACGTACAGATCGTAATTGCGCTCGGACGCATCCATGCGACCGCTCACCGTCACCGCCTGGTGCGTTCCGAGTTGCTGCAGGCTTCCGCCGAAACGGACCGAGTTACCGATGTTCACCACCCGCAACCGCGGCGCCAGCACGCGCCACGAGCGCCCCGTCACGTTGTCGACGATGTCGACGCGCACATCGCTCAAGTCCAGATCCACCGGCAGCGATTGCAGCGGCGCATGCGTTTCGCCGGGCGAGTTGCCGAATCCGGCCACCTTCCAGCCGGATATCGAGTGTTCGACGCGCAACTCGATGCCATTGAGCCGCAGCGTGAGCCAGCGGTGCGACGGGCGCAGCCACGCACCGAAATCGAATTTCAATTGCGCCTGCTTCAACGTGATCGAACCACCACCCACCTTCTCCGGGCCGAGTGTCAGATTCTTCACCGTCAGCAGCGGGCCCGAGGGCTGCCAGTGACTCGTCACCCCGGCGAATGTCACGGGACGATGCAGTCGCTCCGACAACTGGTGCGCGATGAAATCCGGGTAGTGCGTCGCCACCGGCAACAGGATCTGCACCAGTCCCATCGCGACCGCCGCCGCGATCAGCAGCACCGCCACCAACGCGGTCAGCGCGAAACGCGCGCGGCGCAGGTGATGGCGCCATGGCGTCATCACGCGACTCCGGCGGCGCAGGCCTGGCTGACCCCGAACGCAGCAGTGTAGGTTGGGCTGATCCCGGACACAGTCCGGGAGAAGCCCAACGTGATCTCACCGGCCCGTTGGGCTTCGCTACGCTCAGCCCAACCTACAAATCTGCGCGTAGGTCCGTAAACCAGTCCGCAGGGCGGGAGTAGCGCAGCGAACCCCGCCAACCGCGCCGACGGCGGGTTGCCACCCGCCCTACCAGAGCCGCGATGCCCGACCTCGCGCAAGAAAAAATCAAAGCAGCACGACATCGAACTGCTCCTGCCCATACTGCTCCTCCGGTTGGAAGCGGATCGATTTCCCGATGAAGGCTTCCAGCTCGGCGACCGCGGCGGATTCTTCCTCCAGCATCCGCCCGACGACTTTCGGCGCGGCCAGCACCAGCAGTTTTTCGGCCTCGAACTGGCGCACCGCGCGGGTGATCTCGCGGAAGATTTCGTAGCCGACCGTTTCGGCGGTCTTGACGATGCCGCGGCCGGAACACGCGGGACACGGCTCGCACAACTGACGCGCAAGGCTTTCGGTGGTGCGCTTGCGGGTCATCTCGACCAGGCCCAGTGGACTCATTTCATACACGGTGGTCTTGGCGTGGTCGCGCGCCAGCGCCTTCTCGAGCGTGCGCAGCACCTGCCGCTTGTGCTCGTCGTCGTGCATGTCGATGAAGTCGATGATGATGATGCCGCCGAGATTGCGCAGGCGAAGCTGGCGCGCGGCAGCCTGCGCAGCTTCGAGGTTGGTGCGGAACGCGGTCTCCTCCAGATTGCGCGAACCGAGATACGCGCCGGTGTTGACGTCGATCGTCGTCATCGCCTCGGTCTGGTCGATCACGAGATAGCCACCGGATTTCAGCGGCACTTCCTTGCGCAGTGCCTTCTGGATTTCGTCCTCGACACCGTAGAGGTCGAAGATCGGCCGTTCGCCGGGATAGTGTTCGACACGGTCGGTCAGGCCGGGCATGAACTGCCGCGCGAACGCCAGCGTCCGCTCGAAGGTTTCATGCGAATCCACGCGCACTTTTTCGATGTCGTCGTGCATCAGGTCGCGCAGCACGCGCAGCGGCAGCGGTGGCTCCTCGTAAACGCGTTCGCCCGGCTGTGCGTGCACGACGGCTTCGGATACCGTCTGCCATACCCGCGTCACGTAGGCGACGTCTTCGGCCAGCGCCGCAGCGTCCAGGCCTTCGGCATTGGTGCGCGCAATCAGGCCGAAGCCACCCGCCGCCAGGCTCGCGAGCACACCGCGCAGGCGTTCGCGTTCCGCTTCGTCCTCGATTCGCACCGACACGCCCAGCGTGGTGCTGTCCGGCAGCAGCACCAGATAGCGCGACGGAATGGAAAGGTACGCGGACAACCGCGCGCCCTTGCTGCCGATCGGATCCTTGATCACCTGCACGACCACGCGTTGGCCTTCGTGCACCAGTTCGGTGATGGGTCGCACGCTGACCGGAGGCACAGGCGTGGATGCCGTGCCGTCGATCGAATCGTTGTTCAAGCCTGGATGCGCCATGTCGCCCGCGTGCAGGAACGCGCTGCGTTCGAGGCCGATGTCCACGAACGCGGCCTGCATGCCCGGCATCACGCGCTTCACGCGTCCGCAATAGATATTGCCGACGTAGCCGCGATGACCGCTGCGCTCGACATGGACTTCCTGCAACATGCCGTTCTCGACCACGCCGACCCGCGCCTCGCGGGGCGTCACGTTGATCAGGATTTCCTCGGTCATGTCGGGCGCTCGTGGGCTGTTGGAAGGCAGTCGTCGCTGCCGCGATCATCGTCCGCACTTTCCTGCGCGTGCGTCGGCTGGCAAAAGGCACCACTCGAAGGCATCCCGCAAACCGGCTCACCCGTTATAGCCCGGGCGGTCTGTACCTGTCGATGCAGCAATCACGCCCGTTCAGTCGCGGTCAGGCCGCGCTGCCGGCGCCGTGCACCAGCCGCGCGGTTTCGAACAGCGGCAAGCCCATCACGCCCGAGTAGCTGCCCGACAGGTGCGCGACGAAGGCGGCTGCCCTGCCCTGGATCGCGTAACCGCCGGCTTTGCCGAATGGTTCGCGGGTGGCGACGTAATCCGCGATGGCGCGTTCGTCCAGTTCCGCGAACGTTACCGCGGACTCGCACACCGCAACGTTTTCGGCAGACGCGGTGGCGCAACATACCACCGAGATCACCACGTGCGTGCGACCCGACAACGCGCGCAGCATCGCCGCGGCGGCCTCGGCATCGTGCGGTTTGCCGAACACGCGCTCATCCAGCACCACTTCGGTATCGGCGCCCAGCACGATGGCATGCGGGTCACGCGCGATCACCGCCTGCAAACCCGCTCGTGCCTTCCCACATGCCACGCGCTCGACGTACGCGCGTGGCGGTTCGTTCGCACCACGGACCTCCGGCACATCCACGTCGACGATTTCAAAATCGACGCCGATCTGCGCGAGCAATTCGCGACGGCGCGGGGATTGCGATGCAAGATGGAGCATCGCGCAAGCATAACCGCCGCGATCAGGCGGCCGCCGCATCCACGCGCGCGCCCTGCTGCGGCGGCACCAGCGCGATCACCATCCAGCCGGGACGCGGCTCGGTCTTCTCGCGATTGCTGTTCACCCGCAATTTTCCGTTCGGCTCCAGGCCGAACAGCAGTACCGTGTCCGCGCCATGCTGCGCGACGAAATCGGGCCAGCCGAACGCCTCGGTCAACGCATTGGTCTTGATGCGCCAGCCACCCTCCAGCAATTCGACGAAACGGGTGCGCGTCATGTCGGCGCCGAACAACGCCTTCGCGCGCAGGTTGCCGGCGAACGCGGAGCGGTTGTTGGCGTCTTCCGGCGCCAGCACGCGCAAACGGTAGACCTGCTCGCGCCCGAACTCCTGGCGATAGTGCAGGCACGCCAGCGAATTCAATTCTCGCCGGTTCGACATCGCCAGCAAGCGTCCGATGCCGGTCAGGTCCAGATTCAACGCCGCGTGCTGCGAGGTGGGATTGCCGAAGAACGTGGTCAGCCCGGCCATGCGCGCCTTGCTGATGCCTTCCCAATCGTCGTCCGCCAGCACCACCTGGAATTTCTGGTCGGTCAGCGCTTGCGCAATGCCGCGCGCGACTTCATCGGAACCGAAAATCAGCACGCCATCCGGATCGGGGTCGGCCACCTTCAGCCAGCGCGCCAGCGGTCGCGCGGTCGCGCTTTGCAACACCACCGTCGCGATGATCAGGATGAATACCAGCGGCACCAGCGCGTCCGCGCCACGCACGCCCAAGTCACCCAGCCGCAGCGCAAACAGCGACGACACCGAGGCCGCCACCACGCCGCGCGGCGACACGTACGACAACAACGCACGCTCGCGCCAGTTCAACAAACTGCCGAACGTCGCCACCCCGATCGACACTGGCCGGATCACGAACTGCGCCACCACGAACACCAGGAGGCCCGCCATCAACATGCCCGGCGGCAGCGGCCAGTGCAGGCGCGCGGCCAGCACCACGAACAGCAGCGACACCAGCAGCGTGGACAGGTGCTCCTTGAAGTCCATGATGTGGTCGATGTGGATGCCGCGCAGGTTGCCCAGCGTGATGCCCATGATCGTCACCGCCACCAGCCCCGATTCGTGGGTGATCTGGTTGGACAACGTGAACGCGCCCAGCACCGCGATCAGCGTGCCGTAGGCCTGCAGGTATTCGGGGATCAATTGGCGATACAAAAGAAACGCCAGCGCAGCCGCCACGCCGAGTCCGATCCCCGCACCAATGCCCACCGTGGCGCCGAACACCGCCAGCGAATGCCCCTGCTGGTGCGTCACGATCGCCTCGAACACCAACACCGCGAACAGCGCGCCCAGCGGGTCCAGCACGATGCCTTCCCAGCGCAACGCGCTGGCGATGCGCGCGTTCGGCCGCAGCGTGCGCAGCATCGGTGTGATCACCGTCGGGCCCGTCACGCAGGTCAACGCACCGAACAGCAACGCAATCGACCACGGCACGCCCGCAATCCAGTGCGCCGCCGCAGCCAGCATCAACAACGCCAACACCGCCCCGTAGCTCACCATGCCGCGCACCGCACGGCCGATTCCGCGCAGTTCCGAAAAGCGCAGCGTCATGCTGCCCTCGAACAAAATCAGCGCGACCGCCAGCGACACGGTTGGAAACAGGAATTCGCCCAGCGCCTTGTCGGGGTCGAACAACCCCGTCGCCGGCCCGATCACGATGCCGATCAGCAACAGGAACAGGATCGCCGGCAACCGCATCCGCCACGCCAGCCATTGGGCGAAAAAGCCCACGACCAAAAGGATGGTGAGCACTACGCCAAGATCAATCGCCATGCGGCCTCGCGTCCTTCGGGTTGCGGGTCATGGTAGCTGCAACGCTCTGGGCACTCGACCAAATGCGCTGACCGTCAGATTGACAGGTGCTAAACGCACGCGCAGGATCGCGCATTACTGATGCAGGCGTTGAATTAGCTATGTATGCTGCAAATTCTCAAATTGAAGCGTCCGCACTTCTCATGCGGGATGTGCCTGCTCTAAATACCTTGACTGAATATGTCAACCACTTCAGATCAGAGTTATCTTGTGCCGGGTGGTATCTCTACGAGAAGAAAGATTCCTTCGGAATTGCCACGCGATTCGAGAACGGCAAGCCAAAGAAAACTCTTTGCGTATTAATCCGTTTTTTTTGATCGCAGCACGGATACAATTTTCAGCCTCGAAACGCAAGAACCGGCAGTCACACCACGCGAATTGACGAGCCGCGAGTGTCCATGGCGTGTTGATAGCTGGCGTTTCGGAGAAGGAAAGACTGTTCAAGAACTTAGATATGCATTCGCTATCTTCTTAGCAGAGGCTCGTGCTGGTGATCCCGCGACCGCTAAGAACTTGTGGGCCGGCCACTAACGGTTTTGTGCGCAAACCATCCCATACACACGCTTCGTGCGCCGCTCGATTCAAGCAATCGGCTCCGCCACGAGCCGCACTCCAAGCGAACGCGTAACTTTCAGTACAGTGTCGTAACGCGGGTGCGCGCCAGACGCCAATGCCTTGTAGAGACTTTCCCGTCCCATGCCTGCATCCGCGGCGATTTGTGCCATGCCGCGGGCCTTGGCGATGTGGCCCAGCGCGCGCAGAAGTTCGTCGGGTTCGCCGTCAGCGGGCACTTGGGTGAGGTACTCCGCGATGGATTCGGGACTATCCAGGAATGCCGCCACGTCGAACGAGACTAGCTTTTCCTTTTTCCTTGCTTTCGCTTTCACGATTACACCTCTTCGGCATTTTTCGCGCGTGCCGGATTTCTGCACCTTGCGTCGGCAGTCGCGGAGATCCCGCAAATACGCATGACCGTCACGCGCTTGTTCGTGAGCCGTGCGATCCCGAACCCTCATCCGGCGCTGCGCGCCACCTTCTCCCGGAGGGAGAAGGGAAATTCCATCACCCGCGGTGATACGGATGCCCATTGAGAATCGTCACCGCGCGATACAACTGCTCGACCACGACCAGCCGCACCAGCATGTGCGGCAGCGTGAGCGGTCCGAGTGACCAGTGCTGGTCGGCGCGTTGCAGGACGTCGCGGGCGTGGCCGTCGGGGCCGCCGATCAGGAATGCGAGATCGCGACCCGCCATGCGCCAGTTCGACAACTGATCGGCGAGTTGTTCACTGGACCACGCGGTGCCGTGGCCATCCAGCGCAATGACATGCGCGTCGCGCGGCAACGCCGCGAGCAGTGCCGCGCCTTCATCCGCCATCGCCCGCGCATCATCGCGGCCTTTTCCGCGCGTGCCGGGCTTGATTTCGACGAGTTCCAGCGGCAGGTCGCGCGACAAGCGTTTCGCGTATTCGGCGAAACCTGTCGCGACCCAGCCCGGCATGCGTTCGCCGATCGCGATCAGCTTCGCACGCATGCCGCGCCGCTCAGTGATCGTTGGCTGCTGCGGCCTCGGGTTCCTGGTCGCCCACGGTCCAGAGGCGTTCCAGTCCGTAGAACTCGCGGACGCGCGGCAGCATCACGTGCACGATGATGTCGCCCAGGTCCACCAGCACCCACTCGGCCTCGGTCTCGCCTTCCACGCCCAGCGGCAGCATGCCCGCGCGTTTGGCGTATTTGACGACTTCGTCGGCGATGGATTTGACGTGGCGGGAAGAGGTGCCGGACGCGATGATCAGCAGGTCGGCGATGGAAGTGCGGCCGCGGACGTCGATTTCGCGGATGTCGCGCGCCTTCAGTTCATCGAGGGCAACGAGGACACGGCGGCGCAGCGTGTCGGTGGTGGGGGTGCGGTTGACGGCAGTGGCGGTGGAGCGCAACGCGGTTTGATGGGTCAAGTTCTCGAAGGCCTCGGCCTTTGGTTGGCGCGCGGAGTGCGCAGGTCCAGTATGCACCGCTCGGATTCGAGCGCAAGTGGGGCGCGGCGTCGCGTTCACACGGGTGCTTCGCCGGGAAAACCGACTCCGGGTTCTGTTCGCGATGAAGC
>Ga0207690_10001300_pt1 | contig 15726 bp, 12 predicted proteins | sample KBSC23metaG_FD_184315 | JGI IMG/M metagenome (GOLD analysis project Ga0207690, IMG submission 184315) | Corn rhizosphere microbial communities from Kellogg Biological Station, Michigan, USA - KBS C2-3 metaG (SPAdes) (version 2) | ecosystem: Host-associated > Plants > Roots > Rhizosphere > Soil ...
ATGCTGCCGATCCGAATACGAATGCAGACGGCGATGTCAACATGGGATCCAATTCTTCGCATTGTCGGCCGGTATGAACGTGATTAGACGCGCCTGCCATGCCCGAACTCGCTGAGGCTTCCGCGCGCTCCGCCGCGCTAATCAAGGCTGCGCGCCGGATCACCGTCAAGGTGGGATCGTCGCTGCTCGTCGATAGCAGCGGCGGTGGCGTTCGGCGTGACTGGCTTTCGAGCCTCGGCGAGGACCTCGGGAAGCTACGCCAAGCGGGTAGGCAGATCGTCGTCGTTTCATCTGGCGCAGTGGCGCTCGGACGGCGGCGCCTTTCGCTCAAACAATCTGCGCGGCTGGCGCTCAAGCAGGCCGCGGCCGCGTCCGGCCAGCCGCTGCTGATGCGCGCATGGGAGGAGGCACTGGCGCCATTTGGGATCCCGACTGCGCAACTCCTGCTGACGCTGGACGATACCGAGTCGCGGCGGCGGTGGCTGAACGCGCGCGCGACGATCGAAGTGCTGCTGGGCAATGGCGCGGTCCCGATCGTCAACGAGAACGACACGGTCGCGACCGAGGAGCTTCGCTACGGCGACAACGATCGCCTCTCGGCACGCGTCGCGCAGATGATCCAGTCGGACCTGCTGATCCTGCTGTCGGACGTGGATGGATTGTACACCGGCGACCCGCGGCGCGACGCCGACGCAAGGCACGTGCCGCACGTGGCTGCGCTCAGCGGCGAGGTGGAGGGCTGGGCCGGCGGCGCTTCGGCTGGGGGCGTCGGATCGGGCGGAATGCGCACCAAGCTCGCCGCGGCGCGCATCGCGCAGGGGTTCGGCTGCGCCACAATCATTGCCTCCGGCCATGAGGATCATCCGCTTGCGCGGCTCGAAAGCGATGAAGCGCGGGCGACGGTGATCGACGCCAAGGGATCGCCCGCGCGTGCCTACAAGCAGTGGATTGCCGGGACTCTGGTGCCGGCCGGAACCCTGCATGTGGACGAAGGGGCGACGCGCGCGCTTGCGTCCGGCAAGAGCCTGCTGCCCGCCGGAGTCCGCTCGGTCGAGGGTACCTTCGAGCGCGGGGTGTGCCTGCGCGTGCTCGGCCCGGACGGGCGCGAGGTCGCGCGCGGGATCACCGCCTATACGTCCGCCGAGACGCAGGCGATCCTCGGCTGCGCGAGCAGCGAGATCGAGCGGCGGCTCGGCTATACGGGGCCGGACGAGATCATCCATCGAAATGACCTGGTGCTGATGTGAGCTTGCGCGAGACTCTCAACGAAATGGGCAGCGCGGCGCGCGCTGCGGCGGAAGTGCTGAGGACTTCGCCGGCCCAGCAGCGGAGCGATGCCATTCGCGCGATGGCCAGGCACGTGCGTACGCGCGCGTCGGAAATACTTGCGGCGAATGCCGAGGACGTGGCCGCAGCGACTACGATGATCGATCGGCTTACGCTCAATGAAGACCGGTTGGAGGGAATCGCCAAGGCGCTCGAGGAGGTTGCCGGACTGCCCGATCCTGTGGGGAAGGTCGCGGATCGGTGGACCCGGCCGAACGGGCTCGAGATCAGCCGGGTGCGGACTCCCCTCGGTGTGATCGGCATGATCTACGAGAGCCGGCCGAATGTGACCGCGGATGCGGCGGCGATCTGCTTGCGGTCGGGCAATGCCGTCGTCCTTCGGTCCGGATCGGAAGCGCTGCGCAGCGCGCTGGCGATCGGCCAGGCAATTGCTGCCGGGCTGGCCGAAGCCGGGCTTCCCGAGGGGAGCGTGCAGATCGTGCCGACGCCGGACCGCGATGCCGTGGGCATGATGCTCGAAGGCTTGTCGGGAAGCATCGACCTGATCATTCCTCGTGGCGGGCGATCGCTGGTCGAGCGTGTGATGACCGACGCGCGGGTGCCGGTGCTCGGCCATCTCGAGGGCGTATGCCACACCTATGTGCATCGGTCCGCCGACCCCGAGATGGCGGCAGAGATCGTGCGCAACGCGAAGCTGCGGCGGGTGTCGGTCTGTGGGTCGACGGAAACGCTACTGATCGATCGCGACGCGGCACCCCGGCTGCTCCCGCGCATTGCTGCCGCCCTTGAGGATTGCGAGCTTCGCGGTGACGACGAAGCGCGCGCGATCGTGCCGATGGAGCAAGCGAGCGAGGACGACTGGGGCAAGGAGTATCTGGCGCCGATCCTCGCGGTGAAGTCCGTGGGCAGCATCGATGAGGCGATCGCCCACATCCGCCGCTACGGGACCGGGCATACCGAAGCGATCATCGCCGAGGATAGGGCGACGGCCGAATATTTCCTCAATGAGGTCGACAGCGCCATCGTGCTGTGGAACGCCTCGACCCAGTTTGCCGACGGCGGTGAGTTCGGCTTTGGAGCCGAGATCGGCATCGCCACGGGTAAGCTCCACGCGCGCGGCCCCGTTGGGCCGGAGCAGTTAACGAGCTTCAAATATCAAGTGCGGGGATCGGGGCAAGTTCGGCCATGATCGGGATCCCGGCGAGCGTGCGTCCGGTCGTGCAGGGGAGCACGCTGGAGCTCAAATTGTATCCCATCTGCCACGGCGGAAGCGATTTTTTCGCCTCTTCTCCTTTGTGGGTTGACGCCACAGCTGCAGCCATGCATTTTTGGGATCCCATGATGAGTCGGCTAACCAACACTGGCGACCGCGCGCTTGAGAGCGCTGCGATGACCCGTGCCGGCGGCATGATGATTACGACCATTATTACGATGACCACGCGCGAGCGGGGAGCATTCGGCTGATAACGGTCTAACGAACCAGGTTTCACCCGACCCGCTCCCCGAACCAGGCGAGCGGGTTTTTTTATGCCCAAGTCCAAGTCCAAGTCCCGAAAGAGAGCAACGAAATGTCGAGCGCGGTGGAAGAAAAGGGAGAAGCCCTCGGGCGAGCAGCAGCCAAACGGCTCTGCGTCCTGAAGTTCGGAAGCTCCGTCCTTGGACGCGAGGAAGACTATCCGAAGGTCGTCGAGGAGATTTATCGTCACGTCCGCGACGGCGAGAAGGTGGTCGCGGTCGTCTCCGCGCTTGCCGGCGAAACCGATCGCTTGCTCGAACAGGCGCGGCGGGTTGGCGGCGAGAGCGCTCCGGCGGCACTCGTGGCCCGGGTGGCGCGTGTCGGCGAGCTGCACTCGGCGGCCCTCCTCGCACTCGCGCTGAGCAAGGCGGGACTGCGTGCTGACACTCTCGATCCGCACGAGATGGGATTGGTCGCGGAGGGCTCACCGCTGGATTCCAACCTCGTCAGTGTCGACGCCGAAGCCGTCTGGTCGCGCATTGATGTGAACGACGTGGTCGTTCTGCCGGGCTTCATCGCCGATCATGCCGAGCATGGGGTTGTCACCCTCGGACGGGGCGGCACCGATCTCAGCGCAGTCTTTTTTGCCGACCGCCTCGACGCACACCGCGTCCGCCTGATCAAGGACGTCGATGGGGTCTATGAGGAAGACCCCGCGAAGAATCCCAACGCACTTCGCTATTCGTATCTGAATTATGCCGAGGCTGAGCACGCGAGCAGCGGTCTGATCCAGGCCAAGGCAATCCACGCGGCCGACGAGTGGGACGTGCTTATCGAGGTCGCAGCGCTCGGCTCGGCGGAGGCAACTACTGTTGCACGAGTTCCACCGGTGAAAGCATCGCCCGCTCGTGGCGAGCGGCTGAAGGTCGCGCTTCTCGGTTGCGGCGCCGTGGGCGCTGGCGTTCTCGAGCTTCTCCAGGGGCAGCCCGATCTGTTCGACGTAGGTCCCGTGCTCGTGCGGAACCCGGCGCTCCACGGAGAGCCTGCGCGGTTCACCGACAATCTCGACGTGGCTCTCGCCGGCAACCCCGACATCCTTGTTGAGCTCGTCGGTGGCGTCGAGCTTGCCCGCGATGCGATGCACCATGCCTTGTTGCAAGGTGCGCAGGTCGTGACCGCGAACAAGGCCGCCGTCGCCAAGCATTGGGATTCGCTTCACGCGGCCGCTGTCCGCAACGGCGGGAAGCTTCGCTTCTCCGCCGCTGTCGGTGGTGGGGCGCCTGTCCTGGAGGCGTTGAGCCGGCTCGAAGGCAAAGTGGTATCGGTCGAAGGGGTAATGAACGGCACTTGCAACTATTTGCTCAGCCGCCTTGCTGAGGGCTGGAGCTTCGAGCAGGCGCTGGCCAAGGCGCAGGAGCTCGGCTTCGCGGAGGCGGATCCGACCGCCGATGTCGACGGCCATGATGCCGCCGACAAATTGTCGATCCTTGTCCGCGAGGCATTCGACGTCGCGCTGCTGCCCAAGTGGATCGACAAGCATTCGTTGCGCGATCTCGTGCCCGAGGCAGCTGCCGAGGCGCTGGCGCGCGGCGAAGTCCTGAAGCAGGTCGGCAGCTGCCGTGTGAGGCCCGATGGCAGCGTCGAAGCCGAGGTGAGAGTGGTTTCACTTCCGCTCGACCACCCGTTGGCTCAGACCCGCGACGAAGAAAATCGCTTCCTTGTGACCGACGTCGACTGCAATGTGCACGACGTGTTCGGCAAGGGCGCGGGCAGATGGCCGACGGCAACCGCAGTATTCGCAGACGTGATGGACGCGCAGCGCGCGTTGCTCGTCCGCGAGCCGCTGCTCGGCCAAGACGCCGAAAAGATGCGGGCGTAACCCCGGTGATGCGACAATCAGCAACCGCCAGCGCTCCGGCGAGCATCGGAAACGTCGGGGTCGGCTTCGACATCCTCGGCCAGGCGTTCGATGCGGCGCGTGACGTGGTCACCGCCGTCCGCGACGAGAAGCCGGGAGTCCGGCTGATGCAGGTCAGCGGGTTGGTCAGTTCGCTTCCAGCGGAGCCCGAGAAGAATACCGCGCTCGCAGCCGCGCAGGCGGTGCTCGAAGCGGCAGGCTCGCCGTACGGGATGAGGCTGTCGATCGTGAAGGGCGTTCCGCTTTCGGCGGGAATGGGTGGTTCGGCCGCGTCGGCGGTTGCCGGCGCGGCCGCAGCGAATGCGCTGCTCGGCGAGCCATTCTCCGTTGAAGACCTTCTGCCGTTCGCGCTCGAAGGCGAACGCGTCGCCTCCGATCCGCCGCACTGGGACAATGTGATGGCGAGCCTGCTCGGTGGGCTGGTGCTTGCCGCGCGGGAGGAGCCTGCACTGGTCCAGCGGCTGCCGGTGCCCGAAGGAGTCACAACCGTGATTTTCCATCCGGCTGCGGCAGTCGAGACGCGCATGGCGCGGTCGATCCTCGCGGCGCAAGTTCCGCTGAAGCTCGCGGTCGAGCACAGCCGCCGGGTCGCGGCCTTCGTCGCGGGCTGCGCAACCGGCAATCTCGAGCTCATTCGTGCCGGTATGCAGGATCTGCTCGTGGAACCGCAGCGCGAGCATCTGCTGCCGGTGCTGCCGGAGGTGAAGGCTGCGGCGGCGGGAGCGGGCGCCTTAGGCGCTTCCTTCTCCGGCTCAGGGCCGTCGGTGTTTGCCTGGGTGCTCGAGAAGGACGCGGATACAGTCGAACAGGCGATGGCGGCTGCCTTCGCCGCCGCTGGAATTGAAGCGCGTGCCTACCGCGCCCCCGTCGCGTCGGAAGGCGTCCGGGTCTCCGGTGCGGACGAGGCGCTGGTCGCGGCATGAGGTTTGTCAGCACACGTGGACAGGCTCCGAGTGCGAGCCTGAGCGAAGCCCTGCGCAACGGCGCTGCGCCGGACGGCGGGCTCTACATGCCGGAGGAATTGCCAGCCGTGAATCTGGCCGAGCTCGATCCGCGGGCGCCGCTGGCTGACTTCGCCGTCGCGCTGCTCGGTCCGTTCTTCGCCGGCGACGCGCTGGAGTCCGAGTTGCCGGCAATTTGTGCCGATGCGCTAGACTTCCGAGCGCCGCTCGTGAAGCCGGATGCGGCGAAGCCGTCGCTGCGCGCGCTCGAACTGTTTCACGGCCCGACCGGCGCGTTCAAGGATTTCGGCGCGCGCTTTCTGATGGCGTGCTTCGACCGGATCGCCGGTGTTGAGCCGCTAACCGTGCTGGTCGCGACGTCGGGTGACACAGGCGGGGCGGTAGGCTGCGCCGCCGAAGGTCGCTCTTCCGTTCGCGGCGTGATCCTGTTTCCAAAGGGCCGCGTGTCGCCGTTCCAGGAGCGGCAGCTTACCTGCTGGGGAGACAATGTCCTGGCGGTGGAGGTCGATGGCGATTTCGATGATTGCCAGCGGCTGGTGAAGGCGGCGTTCGCCGATCCGGCGTTGTCGGCGGAGCAACGGCTTACATCCGCCAATTCGATCAATTTCGGCCGTCTTATGCCGCAGCTTGCTTATGTGGCGCACGCTGCCGCCAAAGTGTTCGCCGAGACCGGCGAGAAGCCGGGCTTTGTCATTCCGAGCGGCAATCTGGGGCATGGCTTTGCGGTTCTGCTGGGGCGCGCGATCGGCTTGCCGATCGGTCCGGTGGTCCTTGCAACGAACGCCAACCGCACGCTCAGGGACTGGCACGAGAGCGGCCGTTACGAGCCGCGCGCGTCGATCGCCACGCTGGCCAATGCGATGGACGTCGGCAATCCGAGCAATTTCGAACGCCTGTCGGCGCTTCCGCTGGACGGAAGCGACGTTCGCGTCGAGCTGGTCACCGACGACGAGATCAAGGCGCGGATCTCCGGCGAATATCGGTCAAGCGGCTACGTCTGGTGCCCCCATTCGGCGACGACCGTGGAAGCCTGGTCGCGATTGCCGGAGGCTGAGCGTTCGGAATGTCCGTGGGTCTCGCTCGCGACCGCTCACCCGTACAAATTCGCCGAAACGGTCGAGCCGCTCATTGGCAGAGCGGTCGAACCGAGTCCGGCGCTGGCGGCGATCTTGAGCCGGCCGACGCGCAAGATCCGCATCGGCGCAAGCCTCGACGCCCTCGCCGACGCGCTCCGGGAACGCGCCGCCGCCGCTTAGCCGGGCAGCGCGGCGATCATGCGACATCAGTGAGTCGAGCAGCGGGAGGGGGCCGGGTGCGGCAGGGGATTTCATCGGGTTTTCGGTTGGCGTGCGCGATGGCGGCCGCATGGTCAGCCGCCGCGGTCGCGGACAATCCCATCATCCAGACGCGCTACACCGCGGACCCTGCGCCGCTGGTGCATGACGGCGTCGTCTATCTTTATGCCGGTCACGACGAGGATGATGCCGACGGCTTCAAAATGCTCGAGTGGCGGCTCTACAGTTCGACCGACATGGTCAACTGGACGGATCGCGGGTCACCGGCTTCGCTGAAGACCTTCCCGTGGGCGAATCAAGACAATGACGCCTGGGCGCCGCAGGTGGTGGAACGCGGGGGCAAGTTCTATCTTTATGCGCCTGTCACCATTGGTGGATCGCCCAGGAACGTCATCGCGGTCGCTGTGGCCGACAAGCCGGAAGGGCCGTTCAAGGACGCCCTGGGCAAGCCGCTAGTGGGGCCTCAGGACGGTTTCTTCGATCCCACTGTGTGGGTTGACGACGATGGCCAGGCCTATCTCTACTGGGGCAATCCGCACCTTTGGTACGTGAAGCTCAATCCGGACATGTTTTCCTATTCCGGACCGATCGTGAAGGTCGATTCCAAGCCGGCGGATTACCAGGAGGGTCCCTGGTTCTATAAGCGGAACAAGCGTTACTACATGGCCTATGCCTCGAGCTGCTGCTCGGAAGGCATTGGCTATGCGATGAGCGACAGGCCGACGGGTCCCTGGGTGCACAAGGGCAAGATCATGGATCCCAACGAGGGGTCCACAGGCAACCACCCCGGCATCATCGACTATAAGGGTGCGTCCTACCTTTTCGGCTTCAACTATCGGCTCAATTTCGCGATCACGCCGATCCACCATGAGCGGCGGTCGATCACGGTTACGCGCATCAGCTACAATCCCGACGGCACCATCCCCAAACAGCCATGGTGGGACGACAGGGGGGTCGAGCAGCTGAAGCCCATCGATCCGTTCCAGCGGGTCGAGGCCGAGACGATTGCCTGGACGTCGCGGATCAAGCGCGACCGCGACCGCCCCTATGATTGGGCGCCCGGTGTAACGACGGCCGGCGACGCGCAAACCGGCGTCTATGTGACCCGCACCGGCGACCGCAGCTATATCAAGGTCGCCGGCGTCGACTTCGGCAAGGCGGGCGCGAGCAGCTTCGTCGCAAGCGTGGCCAACGCGCGGCCGGGATCGAAGATCGAACTTCGGGTTGACCGCATCGACGGCCCGGTCATCGGCACATTGCAGCTGGACGGCGCCGCATCAGGCAAGGAGTGGCGGGAGGTCAGCACGACCGTATCCGGCGCGACCGGCACGCGTGATCTTTACCTGCTGTTCAAGGGGGGCTGGGAGCCTTCGCTGGTCGACCTAGACTATTGGCGCTTCGCGCGCGCAGCCGTGTCGTCGAACTAGCTTATTCGGGCAGCGTCACCGCGCCGTGCGAGGCTGAACCGACCAACGCCGCATATTTCGCGTAAGCGCCGGTGCACTCACGTGAGACCGGCCATTCGGGCGCGGGGCGGGAGTCGAGGTCGGCATCGGTCTCGATCACGCGCTTCTCCACGTCGATGACGATCTTGTCGCCCGCCTGGAGCTTGCCGATTGGCCCGCCGCGGGCGGCCTCCGGCGAGATATGGCCGACCATGAATCCGTAGGTTGCGCCGGAGAAACGGCCGTCAGTGATGAGCGCGACGTCATTGCCGAGGCCGCGGCCCTGGATCGCGGCGGTGACTCCGAGCATCTCGCGCATGCCCGGCCCGCCGACCGGGCCTTCGCCGCGAATAACGACCACGTCGCCGGCGACGATCTTGCCGTGAGTCAAAGCGTCGAACGCCGCTTCCTCGCCGTCGAATACTTTCGCCGGACCTTCGAAGCGGAGCTTGCCGTGGCCGGCGAGCTTCACGACGCAGCCCTCGGGCGCGACATTCCCGTAGCAGATGCCGAAGCCGCCGCGCTCCTTGATCGGGCGATCGGCGGAGACGATGACCTCCTGGCCAGGCGTTTCTGCGGCGTCACGGAAGTGGTCGAACAGCGATTTTCCGGTGACCGTTGGGGCGTCGTTGATGAGGCTGGCTTCCATGAGCCGCCGTCCGAGGAGGGCGGTTCCGCCGGCAGCGCTCATGTCCGGAGCCATGAACCGGCCGCCGGGCTTCAGGTCGGCGATGACGGGTGTGGAGCGCGAGACTTCGTCGAACAAATCGATGTTGAACTCGCTCTCGGAGATTCCCGCCTCGCGGGCGATCGCCAGCAGATGGAGGATGAGGTTGGTCGAGCCCGCAGTCGCGGTGCCGGCGACGGCGGCATTGCGCAGACTGGTCGCATTGATGAGGCTGCGCGCGTTCCGGCCCTTGCGAAGCGCGTCGAGCGCGGCGCGGCCCGCTTCGAAGGCGGCTTGCGCTTTGGCCGGATGCACCGCGGGAATGTCGTTCAGCCCCATCGGCGACAAGCCGAGGAAGGTCATTGCCATGGCCATGGTGTTGGCTGTGAACTGTCCGCCGCAGGCGCCGGCGCCAGGGCAGGCGTGGGTCTCGACTGCCTTGAGCTGATCGTCACCGATATTCCCCGCGCTGTAGGCGCCGACGGCTTCGAACACGTCCTGGATCGTCAATGCCTTGTCGCCGAGCCGGCCCGGCATGATCGAGCCGCCGTAAAGAATAACGCTCGGCAGATCGAGCCGGGCTGCGGCCATCGCTGCTGCCGGAATCGTTTTGTCGCAACCGACGATGAACACGACCGCGTCGAGCGAGTGGCCGCGCACGGCGAGTTCGGCTGAATCGGCGATCACTTCGCGGCTCATCAGCGACGCCCGCATTCCGCGCGTGCCCATGGCGATGCCGTCGGTGACGACGATCGTGTTGAACTCGATTGGAGTTCCGCCGGCTTCTTCGATGCCGCGTGCCGCATGCTGGGCGAGGTCGCGCAAATGCATGTTGCACGGAGTGACAGTGGAGAAGCTGTGCACGACCGCGATCAGCGGCTTCGAAAGGTCAGACGAATCGAACCCGGCGGCGTGAAGCATGGCGCGGGCGGGGGCTCGCGAGGGTCCTTCGACCATCTCGCGCGAGGGCAGCGGCTTGTCAGTCATTGGCTAACCATGTTGTGCTTTGGATACAATTTGCGCGCTGAAGCACAGCGCAGGTGCGGTGAACAGGTGAATATTTGCGTTGGCAAAGCTGTTTTTGGCTTGCGCGACCGAATGGGATCCAGCATAAGCCACGTCGAATGGGATCCCAAACGGGCTCCCCCAAAAGGGTGATCAGGTCGGTGCTTCTCAATTCGAAGCTCATTGCCAAAGATTTTGCCGCGACGTTGGTGGACGTGCGCGTCAACCTGCTTACGCTCGTGCTTATTACCGAGCAAAGGGGAGCGGCCTAGAGTTCAAAGTCTCAGAGAGACAGGACCTCAAGACCCCCGCTCCCCGACCGGAGCGGGGGTTTTCTTTTTGCGCGAAAGGAAAACCTCGAAGTGGAACGGATCTACACTGACGAAGACGCGAAGCCGGAAGCGCTGAAAGGCGCGACGATCGCGGTTATTGGCTACGGAAGCCAGGGCCGCGCGCATGCGCGCAACCTCCGCGACAGCGGCTTTACCGTCATCGTCGGCGCCCGGCGCGGCGGCGGGGCCGAGCGCAAGGCGCTTGCCGATGGTTTCCAAGTCGCTTCGCCGGCCGAGGCGGCGCGCCGCGCGCAGCTGGTCTGCCTCCTGACTCCGGACATGACCCACCGCGAGGTCTATGCGAACGAGATCGAGCCGAACCTGTCGGCAGGCGACACCCTTCTCGTCGCGCACGGCTTCAGCGTGCTCTACGGCGAGGTCAAGCCGCGCGCGGACATCGACGTGATCCTGGTCGCGCCTAAGGGTCCGGGCGACCTCGTCCGCCGCGAATATGAGATTGGTCGCGGAGTTCCCAGCCTCTTTGCGGTCTACCAGGATGCCACCGGCTCGGCGCGCGACAAGGCGCTGGCCTATACGTTCGGCAACGGCGGCACCCGCGCGGGCGCCATCGAAACCACGTTCCGCGAGGAAACGGAAACCGACCTGTTTGGCGAGCAGGCCGTTCTTTGCGGCGGCGCGACCGAACTCGTCGCTTCCGGATTCAAGACGCTGACCGACGCGGGCTACAAACCCGAGGTCGCCTATTTCGAGTGCCTCCACGAGCTCAAGCTGATCGTCGACCTGATGTACGAAGGCGGCTTCAAGAAGATGCTGCACTTCGTCTCCGAGACCGCCAAGTACGGCGACTTCGTCTCCGGGCCTCGGGTCATCAACGATGAGACCCGCGAGCGGATGAAGGAGGTTCTGGCCGACATCCAAAGCGGCGCCTTCGCACGGCAGTGGATCGCCGAGAGTGAAGCCGGCAAGCCGGAGTATCAGCGCATGTGGGACGAGGATCTGGCGCAGCCGATCGAGCAGGTCGGCACCGAGCTGCGCAAGCACATGGCCTGGCTGCAGTCGGAAACGCCGGCCGAGCAGCCGGCCCCGGCTCAACCGCAATCGCAGGCGGCCTGACATGAGCAGCGCCGCCCAACGCGTTCCTGCACTCGAGACCGAGGCCGTCAGCGGCGCTCGGCTCGTGGTGCAGGCGCTCGAGCGCGAAGGCGTCACGCACGTCTTTGGCTATCCGGGCGGCGCTATCATGCCGGTGTACGATGCGCTCACCGGCTCGAGCCTGCAGCACATCCTGGTTCGGCATGAGCAGGCGGCGGCGCTGGCCGCCGATGCCTATGGCCGGGTCACCGGGCGACCGGGCGTTTGCATTGCGACTTCGGGACCGGGGGCGACCAACCTCGTCACCGGAATCGCCAATGCGTTCCTCGACAGCGTTCCGATGGTCGCCATCACCGGCCAGGTCGCTTCGCCGCTGATGGGGACCGACGCCTTCCAGGAAGTCGACATCTTCGGGATCACGCTGCCGATCGTGAAGCACAGCTTCCTGATCCGGCGCACCGCCGACATTCCTCGCGTGTTCGCCGAGGCGTTCCGCATCGCAAGCTCGGGCCGTCCGGGGCCGGTGCTGATCGACCTGCCGAAGGACGTTGGGGTCATGGCCGCCGTTCCTGAGCCGTTCGAGCTGCCGGAGGAGCCGCAGCAGGAGCTTGATGAAGCAGCGACAACGGCTGCCAACGCGCTGATCGCTGATGCCAACTCGCCGGTCCTCTACTTCGGCGGCGGAGTCGCGATTGCTCGGGCCGAGCGCGCGTTGCGCGAATTCGCCGAGCGCAGTGGAATTCCCGCTGTCGGCACTTTGAAGGGGCTCGGAGCAATTCCAACCGATCACCCCGGCTTCCTGGGAATGCTCGGCATGCACGGAAGTCGGGCGGCGAACATCGCGATCGACAATTGCGACCTGCTGATCTGCGTCGGCGCACGGTTCGATGACCGCGCGACGGGCAAGCTCGATAGCTTCGCCCCGAACGCGCGCGTCATTCACATCGACCGCGACCCCGCCGAGATCGGCAAGCTGCGCGCCGCAGATGTGGCACTGACAGGCGATCTTTCTGCGATCCTCGATCAGCTGACGGCGCGGCCGAAGGCCGACGGCTGGGTGAGCCAGTGCCAAGCGCAGAAGAAGCTGTGGGCCGCGCGCTATGATGCGCCTGGGGCGGGAATCTACGCGCCTGCGCTGCTCAAAGAACTGTCCGAAGCTGCGGGCGACAAGGCGATTTTCACCTGCGACGTCGGTCAGCACCAAATGTGGGTCGCGCAGCATTGCCGCTTCTCCCGCCCGCAGGCGCATCTGACCAGCGGTGGGCTGGGGACGATGGGCTATGGCGTCCCCGCTGGCGTCGGCGCCGTGCTGGCGGAGCCGGATGCGACCGTCATCACCGTCTCCGGCGACGGATCGTTCATGATGAACGTCCAGGAGCTGGCGACCATCCGCCGCTACCGCCTGCCGCTCAAGATCGTCCTGATCGACAACAGCCAGCTGGGTATGGTCCGGCAGTGGCAGGAGCTGTTCTTCGAGGAGAATTTCTCCGAGATCGATCTCAGCGACAATCCGGATTTCGCCGAAGTCACTCATGCCTTCGGGATCGAAGCGTTCACCATCGATCATCGCTCGCAGGTCAGCGGCGCAATCGAGCGGCTGCTCAATACCGACGGCCCGATCCTCTGCCACGTGCGGATCGATCCGCGCGAGAATGTCTGGCCGCTCGTCCCGCCGAACAGCTCCAATGTCCAGATGATGGAGAAGGGCTGGTGAGCGAGCGTCTGGTCGTCAGTTTCACGCCCACAGAGGGTGCCGTCATCCGCGTGCTCGGGCTGGTCGAGCGGCGCGGCTATTCGCTGCGCGGACTTGCCATGGAAGAGCGCGCGGACTGCGCCTCCATGACCATCGACCTCGAAGCGCGCGACGCGTCGCGGCGCGTCGAGGTCGTCGCGCGCCAGCTCGACCGGCTGGTCGACGTCAATTCCGTTTCCATCGTCACCGCTAGGCAGGGATCGCCCGCATGACCCCGATACGAATCTTCGACACGACGCTTCGCGATGGCGAGCAGGCACCAGGGTTCTCCATGACCCCGGAGAGCAAGCTGCGCATGGCCAAGGCGCTTGCCGCCCTTCGCGTCGACGTCATCGAGGCGGGCTTTGCGGCCTCTTCGCCCAAGGACGCACAGTCGATCATGGAGATCGCAGCGGCGATCGACGGGCCGATTATCTGCTCGCTCTCGAGGGCGATGCGCGGCGACATCCTCGCTTCGGCGAGTGCGCTCGCCCCGGCTAGGCGCAAGCGCTGCCATATTTTCATCGGCACGAGCCCCCTCCACCGCGAGGCCAAGCTGCACATGAGCCGCGGTGAGGTACTGGAGGCGATCCGCTCCTCGATCGCTTTCGCCCGAGAATATTTCGACGATGTCGAATTCTCGGCCGAAGACGCGATCCGCACCGAGCGCGATTATCTCGTCGAGGCGCTTTCCGTCGCGGCGGCGGAAGGCGCGACGACGCTAAACGTCCCCGACACCGTGGGCTATACGACGCCAGAAGAGATCTACGAGCTGTTCCAGTTCCTGGACCGGCACGTGGAACGGACGGAAGACGTCATCTTCTCGACGCACTGCCATGACGACCTCGGCATGGCCGTCGCCAATTCGCTCGCGGCGGTGCGCGGCGGCGCCCGCCAGGTCGAATGCGCGGTGAACGGCATTGGTGAGCGTGCCGGCAATTGCGCGCTCGAGGATATTGTGATGGCGCTGCGCACTCGTGCCAACGTCTACGAAGCGTTCACCAACGTCGACACGACCAAGATCATTCCGGCGAGCCGCACGCTCGCGCAGATCACGAACACCCCGCCGCCGCGCAACAAGTCGATTGTGGGGGCGAACGCCTTCGCGCACGAATCCGGCATCCACCAGCACGGTGTGCTGCAGAACCGCGAAACCTATGAAATCATAAAGCCCGAGGATATTGGGCTGGCGACCGACGGGATCGTGCTGGGCAAGCACAGCGGCCGCCACGCTCTGGCGGCCAAGGCCAAGGCGCTGGGCTATGTGCTGGAGGGCGAGCAGCTCGACAGGCTTTTCACCGCATTCAAGACGGTCGCCGACGAAGTCGGCACGGTCGACACGGCGCGCCTGGTCGCGCTGCTGTCTGAAGCGCAAACGCATCGCCCGCAGGCGCTGTGGAAGCTGTCCAAGCTAGACATTCGCGCGCCGGTTTCGGCCAGCGCCTGGCCGGTCGCTAGGGTCGAGCTTGAGCATGGCGAACGCGGGCGCGTGACCGATGTCGCAAGCGCCCCGGGTGCGCTCGATGGCGCATTCGCAGCGGTCAGCCAGATGATGGGCGTTCCGGCGCGCGTGGACAGCATCGAGATGCAGTATATCGCTGCCGATCCGGACGAGCCGGCGAAGGATGGGCAAGGCGCAAGCGTGCTGGTCGACATGACTGTCGATGTCGAGGGCGAGACGTTCGCCGGCCGCGCCCGGGCACGCGACATCCTGCCCTGTTGTGTCTCCGCCTACATCGACGCGGTCAGCAACGCGCAAGCGGTTCGCGACCTCCGCATCAGCAACGCCAATAAGGTGGAGGCCGCGTGATCAACATCGTTGTCCTGCCCGGAGACGGGATCGGCCCGGAGGTCACCGCCGAGGCGGTCGCTTGCCTCAAGCAATTGTCGAGCGAGCGCGGCCTCGATCTGCACTTCACCGAACATGATTTCGGCGGCGTTGCAATCGACCGTCATGCCGATCCGCTGCCCCCTGAGACGCTGGCGGCGTGCCGCAACGCGGACGCCGTGCTGCTGGGAGCCGTCGGTGGCGATCAATGGAACGACGCACCCGTTCGTCCGGAAGCAGGGCTGCTGCGCATTCGCGAGCAGCTCGGCCTCTTCGCCAATCTCCGCCCCGCCAAAGTACTCGACGGCCTTCAGGAATTCTCACCGCTGCGGCCGGACATTTCCAAGGATGCCGACATCCTCGTCGTGCGCGAGCTGACCGGCGGCATTTATTTCGGCGAGCGGCGGAGCGAGGCTTCGTCCGCGTCCGACCTCTGCTCCTACAACCGCGACGAGATCGAGCGGATCGCGCACGTCGCTTTTCGCTCTGCACGGCATCGGCAGAAGAGGGTGACTTCGGTCGACAAGGCGAACGTCCTCGCCACGTCCAAGCTATGGCGCGCGACGGTGACTGAGGTTGCCAAAGCCTATCCCGACGTCGAGCTCGATCACATGTACGTCGACGCCTGCGCGATGGCGTTAGTCACGCACCCACGCCGCTTCGACGTCATACTGACGGAGAACATGTTCGGGGACATCCTTTCGGACGAACTCTCGGTGATCAGCGGATCGATCGGGCTGCTCGGC
>Ga0207690_10001309_pt1 | contig 15643 bp, 15 predicted proteins | sample KBSC23metaG_FD_184315 | JGI IMG/M metagenome (GOLD analysis project Ga0207690, IMG submission 184315) | Corn rhizosphere microbial communities from Kellogg Biological Station, Michigan, USA - KBS C2-3 metaG (SPAdes) (version 2) | ecosystem: Host-associated > Plants > Roots > Rhizosphere > Soil ...
CTTGGCCTCGTGGCGCTGACCGCGCTGTTCAATCCGGAGGCAGCTTCCGCATCGGAGTGCGGGAACTTTTATCTTTACGCAGGTCAAATCACCGCGCATGGAAACACGACCTCCCACACATGCTTCTGGGGCTCAAGTCCCTACTACGGCTGGGCCGGGGTCGATGGACAGATCGTTGCACCGGCGACGTTTCCTACGCACACGGCGCCAGCATCCCAATGGCATGTCGCCGATTGGTTGGGGATGGACTTCCTCGACGGCGGTGAGTGGATCCAGGTTGGATACAACGCCGGGTGCATCGGACATTGCACCAAATGCGAGCCGTGCATCAACGATCAATCGAGCCTGCACGAATATCTGGAATCATCCGAACCGGGCGGCTACTACCTGTTGCTCGACCAAGGCATCGTTGGACTGAGTTCCGGGACCACTTTCCGCGTCGACTACTTCCAAGGCTGTTGGGAGGCATTCGATCACTACAACGCCCTCATAACGTTCTGGTGTGGCGACGGCTTCGCGACGTCAGCGGCCGCTCACGCCTCGATGGAGTTGTGGGACGAGACCGACGTCGACGGGAGTGCGTCGAACTCGCCCGCAACATTTGGCACCAACGCGCTCGGTACCAATCAGACAATGCGCCTTAAAGGCGGCGGCGGGTATGTGGACTGGACTTCCACGATCCCCCAGGGGACAGCGACGAAAGATATGCGGACGTCGTCGCCGCGGAGCACCTGGTGGTCCCCATATCACACCTACTGGTACTTCATCACGTACACGAACGCTTGATCCCACGAGGTGTGTCCGGCTGAGATCCCAGATTCCGCGTACGACGAAAGGGTTCACGAGGTACGCTCGGTCCACTCTTCGGGGGGGCCATGGGGGCTTCGCGCTTCAACTTCCTGCGATTTGCCGTCGCTCTAGGACTTGTCACGCTGACGGTGTTGTTCGCCGCCAGACCCGCTGCGGCGGCCGAGTGCGGTAACGGCTACCTCTATGCGTTTCAGTTCACTGCCCACGGAAACACAACGTCACATACTTGCTCGCTGGCCTCCACCCCGTACTACGGGTGGGCCGGCGTGGACGGCCAGATAATCACTCCTACGGCGTTACCCACGCATACGGCTCCCGCGATTAACTGGCACGTCGCCGATTGGCTGACAACGGGGTACTACGGCTTGGAGGCCTACATCCAAGTCGGCGAGGTCGCCGGTTGCATCGGTTCGTGCGCATCCTGCGCCCCATGCATCAATGACCAGTCGCACTACCACGCATATTTGGAGTCGCTCGACAACAGTGAGTACTACTTGCTCATTGATCGGGGCACGACCGCGCTTGGTTCGGGAACCACCTTCCGGATCGACTATTTCGACTCATGCTGGGAAGCGTTCGACCATTACAACACCCTCATCACCTTTTGGTGCGCTAGTGGATTTCCCTCGTCTGGACTCATGCAAGCCGGAATGGAGCTGTTCGACGAGACCGGCTCGGACGGGACCGCGTCCAATTCCCCCGCCACGTTCGGTACGAATGCTGGCGGCACCAATCAGACGCTCCGTCTCAAGGGCGGCGGCGGTTGGGTGGACTGGACGAGCACGATCCCACAGGGCACCTCGACGCAGGATCTCCGGACCTTCTCCCCGCGGAGCACCTGGTGGTCGCCTTTCCACACCTACTGGAACTTCATTACTTACAGTAACGCCTAGCGACGAAGCGGCGTGGAGGTGGCATTCATGGAACATGCAGGCGCGGGTGCGCTGGTGGTTGTCTTGACTGCGACGTGCATCGCTTCTACCGCGTGCGGCGCCGAGCACCCACAAAGCAAGAGCTTTAAGCCTGGGGCAAGCGAGTTCCAGAGCCAGCCGGTCCAACTGCCGCAGGGACGCCGCGCGGCCGTGTGGGACGCGTCCAGAGGACGGTTGTGGATCTTGACCGCCGAGGACACCACAAGGCGCATGAGCCTCACCAGCTACGACCCAGCGACTCAGCGGTCGACAACGTCGGTGATCTCGGACGATGACAGCAATTTCGTCAATGGAGCCCTGACGGTAGATGCGTCACACGTTTGGGCGGCTTGGGGTCGCGAGCTCGTGCAATTTGATCCCGATGATGCCTCGGTCAAATCCTTTGGCCTACCGCAGGCCCTGACCGGGGACGCGCCGACCGAAGTTCACGTCGGTGACTCCCGCGCCGTGCTGAACATGGTCGAAGCGAACGGCCGTCTTTGGATGAACGTGGACGGCGTCAGCGCAATAGCGATGTTCGATAGCAGCACCAGCACTTGGTCGTCGGAAACACCGTCCGACTCAGCCACGACCCCCATGAGCAGCCTCGCCGCTACTGGTCAATCGGTGTGGGTCGACCGGAAGACCGCAGCCGGCTTGACACTTCAGGCAGTTCCCGCTCCAGCGAGTCCTAGTGCACCGGCATCGGTGTCCGACGCGGCCGTCCGCCAGCTGCCGGTGATTGCATTTGCTGCTCGCGACGCGCAACATCTGGCTATCGTCACCGCGCAATCGCAAATCGAAGACTTCGATGTGACGACGGGAGCTTTGCGCCCGTCGAGTGTCGTCGTCGAAGGGATCATGCCGTCGGTGTCAATGGCCGGCGGAAGTACCGGAGACTTGTGGGCTTGGCGTCGAACCGGAAGTGGGGACGCCCTCGTACACATTGACGCGAACATGACCAGCGCGACCGACGTCGACTTCCACGACGTGACCGTCGAACTGAGTCGCAACCCAACAACGGGGGGAGGCACCGGAGCGGCCGCCCACCTCGTCGATCCGGCCGTTCAGACCATCACCCCCACCCCGTACGGGGTCTTCGTGACGACCCGATATGGGTCCGACGGCCAAGAGCGGAGCCCGTACGCAGGCATGTATGTCGTCAAGGGCTGACTGGCGCCGCCTTCGCGATTGGGCGAGCGCGCTCGCCGCGATCGCGCTCATCGTCCCGTATCTCGTCGGCTGCGGCAACGACGCGAAGCCTCAGTGCGCGGCTGCGCAGTTCCACGTAGCCGTTGCACTCGTCCCCAACCGCGTCGAAGTTTCGCTTCTCAATCAAGGCGTAGCTTGCCATCTCAGTGGCAACCACCCGATCTTCGTCTCGAGCGCGTTGCACGCCGCACTCCCTGCGAACGCCACGGGAGACGTACCCGCCGGTGCAACGTTCGTTCAGCCGTTCGCGGCGGACGCGGGCATGACTTGTCCAGCCAACTTAGCCGGGCACTACCGACTCATCGTGAGCTTCGAAGGAAAGACCGTAGAACTCACCGACATCCAAAGCCAGCGACTGGCTCCGTCGGTCGACGCATGCATGGTTCTCACGCCGCAGCCTGCTCACGTCGTTCTCCGGGGTGGCTAGTCGGCGAAGCGGTGGCCCATGCCTCGGTTCCGTGAGTAAGTATTCGGTCGGATCGGATCCGGTTCGAGCTTGCGCCGTAGCTGCGCGACGGTTGACAACGCTCCGCTCGGCTTCTAAAACTAGTGGCAGTTAGTTTTAGTGGCAACGGGGAGGTGGCGGGCGTCGTGCCGACCGCGTTCGTGCTGTCCGGGGGCGGCAGCCTCGGCGCGGTCCAGGTCGGCATGCTGCTTGCCTTCGCCGACCGCCACATCGCGCCGGATCTGCTCGTCGGCAGCTCGGTCGGCGCGCTCAACGCGGCATTCGTCGCCGGCCGCCCGGGACACCGCGGCGTCGACGAGCTGGCGCGGATCTGGACCGGTCTGCGCCGCTCTGACGTCTTCCCCACCGACGTACGGCGAATCGCTCGCGCGCTGACCGGGCACGCCAACGGGATCGCCGATCCCGCTCCCCTGCGTCGACTCGTCGAATCGCGACTCGCGTTCGACCGGATCGAAGCCGCGCCGTGGCCGCTCGCCGTCGTCGCCACCGAAGTCACCACGGGTCGCGAAGTCGTCCTGACAGAGGGCCGCGCGGTCGACGCGGTCATGGCCAGCGCCGCGCTGCCGGGCGTGTTCCCGCCGGTCGACGTCGACGGTCATCTGCTGATGGACGGCGGCGTCGTCAACAACTCGCCGATCTCCGTAGCGCGATCCCTCGGCGCGACCCGCATCTACGTCCTGCCGACCGGCTACGCCTGCGCGCTCGAAGCGACGCCGCGCACGCCGCTCGCCATGGCGATGCACGCGGTCACGGTCGCGATCCAGCGACGGCTCGTGCAAGACGTACAAGACATGCAGTCTCTGGTCGACCTGCGCGTGGCGCCGCCGCTGTGCCCGGTGTCGGTGTCCCCGGTCGACTTCCGCGCCGCGGCCCGGCTGATCGACCGCGCCCGAGCCTCCACTCGGGCCTGGCTCGATCGGCCGATGGCCGCGGACCAGTCCGCCCATCTCGCGCTGCACCGACACGGCAAGGAGACGACGACCGATGTGCCCGTCCGCGAATGCGCGTGACCTGACATTGCTGCCCGAGGTCGCGACACCAAGCGGCATCGACCCGAACGGCATCGATATCGCCGCCGCGGAACGCGCAGCGGCCGACCTGCTCCGCGCACTCGGCATGGACCTGCACGACCCGTCGCTCGCCGCGACACCACGACGCATCGCGCGCGCGTACGCCGAACTGCTCACCCCGCGCGAGTTCAACCTCACGACGTTCCCGAACGACGAGGGGTACGACGAGCTCGTGCTCGCTCGCGGCATCGCGTTCACGTCGATCTGCGAGCACCACTTGCTGCCGTTCACCGGTGTCGCCGCGGTCGGCTATCTGCCGGATCATCGGATCATCGGCCTGAGCAAGCTCGCTCGTGTCGTCGAGCTCTTCGCCCGGCGACCGCAGGTGCAAGAGCGGATGACGAAGCAGATCGCCGGTTGGCTCGACACCCATCTGCGCCCGCGCGGGGTCGGCGTCGTCGTGCACGCCGAGCACAGCTGCATGACGTTGCGCGGCGTACAGGCTCGCGGCTCTTCGACCGTGACGAGCACGTTGCTCGGCACCCTGCGCACCGACCCGCGCAGCCGCGCAGAGTTCCTCGCGCTGACGCAGGACGCGCGCTAACCCGTTGAGTTGGGAGGCCGAGGCGCGCTAGCGGTCGACCGCCCGCTCCAGCTCGGCCTTCGTCATCTTCGACCGGCCCTCGACGCCTTTGCGCCGGGCCTCGTTGTAGAGCTGCGCCTTCGTCCGCCCGCCGGCGCCCTTGTGCGACCGCAACCCGCCGCGACGGCCGGAGGAGATGTCCTGCACGGAGGTGCGGCTCGCCTGCTTGGACTCGCCGTGCCGGGCGCGCTCCTTGTTCACGGTGCGAGCGGCGATCTCCTCGGCCTTGTCCTCGCTCTCGCCCCGCTCGCGCAGCCCTTCCTTGATGTGCTCGTACTGTCGTTCCCGCTTCTTCGACCAGGCAGCTTGAGGCATGACCGGGACTTACCCGGCACCGCTCGACGCTATTCGGCCGGCAGCGGCGCCGGAGGCAGCCGCAGCACGCGAGCAGCCCAACCCGGCAACCACCAGTTCCACGAGCCGAACATCGAGACCAACGCCGGCACCAGCAGCGATCGCACGACGGTCGCGTCGAGCAGGACGCCGAAGCCGAGCGCCGTCGCGAAGGTCTTCAGATCGGTCCCCGGGCCGGACGCAAGTGCGACGAACGCGAGGAACAGGATCAGCGCCGCGCTCGTGATCAGCCGGCCAGTCCGGCCCAAGCCGGTGACGACGGCCGCGTCGGTGGATCCTTCGCGGTCGTACTCCTCGCGCATGCGGGCGAGGATGAACACCTCGTAGTCCATCGACAGGCCGAACAGGAACGCGAACACCATCAACGGGATCCAGAACGTCACCGCGCCGGTCTCGCTCACTCCGAAGACCATGCTCGATCCGTAGCCGTGCTGCCAGAACAACACCATGAACCCGAGCGTCGCGGCCAGCGAGATCAAGTTGAGGATGACCGCCTTGATCGGCAACACGATCGACCGGAACGCTCGCGCCAGCAAGACAATGGTGAGCAGCGCGATCAGCGTGAGCATCAACGGAAAGTTCCCGTACACGGCCTTGAGGAAGTCGATCTGATCCGCGCCGATGCCGCTGACGCCGACGACACCCGGCAACCCGTCGACAGCGTCCTTCACCCCACGCACCGGATCGACCGTCGCCGAGTTGACCGTCTCTTTGTCAGGGATCACGACGACGACCTGCCGGCCCGCCGCCGTCGTACCCGGCCCGGTCGGCACCGCAACGGTGCGGACGCCGTCCACCTTCGCGGCGGCCGCCGCGACGTCGGCACCGCGTCCTTCGGCGACCAACACCTCCATCGGCGTGAGCACGCCGGTCGACACGCCGCCGGCACGCAACGTCTGCAGTGCGTCGTACGCCTTGCCGCTCTTGGCCAGCGACGCGCTCGACGCGAGCCCGATCCGGATGCCGACGAACGACGCGAACAACGCGCCGAGCACGACGACCGCGACTCCGGCCGCGACGTACCGCCGGCGTACGACGGCGCGCGCCCACCGGCTCCACGACTTGCTCGCGCGGTTCTCGTGCCGGATCTTCGGCCAGTCGACCCGGGGCCCGATGCCACCGAGGATCGCCGGCGTGAGCGTGATCGTCGTCAGCACGCTCGCGAGCGGGATCAGCGCGCCCCCCATGCCGATGCTGCGCATGAACGGCACCGGCAACACGACGAGGGCGAGCAACCCGATCGCCACCGTCACGCCACTGAAGACGACGGCATGGCCGGCGGTCTCCATTGCGACAACGACCGCGTCGTGATTGTCGCGACCGTGGTCGCGCTCCTCGCGCCATCGGTTGACGAGGATGAGCGAGTAGTCGATCGCCACGCCCAGCCCGATCAGCGCGACGAGGAACTCGACGATGAACGACACGTCGGTGACGTACGTCAGCGGCAACAGCAGGATGAACGTCGTCAGGATCGACACCGCGGCTACCAACAACGGCAGGAACGCGAGGAACGACGCGAACACGAACGCGAGCACCGCGAGCGCGCCCAGCGCACCGAGGGCGACCTCGGCGAGCACGCCGTTGCCGCCGCTGCTGTCGCCGACGGCCAACGCGTCTTCGCCGGTGACGCCGACCGTCGCCCCGGCCGGCGCGGCCGCGGTCAACGCATGCCGGATGGGTTCGGTCGGCAGCTTCGTCGTCACGGTGCGCGGGAACCGGTAGAAGACCAGCGCGTACGCCGTCCGGTCGTCATTAGTCCGGAACGCGCGATCACCGGTGTTCGCCTCGTCGACGAGTCGGGTGTTCGGGACCTTCGCGACGACGGCCGCGAATGCCGCGCCGACTGCCGGCTCGTGCCCGGTGATCGTCTGACCCGCCGGCATCGTCACCGTGACGACGTACGGCGCGGTCTTGCCGCCGGCGTGAAAGTCGCGGTCGATCTGGTTGGCCGTGACGGTGCCCGGCTGGCCCGGCAACGAGAAGTCGACGACCAGCCGCTTCGTCGTCTGCTGGGTGAGCACCACCCCGGCCACGACGACGACCAGCCAGGCCACCATCACCCAGCGGCGATGGCGCAGAACGAACTCGGCGATCCGCCCCATGAAGACCCCTCCCGCAAGGCGACCCTATCGCCGAGGGAAGTTTGTATCCGTATAGCCGAATTCTCTTATTCACAAGTCGTGACAATTCGTCTATGTTTCCGTTACGCCATGTGACCGTCCTGAAAACTGCGGTCCGGAGGTGATAGGCGTGTCGCGCCCGATTGCTTCCCCACGCCCGGATGCACCCCGGGCGGTACTGCCGCAGCGCCAGCTGCGGGCGGCGCTCAAGGCCGACCAGCTCGTGCTGCATTACCAACCGATCGTCGCCCCGCGCTCCGGCGAGATCCGCGGCGTCGAGGCATTGCTGCGCTGGCAGCACCAGCCCGACGTGCTGCTCATGCCGGACGACTTCCTGCCGGCGATCGCGCACACCCCGGTCATGCACGACCTCACCGCGTGGGTCATCGGCGAGGCCTGCGCGCAGATCGCGCGCTGGGACCTCGCCACGATGTCGGTCAACATCGCCGCCGGCGACGTCGTCCGGCCCGGGCTGGTCACCGCGATCGACGCGGCGCTCGCGGCACACGGACTCGAGCCGGAACGGCTGGTCGTCGAGCTGACCGAGCACGCGGCGGTGCAAGGCATGAACGTCGCCGCCAAGGTGCTGCGTGACCTGCGCGGGCTCGGCGTCGGCGTTTCGCTGGACGACTTCGGCACCGGCTACTCGTCGCTGCTCTACCTGCGCGACCTGCCGGTGACTGAGGTCAAGATCGATCGGGTGTTCGTCAGCGGCGTCGACCAGCGCGACGAGGACGCGGCCATCGTGCACAGCGTCGTACAGCTCGCGCACTCGGTCGGTCTCACCGTCGTCGCCGAGGGGGTGGAACGATTGGCGCAGGCACGCTTCCTCGCCGACGTGGGGTGCGACTTCGCGCAGGGCTTCCTTTACGCGCCGGCGCAGCCCCCCACCGAGGTGCCGCACCGCCTCGACCCCATGCTGCTGGTCACGCCCTCGCGCACGAAAGCGAAGCCCACCGCAGAGACCCGGCCGCGCAATCGCGGTAGCCGGCTCACGACGACGTCGCCGGACATCATCGAACGGATCCTCGCTCTCGCGACGCAAGGCGCGTCCCTGCACACGATCGCCGCCGCGCTCAACCAGGACGGGGTGCTCACCGACGCGGGCACCCGCTGGTCCGCGCCGACCGTCGCGCAGGTGCTGTCAACCCACGGGCATCGCATGTGAGACGCCGACGCCCCCGCGAGTCTCGGCGCCGTAGGTCTCGATCTCGCGGTCGATGTCGAGCGGCCGGATCCGCGTCCGCCCCGCCCGCACCTCGTCGGTGATCCGATCCGCGGGCACCAGCCATGACACCTCGAACTCGATGCCGTCGGGATCGGCGCCGTACAACGCTTTCGTGGTCGAGTGATCCGAGGCGCCCGCGAGCGCGCCGGCGTCGGCCAGCTTCGCCGCGATGCGCTTGAGATCGGCGAGGGTCTCGACCTCCCACGCGAGGTGGTACAGACCGACGGTCTGCCGGCCCGCTTGCGACGGACCGGCGGCCGCGCCGATCTCGAACAGGCCGAGGTCGTGGTCGTTGCTCGATCCTTCGGCCTGTAGGAACGCCGCGCCCTTGAGCTCGGCCATGTCCGCGAGCGGTCGGAAACCGAGCACGTCGCGGTAGAACTCGACGCTGCGGCGCACGTCCCTCACGTAGAGCACGGCATGGTTGAGGCGATGGATGGCCATGGCTATCTCCTTACAGCTCGGTCACGCGGACAAGGGCAAGGTCTCGGGCACCGGCGCGAGCATGATCTCGTCCAGCGCCAGTCTGGTCCGCGGCGCGGTCTCGCGCGCGGCGAACGGTTCGGGAAGTACGGCGTCGGGGTCGCGCCGGCCGACCGCGATGACCACGAGCGGGCGGCTGCCCTCCGGCAACCGGAACGCGCCGGCGACTAGGTCGGGGTCGAACCCACCCATTTGGTGCACGGCGAGACCGTCCGCCTCGGCTTGCACCGACAGGTGCGCCGCGGCCTGCCCGGCGTCGTAGTCGGCCCATGGGCGGACGCCGCCGGCGCCGTCTTCGGACTGCGCCGCGACGAGGATCAGCGCGGACGCCGCGCCGGCCCAGATCGCGTTGCCCGGGGCGAGCGCCGACATCAACGCGGCGAACTCGGGGGTGTCACGAAGGGCTACGCCGACGCGCCACGGCTGGCTGTTGCCGGCGCTCGGCGTCCAGCGGACGGCCTCGAGCAGCCTGGTCACCTGACCGTCGGACAAGACATAGTCACGGTCGAACGCGCGAGTGCTCCACCGGCCGGCGAGCAACGGGTGCAGTGTGGTCATGCCGTATCCAATGTAGTTGAGTGTTCAAGTATTCCGTCGTACCATGGATCGCATGGCGACCCGCTGGCTGTCGAAAGAGCAGCAACGATGCTGGCGTGCATACATCGAGGCGGTGCGGCTGCTGCAGGACTCGCTCGACGCGCAGTTGCAGGCCGACGCCGACATGCCGCACGCCTACTACGAGATCCTCGTCCGGCTCTCCGAATCGCCGGACCGCCGGCTGCGGATGGCCGAGCTGGCGACCGGCACCCAGTCGTCGCGCAGCCGCGTCTCGCACGCCGTCGCCCGGTTGGAAGAGCGCGGTTGGGTACGGCGCGAGCCGTGCGCGAGCGACCGGCGCGGGCAGCTCGCCGTGCTCACCACCAAGGGTCACGCCGCGTTGGCGGCGGCCGCGCCCGGACACGTCGCACAGGTCCGCGCCACCGTGATCGACGCGCTGTCGACCGAGCAACTGCGCGCCTTGGCCGACGCTTCGACCGCGATCACCGCAGCCATCGAGTCGTCGCGTGATCGGGGCGCCGCAGCGCGACTTTCGGAGTGACCGTGGCGTTTCCGAGGGCGGGACGCCATGATCTCCACGTGCAGGTGGACCTGAGTCGCTGGCCGGCAATGGCGCCGCCGCGGCCCGCGCCGGTTCGCGCGACTGTCGCGCGCGCGCTGCTCGGCCGGGTCGCGCGCCATGCCGGCCTCACCGTCACGCTTCCGGACGGCAGCCGCCTCGGTCCCGCGGGCGGTCCGGTGCTGGCGGTGCGGCGGCCGCGCGAGTTCTTCGCCCGGCTCGGGCGGCACGGGAACATCGGCTTCGGCGAGTCGTTCATGGCCGGCGACTGGGACGCGCCGGACCTCGTCGCCGTGCTGGAACCGATCGCCCGCAACGTCGCCACTCTCGTGCCGCGACAACTGCAACGGCTGCGCCGCTTCTACGACCCGCGGCTGCCCACCGTCGAGGACAACAACCGGCTGGGCGCGCGGCGCAACATCGCGCGTCACTACGACTTGTCCAACGACCTGTTCGCCACGTTCCTCGACGAGACGATGACGTACTCGTCCGCGTTGTTCGCGGATGGGCACGACGAGCCGCTGGAGGTCGCGCAGCGGCGCAAGATCGACCGGCTGCTCGACATCACCGGCGTCGGCGCCGGCACCAAGCTGCTCGAGATCGGCACCGGCTGGGGCGCGCTCGCGATTCGCGCCGCGCGACGCGGCGCGCAGGTGACCACGTTGACGCTGTCGAGCGAGCAGGCCGCGCTCGCCGGCCGCCGGGCGAAAGAAGCCGAGGTCGCCGATCGCATCGACATCCGGTTGGAGGACTACCGCGACGCCGACGGCGTCTACGACGCAATCGTCAGCGTCGAGATGATCGAGGCGGTCGGCGAGAAGTGGTGGCCGACGTACTTCCGCACGTTGGACGAACGGCTGGCGCCCGGCGGCGCGGTCGGGCTGCAGGCGATCCTGATGCCGCACGACCGCATGCTGGCGAGCAAGTCGTCGTGGTCGTGGATCAACAAGTACATCTTCCCCGGCGGCATCATCATGTCCGAGCGCGCGATCGAGGACATGCTCGCGCGGCACACGGCGTTGCGCGTCGCCGACCGGCTGCACTTCGGGTCGTCGTACGCCGAGACCTTGCGCCGCTGGCGCGAGACGTTCGTCGCCGCCGCGGAGCGGATCGAGACGCTCGGCTTCGACGAGACGTTCCGGCGGATGTGGACGCTCTACCTCGCCTACTCCGAAGCCGGGTTCCGGTCCGGCTATCTCGACGTGGGTCAGTTCCTGCTGCGCCGCTGACCGCGGTCGAGGATCCACGCCACGAGGCCGGCGGCGAGCGCGCCACCGGCACCGAGTACGACGGGAGCGCGACCGCCGGCGCCGTCGGCGAGCAGGCCGAGGATCGGACCGCCGACCGGCGTCGTACCGATCAGGAACACCGCTTGCAACGCGAGCACACGGCCGGCCATGTGTCGCTCCGCGCGGAGCTGGACGAGCGCGGTCGTGACGGTGAGATAGACGACGCTGGTCGCGCCGACGAGCGCGGCGGCGGGAAACGCGACGGCGACGTTCGGGACGAAGGCCATCGCGAGCATTGACCCGCCGAGCGCGGCGCACGCCCCGACGACGGTGCGCACCGTCATCGCCGTACGGCGAGCGACGACGAGAGTTCCGACCACCGCACCCGCGCTGAATGTGGCGTAGATCAAGGCAAAGTCGCTGTCCGAGCCGTGCAGCCCCTTCTCCACGAACAGCGGCAGGACGACGGTGAAGTTGTAGCTGAGAACGCCGACGACGATCAGCGTCAGGAAGGTGATCCAGAGCTCGGGCACGCCGGCGATGTAACGCAGCCCGGCGCGCACCTGGCCGCGGCCGCGCGGCGTCTTCGGCGCCGGTCGCAGCTCGTCTCCGCGCATCGCGCGCAATGACAACAAGACCGCGACGTAGCTCGCGGAGTCGAGCGCGAACGACCAGCCGTAACCCACCGTCGCGATCAGCGCGGCAGCGAGCGACGGCCCGACCATCCGGGAGAGGTTGACGTTGGCGCTGTAGAGCGTGACCGCGTTCGGGATCAGCGACGGCGGCACCATCTCGTTGACGAACGACCGGCGGCCCGGATTGTCGAACGCGAGCATCGCGCCGCCGGCCGCCGCGACGACGAAGAAGACCGGTAGCGGCACGTCGGGCAGGAACGCGAGCACCGCCAACACGGCGGACTGCACCATCTCCAGGCTTTGCGTAACGTAGAGCAGCCGCCGCTTGTCGGAGCGATCGGCGACCAGCCCGGCGAACGCCGACAACACCAGCATCGGACCGAACTGGCACGCACCGAGCAGACCGACCGCGACACCACTGCCGGTGCGATGCAGCACAAGCAACGTGAGCGCGACGATCGTCAGCCAGTTGCCGCTGTTGGAGATGAACTGCCCGACGAAGAACAGCCGGAAGTTGCGCTCCCACAACGCGGAGAACGTACGGCGAGACCACGACGCGGGCGCAGGTTGCTCTTCCGGCGTCAGGTCCATCGACACCCATTCAACCGTCGACTGTGACGTTGTGTGTCAGTGACCGGGGTCGGATCGACACACAACGTCACAGTCAACGATGGGGGTGGCGCTAGATCGCGATGCCGTCGGCGCCGCGGTCGAGCGCGCGTTGCAGCCGGCGCGGCATCGGCGCGATGTCCAGCACGCCCAGCACGAACTGGATCGACAGCCGGTGCCATGTGCGCCAGCGGAACAGCATCGCGTGCATGTCACCGCAGACGGTGACGAACCCGACCCGCGCGGCGAGTGACTCGGCCCGGCGGGCGAAGCGACGAGCGGCGCGCGGGCTGGTCACCGTGTCGATGTTGCCGTGCGCGATCAGGACCGTGCGGTCGCGCACCGACTCGACCGGTTCGCCGTCGGGCAGCCACGGCGCGAGCCCGAGGGCCGCGCGCACGGACGGGTCGTCGGCGGCCCGCATCGCCGTACGCCCGCCCATCGAGTGGCCGACGAGGACGACGGGTACGTCGCCGTGTCGGCGCCGTACCTCCTCCAGCGCCCAGCGAGTGTCCTCGACCGGTGACATGTGCTCGCCGTTCCAGCCGCGGTAGCGGTAGCGCACCGTCCAGACCGCGAGTCCTTTGTCGCCGCCGCGACGGGACAGCCCGCGGGCGATCGGCGCCATCCGGACCGCGGCGAGCTGGCGGATGTCGGCCGGATCGAAACTGTCCGCCCGGCCGCCGGGCAGCACGAGCGCCACCGCCTTCGTTTCGCCGCGAGCGGCGCGTACGACGACGTCGGTCACGCGTTCTTCTTCGCGCTCGCGGCGGCCTCGGCGGCCCGGGCCTCCTCGGGTGTCGGTGCGGAGCCGCCGGCGTGGTGCGGCAGCCACCAGTCGTCGCCGTTCTCGGGCCGATCGGGGTACTCGGCCACGACCTTGTCGACGAGCTCGCGCAGCCGTACGGCGAGCCGATCGGTCAGCGTCGCGGCCGTGTCGTCCGGCTTCACGGCGAGCGGCTCGTCGACCCAGATGCTCACCGGGACGCGGCGACGCCACACCGGCCGGCGGCCGGTGGTCCAGACGCGATGTCCACCCCAGGTGACGACGGGGATCAGCGGCACGCCGGACTCCAACGCCATCCGGGCCGCGCCGGACTTCAGCGGGCGCGGCACGTACGACCGCGAGATCGTCGACTCCGGGAAGACACCGACGAGCTCGCCGGCCCGCAGCGCCTCGACCGCGTGTTGATAAGCGGCCGCGCCGGCGGTCCGGTCGACCGGGATGTGCTTCATCGCCCGCATCAACGGCCCGCCGACCGGATGCCGGAACACCGCTTGCTTCGCCATGAACCGGACCAGCCGCCGCCCGCGCCGATGCGCCATGTAGCCGACGAACATGAAGTCGAAGTAGCTCACATGATTGGACGCGAGCACCGCGCCGCCGGTGGCCGGCACGTTCTCGATGCCGCGCAGGTCGAACCGAAACCCGAAGACCCGGAACAGCGTCAGCGCGGTCCGGATGACCGCGCGATACAACCACTCACGTCGAGGCACTGGCAGCAGCTCCAAGTCATCGGATTCGGTCTCTATTCTTTCGCGACGAGCCCCGGCAAGCTCGGGCGAGGCCGGATGACAACCATTTGGGGCAGTTCCGGTCTTTGAGAGGAATGTGGGACCAATCATGCGCGGACGGTCGGAGGAGGACTTCGACCTGTTCGTCGCCGCCCGCTCCGTTCCGCTGTATCGGACGGCGCTGTTGATGTGCGCCGGAGATCGGGCGACGGCGGCCGACGCCGTACAGACGACGATGGTCGAGATCTGGCGCCGGTGGCCCAGGGTGCGGGCGATGGAACGCGCCGACGCCTATGCCAAGCGCGTCCTGGTGACGAGCATCCTGCGCGACCTACGCCGGCAACCGGCGCACCTCACCGTCGTCGCCGACGTGCCGGACCAGCCCGCAGCCGCCGCCGACCTGCCGACGAGACATGACCTGTGGTCGATCGTCCGCGAGCTCCCCCGCATGCAGCGCGCCGTCGTCGTCCTGCGCTACTACGAAGACCTCACCGAGGCACAGACCGCCGAAGCACTCGGCATCGGCATCGGCACCGTGAAGAGCCATTGCAGCCGCGCGCTGGAGACGATGCGCCGCGCGCTCCCGACGGAATACCTGACCGGAGGCGGACAGTGACCGACCTCGAGCAACGGCTACGACGCGACCTCCTGACCGCCGTCGCTGACCATCCGATGCCGGTGCTGCCGACCGGTCCCGACTACCGCGCCGCGTCCCGCCGCCGGTGGCCGGCGCTGTCGATCGCGGCCGCCGCCGCGGTCGTCGTACTGCTGATCGTCGGCGGCGTCGTCGTACTGCTGGGTCGCGGGCCGAGCGGCGTACCGCCGGCCGCCGGCGGCCCGGCGGCATGGCCGCCCCGTGGCTCCCTCGCCGCCGACATCGCAGTGACCGGCGCGGCGATGCGCACCTGGGAGGCGGCGCCGCTACCGCCGGCCGAGTTGCCGCACCGCGACGTGCGGGTTCTGTACGCGCAGCGCACGATCGCCGGGGACGTCGTCGTCCTCACCGGTGTCGACGCGAAGGGACACCAGCGGATCGCGGAGTTCGACACCGACGCGACGAGCACAACGGTCTTCCGGCACCGTTTGCACCTCGTCGCGGATCTGCTCGCGCCGACCGGAGACGATGCGGGCCTGATCGGGATCGACGCGCCGCGGCACACACCACGCAAGTCCGACGACGATCTGCTCGTCGTGCTCGCGCCGCCGGGGACGGCGCAGCTGCAGTGGCGGGACGAGATGACGCATTGGCAGAGCCTGCCGACGGTGAACGGCGCGGCTTCACTGGTGCACGTGCAGCACAC
>Ga0207690_10001310_pt1 | contig 15640 bp, 12 predicted proteins | sample KBSC23metaG_FD_184315 | JGI IMG/M metagenome (GOLD analysis project Ga0207690, IMG submission 184315) | Corn rhizosphere microbial communities from Kellogg Biological Station, Michigan, USA - KBS C2-3 metaG (SPAdes) (version 2) | ecosystem: Host-associated > Plants > Roots > Rhizosphere > Soil ...
CGCTGGAAGCCGCCTCTGACGACACCGGCTGGGCCAGCCTGGGCACCATCGGAAACATCATCAACAAGCAGTCGCCCGACTTCGACTCGCGCAACTACGGCTACGCCAAGCTCAGCGGCCTGATCAAAGGCATCGGCCTGTTCGACACCGAGGAGCGCCAGATCGGCAACGGCAAGCACATCTACGTGCGATCCCGCGACAGCAAGAAGTGAGCAACCCGCTGCACCAGCATCTGCACGCCGCGTTGGCGTCCATGCCACCGGCGGCACTGTGCGTCGCCTTCAGCGGCGGTCCGGATTCCAGCGCCCTGCTGCACGCGCTGGCGCAGCTGCCCGAAGCGCGCGCACGAGGCCTGCGCGCGTTGCATGTCGATCACGGCCTGCACCCGGACAGTGCGGCCTGGGCCGCGCACTGCGAACGCTTCTGCGCTGGACTGGACGTGCCGTGCGAGGTGCTGCGCGTGCAGGTCGACGGCAGCACCGGCAGGGGCGTGGAAGCCGCCGCCCGCGACGCGCGTCATGCCGCACTGGCCTCGCAATTGCGCGATGGCGAATACCTGCTGCTCGGTCATCACCGCGACGACCAGGCCGAAACCGTACTGCTGAAGCTGCTGCGCGGCGCCGGGCCGGAAGGGCTGGGCGGCATGCGTGCGCTGCGCCCGTTCGGTCGCGGCCAGCTGTGGCGGCCGTTGCTGGCGCTGTCGCGGCAGCAGTTGCACGATTACGTCGCGGTACAGCGGCTGGACTGCATCGACGATCCGTCCAACGCCGATACCCGCCTGGCGCGCAACCAGTTGCGCCACGAGATCCTGCCGCGCCTGCTGCAACACTGGCCACACGCGGTGGATTCGATCCTGCACAGCGCCACGCTCAGCCGCGCCGCCGCCGATGCACTGCGGACGCAATGGCTGGTTGCGTTCGAGGTGCTGCGCGACCCGGCCAATGGCAGCCTCGACGCACGCGGCTGGTTGGCGTTGGCGCCGGCGCTACGCGAGCCCCTGCTCGACCATTGGCTGCGTGCGCGCGGCCTGCCTGCGCCCACCGCCGCGCAGCGGCGGCAGATCGAACGCCAGTGCGGCGCACGCGCGGGCCAGCTGCCGTGCATCCGCTGGGCCGGTGCCGAGCTGCACGTCTGGAAGCACCGGCTGTGGGCCTTGCCACCCGAGCACGTCGCCGATGCGAACTGGCAGGTGTCCTGGTACGGCGAGCCGCTGACGCTGCCCGACGGCGGCGAACTGGCGCTGACCGTCGCAGGCGCCCGCCTTGCCGCGCCGCTGCACGTACGCCTGCGCCGCGGCGGCGAGCGCATCAAGCCCGACGGCGATGCGCACACGCGTGAGCTGCGCGATCTGTTCCAGCAGTCGCACCTGCCGCCGTGGCAGCGCAATGCCTGCCCGCTGCTGTACGCCGGCGACGACTTGGTCGCGGTGGCCGACCGCTGGATCGATGCCCGCGGCACGGCGATTTTCCGCCAGGCCGACGCATGGCCGCACTGGCGCGCGGGGCGCTGATCCACGTCACGCCGGGACCTTTCCGCGGCCCGCGCAGATTGATTCCGGGCGCCTGCTGCGCTAGCGTTGCGGGCCATGGCCAAGACCGCTCCCGCACCCGGCAAGACCCCGCCCGCCGCCGACTTCGAACACTCCCTCGACGAGCTGGAACAACTGGTCGCGAAGATGGAAGGCGGCGAGATGAGCCTGGACGAATCGCTGGCCTCGTTCGAGCGCGGCATCGGCCTGTTCCGTCATTGCCAGCAGTCGCTGGAGCAGGCCGAACTGCGCGTGCGGCTGCTGCTCGACCCCGATGCCCCCGACAGCGCCCAACCGTTTGAACCCGAACTCTGAGCTTGGCCCTGCCCTGCAGTCGCTGATCGTGCGTGCCGAACAGGCACTGGACCGCAGCCTGCCGCCGGCCGAACACTCCCCTGCCGAACTGCATCGCGCGATGCGCTACGCCGTGCTCGGCGGCGGCAAGCGTCTGCGCCCGCTGCTGGTCTACGCCGCCGGGCATGCGCTCGGCGAAGACGGTCCGCAACTGGACGCCGCTGCCTGCGCGGTGGAGCTGATCCACGCCTACTCGCTGGTGCACGACGACTTGCCCGCGATGGACGACGACGCGCTGCGCCGCGGCCGCCCGACCTGCCACATCGTGTTCGGCGAAGCGATGGCGATTCTCGCCGGCGACGCGCTGCAGGCGCTGGCGTTCGAGATCCTCGCCGACGACAGTTCGCAGCACACCGACCCGACCACCAGCATGGCCATGCTGCGCGCGCTGGGCCGCGCCTGCGGCGCCGAAGGCATGGCCGGTGGCCAGGCACTGGACCTCGCTGCGGTCGGCCATCCGTTGACGCTGAACGAACTGGAGCACATGCACGCCTGCAAGACCGGCGCGCTGATCCGCGCCTCGGTGCAACTGGGCGCACTCGTCGCCGGCGCCGACGGCGATACCCTGCAGGCGCTGGACCGCTACGCCCACGCGGTCGGCCTGGCGTTCCAGGTGCGCGACGACATCCTCGACGTGGAAGGCGAATCGGCAGTGATCGGCAAGACCGCCGGCAAGGACGCCGCCGCCGCCAAGCCCACCTTTCCCTCGATCATCGGCCTCGACGCCTCGCACGCCCGGCTGGCGGAATTGATCGACACCGCACTGGCCGCGATCGCGCCACTGGGCGAACGCGCGGCGCTACTGGAAGAGCTGGCGCTGTACGCCGCCCATCGCCACTACTGATCCCGTGCCGTGCAATGAAAAGGGCGGCTTGCGCCGCCCTCGTTTCATGCACCGCGCAGCGGCCTCAGCTGACCAGCCGCAGCGTGAACGGGTAGCGATAGGTGGTGCCCTCGTTCGCCTTGATCGTGGCGATGATCACGAACACCAGCCAGCCGACCGCCAGCACCGCCAGCAGCAGGAAGCCGATCAGGATGAAGCACAGGATCCAGCTCACGACGGCGGCAATCCCCACCGTGATGTTGAAGTTCAGCGCTTCCTTGCCCTGGTCGTTGACGAACGGCATGGTGTCTTTCTTGATCAGCCAGATCACCAGCGGCCCGATGATGCTGCCCAGCGGAATGATCACGCCGACCAGCGCGGACAGGTGCGCGAACATCGCCCACTGACGCTCTTCGGCGGAAGGGGTCCCGGCCATGGGCGGCTCGTTCGGCGGGGGCGGAATGACGGACTCGGGTGGAACGCTCATGCGCATCTCCTTGTAGTCAGAACTTGCGTCGACGGCTCGCCGGCCGGTTGTGTCGATGCTAGCAAGGCCTGCGCCGTTTTGCCGCATGAATTTGCGCGCGGCGACAGCGGCATCCGCGTGCTACTCGCCCGCCACGGTCATCCGGTCGAGCAGGATCGAGCCGGTGAGGACGTGCGAACGCGAGTCCACGTCCGTGCCCACCGCGACGATGCCGGCGAACATCTCGCGCAGGTTGGCCGCGATGGTGATTTCTTCCACCGGATACGCGATCCGGCCGTGCTCGACCCAAAACCCGGCCGCGCCACGCGAATAATCGCCGGTGACGGTAGACACGCCCTGCCCCATCACCTCGGTCACCAGCAGGCCGCTGCCCAAGCGCCGCAGCATGCCGTCGAAATCGCTGCGTTCGCCGTCGGCGCTGCCCGGCTCCACGATCAGGTTGTGCACGCCGCCGGCGTTGCCGGTGGACTCAAGGCCCAGCTTGCGCGCCGAGTAGCTGCCCAGCACGTAGCGCGCCAGCACGCCGCCTTCGACCAGCGCACTGTCGATGGTCGCCACGCCCTCGGCGTCGAAGTTGCCCGAGCCTTGGCCGCGCGGCAGGTGCGGCCGCTCGTCGATGTTCAGCCAGGCCGGCATCACCGGCTTGCCGACATGGTTGAGCAGGAAACTGGCCTGGCGATACAGCGCACCACCACTGACCGCACCAAGCAGGTGGCCGACCAGCCCGCGCGCCAGCTCCGGCGCAAACAGCACCGGGCACTGCCGCGTCGACAGGCTGCGCGCGCCCATGCGCGCCAGCGTACGTTCGGCCGCCTTGTCGCCGAGCGCCTTGGCACTCATGAAATCGCCAGCGGCGCGCACGCTGTCGTACCAGTAGTCGCGCTGCATGCCGTCCTCGTCGCCGGCGATCAGCGCCAGCGACAGTGCATGCCGCGTGCCGCGCTCGCGCCCGACGAAGCCGTGCGAGTTCGCGTACACCGACAAACCCTGCCCGGCCTGCACGCTGGCACCGTCGGAGTTGCTGATGCCGACGTGCGCGCGACCGGCCTCCTCGATCCGGATGCCCAACTCGATCGCTTGCGTGGTGTCGATGTCCCACGGATGCCACAGGTCCAGATCGGGAAAGGAAGTGGCCATGCGCGCCGCATCGGCCAGCCCCGCGGCCGGGTCGGCCTCGGTGTAGCGGGCGATCGCGCAGGCCTGATCCAACGTGGCCTGGATCGAATCGGGGTTGAGGTCGGCGGTGCTGGCCGAGCCCTTGCGCTGGCCGAAGTACACGGTGAGCCCGAAACCGCGGTCGCGGGTGTGCTCCACCGTCTCCACCTCGCCCAGGCGCACGTTCACGTTCAGGCCGGTGTCGATGCTGGCGGCCACCTCGGCCTGACTGGCGCCGGCGGCGCGGGCGCGGCGGATCACGTCCTCGGCCAGTTCCGCCAGGCGGTCAAGCTCTTGCAGGCTGCGGTCCTGGCTGATGGCAACTTCGCTCACGTTCGGGTTTTCCTGGGAATTAGACGGGTAGAATAAGCGGTTCGCGATTGCTGGCCCCGATCTGGGGGCGCAGCGGCGAAATGCAAAGAGCTGCGGAGAACGCCCATGCAACCCACCGCCGGCATCTATCGCCACTACAAGGGCCAGCGCTACCGCGTGCTGGGCACCGCCCGCCACAGCGAAACGATGGAACCGCTGGTGGTCTACCAGGCGCTCTACGGCGACTACGGCCTGTGGGTGCGTCCCGCCGCGATGTTCAGCGAGACCATCGAACTGGACGGCGAGCCGATCGCCCGCTTCGCGCTGGAGCAGGCCGACGACGAACTGGCCGAGCCGAACGGCAACGCCCGCACCTGATCCACGCCCCTTTTCCGGAACCCTCCCGTGAGCCCCAGCCGCAGCCGCAACCAGCACGAACTCGACGACACCGACTACGGCCCCAGCCGCACCCAGCAGCGCCGCGAGGCGCTGGCCGTGCTCGAACTGGCCGGCCAACTGGTGGAACTGCCGCCAACCCGGCTGGCCAAGCTCGACCTGCCCGACGACGTGCGCGACGAGATCGCCAACGTGCAGCGCATCGCCTCGCACATCGCGCGCAAGCGCCAACTCGCCTTCCTCGCCAAGCTCATGCGCCGCCACGACGACGAGGCGTTCGCCACCGCGCGCGCCGAACTCGGCGAGAACCGCGACAAGCAGCGCCAGGAAACCGCCGCGATGCATCGCCTCGAAGCGATGCGCAACCGCCTGCTCGTCGAGGACGAAGCCGCGCTGTCCGAACTGATCGCCGAACATCCGCAAGTCGACCGCCAGCACCTGCGTTCGCTGGTGCGGCAGGCGCGCATCGAGAAGGACACGCCGGGGAAACCGCCGCGGGCGTACCGGGAGATCTTTCAGTTGCTGAGGGATCTGCAGGCAGGCGACGCCTCCGAAGGCTGACCCGGCCAGCGGTTACGCATCGACGTCACTGCGATCTGTCGCCATGCCCACGAACGCGCGCGAACAGAACTCCCGTTCGTCCTGAGCCCCGGGACAGGCACAGCGCAGCGAAGACATAGGGTAATCGCCCCTCCCTCGACTCCAGGTGCCGACCGTCTATCTATACTTGAGCATCCGTTGGGGAAACGAATCACATGGCTAGAGGTGATGACTGGTCGCGGATGGAGGTAGAGGCCTGCGTTGCTTCATATCTCACGATGCTGGCGCTGGAGCTCAACGGCCAGCGCTACAACAAAACCGAGTACGCCGAAGCGCTGATGCGGAAGCTCGATGGCCGCAGCCGGGGATCGGTCGAGTTCAAGCACTGCAACATCAGCGCTGTCCTGCTCGCGCTGGGATATCCAGGCATCAATGGCTACAAGCCTCGTTCCAATTACCAGTCTGAACTGCTGGACGTGGTGGAATCGCAGTTGGAAGGGAACACCATCATCGACGCGGCGGCCCAGGCTGCCGTCGAGCGTCCGGCCATCGAGATCGCCGTTAACGAGCCCAAGTCGGTTTGGGTAGCCGCACCGAAGCCTACGAAGGTGCGTGAAATCGCCCCCGAATATCCACCCAGGTTCTCGCCTGTCCGGCGCGACTATCTCGCCCGAGAGGCTCGCAACCGCTCGCTTGGTCGCGCAGGCGAGTTGTTCGTGCTCGAACTGGAATCACGCAGATTGCATGGCGAAGGCAAAAAGGCATTGAGCAAGCGTGTCGAGCATGTTGCCGCAAGCCAAGGCGACGGGTTGGGCTACGACATCCTGTCTTTTGAAAGCGATGGTCGCGAGCGCCTGATCGAAGTCAAGACGACCGCGTTCGGTGAACTTACGCCGTTTTATGTCAATCGTAACGAGATCGCACGCTCCAACGTGGACGCGGACAAATACCGTCTCTACAGGATCTTCGACTTTCGCGATAAGCCCAGGGTCTTCCAGCTACCAGGATCGATAGAGGGTCATTGCACGCTCGATCCCGTGACATACCTGGCGTGTTTCAATGCCTGATCGGCCTCTGGTCGACGGAAAAAGTCTTTCACTGTGGATATGCAAGCGTCGCCGAGTACAGGCTGGATGGCCCACTGCTGCTCCACCCGAGGCCCCAGTACGGCGGTGAAACGGGTCGACAGGCCGCGCTGCAATTGCCAATGAGCCACACACAGCGCGGGCGCCCTCCTTCCGGTGGACGCCCGCGCATGGCGTATCGCTGACGCTACAGCCCCGCGTTCAACGCACTCACGATGCCGCTGCCAAATCCGCTGGCATAGTCCCAGCCGACCGTCGCCGTCTCACCGCCGTTGCTGCCGGAAGTGACGTCGTGATAGCTGGCGGTGGACACGGTGTACAGGTGCGGCCCGGCGAAGCCCAGCGTCGGGTGCGCCGCGAGCAGGCGGGCCCAGGTGGCGGCGAACAGCGGCGCCGCCAGGCTGGTGCCGCCGTACTGCGCATTGCTGCCGTTGACGATGATGATCGCGCCCGAGTTCGGGTCGGCGTCGAAGGCCACGTCCGCCACGTCGCGGGTGGTGCCGCCGCCCTGGGTCTGCCAGCTCGGCTTGGGCTCCACCGTGCTCGGGCTGCCGCCGGCCTTGCTCCACAGCGTCTCGCTCACCCAGCTGTTCGACGTGCCGGTGCTCAGCGAGGTACCGCTCACCGCCACCACGTACGGCGAACTGGCCGGATAGCTGGGCGTGGTGCCGTTGGGCGCCTTGGTGCATTCGTTCGAGCCGGAATCGCCGGTCGAAATGGAGAACGTCTGGCCCTGCGCCACGCCCAGCGCAAGGATCTGATCGTCGGCCGCCATCGAGCCGTCCTGGTAGGCGCTGGTCTCGCATTCGCCGAGCGACACGTTGACGACCTGCGCCTGGTTGTCGCTCACCGCCTTGTTGAACGCCGCCGTGAGCGCACTGTTGGAAAGCGAATTGGCCGCGTAGAAGATCAGCTTGCCGACCCCGCCGGACATGCCGACGATGTCCTGGCTGTCCAGATCCCACTCGGGCGTGCCGCTGGTGTCGGTGCCCGGCGTGCCCACGGTCACCACCTGGGTATTCACCGCCGGCAGGTGGTTGGCGGTGGTGAAGCTGGTCAGATCCTTCAGCGGCTGCGTCATGTCGCCGTCGCTGATGATGCCCACGGTGATCGTGGAAGCGGTCGGCGTGCTACCCACGTTGTAGATGGTCGGAAATGCGGTCGGGTTGTGGCCGACCAGGGTAGCGCCGCCGCCACCGCCCGGCTTGCCCTTCTCCACGCGCCCTTGCGTCGAGGCCGCGACGATCAGGGTGTGCGGACGCGTCACCGTCTGCAGGCCGCTCACCGACAGCACGATGTCCGCCAGCGCGGCAGGCACCCTGGCGTCGTCGATGTTGGCGTATGCCGCACGGCCGTTGGGGTCGGTGGCCTTGACCAGGCGCGTACCGAACGCCGCCTTCGCGTTGGTGGCCGTGCCGTCCGCCGAAACCAGCAGGCGGTTGGCGGAGACGCTGACGTTGGTGAAGCCGGAGCGGGTCAGGTAATCAACCACGGCCTGCGCCTGCGCCTGGCTCGGCAGGAAATTCGCGGCGACGTCGCCCGGCTGCAGCTTCGCGCGGAACATCGGGCTGGCGGGGTCGTGCGCGGCGGCGATGAAATCGTCGAGTGCGCCCTTGTTCTGGATCTTCAACGCCACCTGCACGTGCAGTGGCATGTCGAATGCCACCAGCTCGCTCGCGTTCACCGATGCGGCCGGCACATGAGCGTGCGTGGCCGTCGCCTTCCAGGTCGCATCGACGCCGGCCGCCATCGCGGCCGCGGACGCCAGCGCCCAGATTGCCCCCATCGCCAGACACAGCGAAGACTTCTTCATCTGCATGGTTCATCCCCGAAATTGATGATGTGAACAGAAAAATCCCGGTCGCCAACGAACCGGGATCCCACGACGCGGCCTTCGGTCCCCCCGGACAAATTCCCGACCTCGCCAGTCCTCGACGCTAACACGCCGCGACCCCGAATGATCCGGGCACCCGTCAAAATAATGCAAGCAAGCAATTGATTCGCAAGGCTTTACGAAATCGCAGGAACTAACAACCCCTTCGCGACAGCATCCGAATCCGGCTTGACGCGCGTGCGCCAGGGCTGCCCACGGGCGGTGCTTCCGGCCTGTCTCCAAGCCCGAAGCAACTCTTCATTCCGGATGCAGCCAACGAGCTGCCGCATCAGATCGAGTCGCGGCAAACGCCTGCGACTTCACTCGGGGCAAATGGATTTTCCTGCCGGCAGCAGGTCGGCTGCGCCTCGGGTGAGCGGGCACGACGCCATGGTTCAGGACGCAGTACCGCCCACCGTCATCGAGTCGATCTTCAGCGTCGGCTGCCCCACACCCACGGGTACGCTTTGCCCGTCCTTGCCGCAGACGCCTACGCCCTCGTCCAGCGCCAGATCGTTGCCGATCATCGAGACGCGGTTGAGCACCTCGGGGCCGGAGCCGATCAACGTGGCGCCTTTCACCGGACGGGTGATCTTGCCGTCCTCGATCAGATACGCCTCGGACGCGGAGAAGGTGAACTTGCCGTTGGTGATGTCGACCTGGCCGCCGCCGAAGTTCGGCGCGTACAGGCCTTTCTTCACCGAGCGGATGATGTCCTGCGGGTCGTGCTGGCCGGCGAGCATGTAAGTGTTGGTCATGCGCGGCATCGGCAGCGCGGTGAACGATTCGCGGCGACCGTTGCCGGTCGGCGCCATGCCCATCAGGCGCGCGTTGAGCTTGTCCTGCATGTAGCCCTTGAGAATGCCGTCCTCGATCAGGGTGGTGCATTCGGTCGGCGTGCCTTCGTCGTCGATGCTGAGCGAACCGCGGCGGCCGGGCAACGTGCCGTCGTCGACCACGGTGACGCCTTTCGCGGCGACGCGCTGGCCGATGCGGCCGGCGAAGGCGGAGCTGCCCTTGCGGTTGAAGTCGCCTTCCAGGCCGTGGCCAATCGCCTCGTGCAGCAGCACGCCGGGCCAGCCGGGGCCGAGCACCACGGTCATCTGGCCAGCGGGCGCGTCGACGGAGTCCAGGTTGACCAGCGCCTGGCGCACGGCCTCGTCGGCGAAGCGCAGCGCGCGACCGTTCTCGATCAGCTCGCGGTAGCCGTAGCGGCCACCGCCGCCGGCGTAGCCCTGCTCGCGGCGGCCGTCCTGTTCGGCGATGACCTGCACGTTGATGCGCACCAGCGGGCGCACGTCGGCGGCGAGCGTGCCGTCGGAGGCGGCGATCAGCACGGTGTCGATGGTGGCGGCCAGGCTGACGATGACCTGCCTGATGCGGGGATCGCGCGAGCGCGCGTACGCATCGACCTCGCGCAGCAGCGCGATCTTGTCGGGGTTGGGCAGGCTCTCGACCGGGTCGATCGCGGGATAGAGCGCGCGCGCGCCGTTCAGCGCCAGCGGCTTGCCGGCACCCTGGCCATCGCGAGCGATCGCGCGCGCGGCCTTCGACGCTTCCAGCAACTGCGGCAGCACGATCTCGTCGGAATAGGCGAAGCCGGTCTTCTCGCCGCTGATCGCACGCACGCCCACGCCCTGCTCGATCGAGTGGCTGCCGTCCTTGACGATGCCCTCCTCCAGAGTCCACGACTCGCTGCGCGAATGCTGGAAGTACAGGTCGGCGGCGTCGATCGACGGGCCCATCAGCTGGGCGAACACGCGGTCGAGGTCGCCGGTGGCGATGCCGCCGGGGGCCAGCAGCTTGCTTTCGGCAAGAGCGATCAGGGAATCCATGGGGAAACCAATGCGAGATGGTAAGCCCGTAATGGTGGCATACCGGCTGGTTTCAACACACTGCCGCGCACTCCGGAAGGCCCGGCAACAGGGCCGGGCCTTCCGGAGTTTCAAGCTGGCGAACGGACACGAGCCGCACGCTCGCCCCGGTCGGCCAGCCCTACTTTGGCGGGTTCACCACAATGACGAGACAGAGGGGGGAGTGGCGCTCGACGGCGATGCTCCTGATGTCGGCAAGGTCGAAACGATAGATTGTCGGCTCGTCTCCGTCTCCGCCTCCAGGCCCGGAAGCTTTCCGCCCGGATCCGCGAGCTTCACGTCGCCGCGATGCGGCGGCCTGCTTGCCAATGGCGGGAGTACTGGCGGCACGTATTTGTTCGCGATTGCGCTTGGTTGCCATGGTCATTCTCCGGCTGGATGCCCCGCACTCGAAGGCGGAGCGAGTGACTCCGCTCGCCGGGAGGTGCCCGCCGACGGCGGCGGAGACCACAGGCCCAAGCGACGGAAGGTGTAGTTGCTGGAGATCTGGGTTTCGGCGATGCCGGCGGCGCGCGCGACCTGCAATCGCTGGCGGGCCGCACCGGGATCGCCCAACAAGGCGAAGGTTTCCGCATTGAACAGGGCTACTTCGCCGGGCTGGCCGCCCAGCGCCTCGGCGCGCACGGCCAGCTGGCGAGCTTCCGCCGGGTCGCCCAGGTTCGCCCGGTACAGGCCGAGCAAGGCGACCGCCTGAGCGTCGTCGGGCTTGGCCTGCAGGTACTGTTCGGCGCGCGAGCCCGCTGCCTCGAACGCCCTGCGCGTGTCGGCGGGGTTCGACGCCGGGTCCGCCTGCAGAGCCAAACCAAGGTTGCCCCAGATCCTGAAATCGTCCGGAGTCAGCGTGGCGGCCTGGCGCTGCAGCGCCACCGCGGCAGCGTAGTCGCCATGCTGGTACCTGAGCTCGCCGAGGTTGGTCAGCGTGTCTGCCGCCGGACTGATCTCGATGGAGTGCTCCAGCGCCTGCGCCGCGGCCGTGTTGTTGCCTGCCGCCATGTACATGGCACCCAGCACGCCCCACCGCTCCGCGTTTTTCGGGTCCAGCTCGACGGCGCGGCGATACGAGGCCACGGCCTGGGGAATCTTGCCGTCGATGTATTGCTGGTAGCCGATCGAGGCATGGATGAAGGCGTCGTCGGGGCGCAGTTTCAGCGCCTGCTGGAACTCCGCCAAGGCAAGCTCGCCGCGCCCCTGCGCCGCGTAGATGCTGGCCATGCCCACGTGCGCGTAGGTGGCCTGGCCCGGCGCCTGCACGCTCCTGCGATAGTGCTGCAGGGCGCGCTCGGGATCGCCGGCAACGCGGTACAAGTCGCCCAGCGCCTGGTCCACCTCCGGCGCGCCCGGGTCCATCTGCTCGGCCTGCTTGCATGCCGCCTTGGCGTTGTCCAGCGCGGTCGGGCTGCGCTGGCCCTGGAAGCGCCAGGTCTCGGCGCGGCAGATGCCGGCCTGGGCCCTGGCGAACCCGCTGTCCTGCTTCAGCGCCTGGCCAAAGTGCGCGATCGCCTGGTCGGCGGCATCCGGCTGATCGGGGTGCCGCAGCAGTTGCATGCCCTGCAGGTAGGTGTCGAACGCCGCCTCGCTGCGGGTGGCGGCCAGGCGTTTCGACAGCGCGCTGTCCTCACCGGGGATCGCGCCCAGCAACGCATGCACCACCTCTTCGGCAATGTCGCTCTGGGTGTCGAAGATGTCCGAAAGCTCGCGGTCGTAGGTGTGGCTCCACAGGGTGAAGCCGGTGGTGGTGTCGGTCAGCCGCGCCGTGATGCGCAGGCGCGCGCCTTCGCGGCGCACGCTGGCGCTGAGGATCGAGGCCACACCCAACCGGTCGCCCAGCGCCCTGGCGTCGGCGGCCCCCTTACTGGCAGCGGGCGACACCGAGGCGGCCACCTTCAGGCCCTTCACGCCGGCCAGCGCGTCGCGCATTTCCTCGGCCAGCCCTTCGGCGAAGTAGTCGTCGCCGGGCCTGCCGCTGAGGTTGGCGAACGGCAGCACGGCCACCGAGGCCGCGACAGGCCGGGGCGGCGGCGCGTGGCGCTGGATGAGCAGCCATACGGCCAGCCCTGTCAGCAACACGATGGTACCCAGCATCAGCCAGCGCCCTGGCCTCGCAAGGGCAGGCCCCTCGGCGCTCCACATTGGCGGCGTTTCCGGCGGCAGGCTGGCTGGCGGCGGCGCAGGTTCGGCGGACTCGGCCGGTAGCGATGGGGTGACGGCCGGTGATTGGGTAGCTTCCTCCGGCACTGCGGCCGCGGCGTGGTTCGCAGCACTCTCCAGTTGCCCGATGAAGCTGTAGCCCAGGGCATGCCGTGTCTGGATGTAGCGCGGCTGCAGGGGGTCCTCGTCCAGTGCATGGCGCAGTTGGGCAATGACGCGGGTCAGCACGCCCGGAGTGACGTGGCGGTGGCCCCAGACCTGGTCGAGCAGGTCGTCACGGCCGATCAGCTCGCCGGGGCGCTGCAGCAGCGCCAGCAGCACCGCGAAGGCTTTCGGCTCCACAGGCTGCGGAACGCCGGCCCGCAACAGGGTGTGCGCGGCCGGATCGACCACGATGTCACCGAAGCGATAAGGCGCAGCCCCCCCGTTGCGCGCCCCCGATTCCGTCCGCTCCATCGGGAAGCCCTCAGGCGATCACACAAACCTCTGTGTTCGCTCATGCAAGCCCTGCATCTCCATCATGACTCAAAACGGCCGCGGGATGGAGTCTTTCCCCACGCCGCAAGCCGCGGCGCATCAACCCGCCTGGAGGCACACCATGTACGCCCAGATCGCCACCCTGAACCCCCTGCCTGCCGCCCTGCAATCATCCGCCTGTGCTGATTCGCGCCACCCCAACCGCCGCCGCCATATGGGCGATTTCCTGATCCGGGCCGAAGCACTGGCCCACTTCAACCAGTTGCTGGCCCGGCTGCAGCACTCCCCGCTGGACCAGGATCAGCTGGCCACGGCCTCGCGCGAGCTGGCCGGCACGTCCTCGCCGAACCGACCCGCAGGCATCCAGCAGCGGCTGCAACTGGCCGGCATCGTCGAACAGATGATCAGCGATGCCGCCTGGCAGCCGGCCGACGAAGTGATTGCCCCCGCCCGTGTGGTGATGGACTACGTGCACGGCCGGCACACGCTGATCCCGGGCAGCCTGCTGCCGGTCAAGCGCCTGGACGATGCCATCCTGGTCGAGGCCGCCTGGCCGCAACTGGCCGGCGAGGTGGACAGTTACCTCGACTTTTGCCGCCTGCGCGTGATCGAGGCGGAGCTGCGCGGCTGTGCGGTCAACCAGTTCAGCTTCGCCCGCGCCGACTGGCTGCAGGCCCGCCGCGCCGAAGCCGGGCTGATCGCCCATTGCCGCCGGGTCGGTCAAAGCAGCTACCTGCCAACCCCGGCCGCCCGCAGCTTCCGCGTGTATTGAACTGCGATGCGACCGTACCATGTGCCACGCGACGCCAGAGGCCAGGCTCACCGCCCCGTCAGGGACATTGAGCCTGACTTTGCCGAACGGTCACGCGCGGGATGTTGTCTTCACGGCGACGAGGTGGCAGCGGCTGGATGCGCTTCAGGCAGCGGCGTGGTAACCGTCGGCGTCGGCTTGGCGCCTGGCAGTAGTGGCGGCGTGGCCGGAGCCGCGCTGCCGCGCTTCTCGACCAGGGTGATCACCGGGTTGTCCCAGCTGCCGGTGATCCGGTAGCGCGCGCTGGCGGCCTGGTTGAGGCCGCGGCCGAGAATGCCCTGCACGGCGAAGCCGGCCGCCGCGCCGACCGGGCCACCGACTACCGCACCGACCAGCGGCAGGCTGTTGCCGACGTGCGGCACCACCACCATCTGCTGGTCGTAGTCGCGCGCGCGCAGGCCGGTGCGGCCATTGACGCTGATGTTGGCGGCAGGGCCAACGATCGACAGGTTGTCGGTGACGGCGTTGCCGTTGGCCAGCCGGAAGTCGCCGCTGATCGAGTCGAACGCCAGCCCCTTGCCGAACACGTCGCCGAAATCCAGGGTGAGCCGGCGCGGCAGTTCGGCCAGCGAGACCAGGCCAAGCAGCCGCCCCACGCCGGGCGATGCCGCCTCGGGAATGCGGCCGTCGTTGACCTGGATGCTGAGGGTGCCGTCCATGGTGGCCAGCGAGAGGTCGCCGGGCGCGCCGGGCCAACTGGCGTCGAGCTGGTCGCGCGTCTTGCCGCCGTCGACCAGCCCCTCGTAGCCGAGCGCGCCCAGCATGGCACCGAGGTCTTCGGCGGCGAAGTTGATCTTCATGCGGGTATGGCTGTTGCTGGCATTGCCGTTCCAGTCGCCGCTGCCGTTGACCTGCACGCGGCTGGACAGCGCGCGCAACTGCTCGATGTGCATGCCTTCGGTGGTTGGCCAGGTTTCCAGGCGGGCTTCGCCGAGCTTCGATTCGCCCAGCCGCAGATCGCCGATCCACAGATGAAACGGCGGCAACGCTGCCGGGTTGATCCCGGTATTGGCCGGATCGGCCGGCGGCACGGGCGGGACGGTCGGATTGCCGCCGGCGGCAGCGCCACTGGCGGGATGTGCGCTGGCCGGCGTGGCGGCCGCCTTCGGCCAGTACAGCCGCTGCAGCCGCGCAGTGACGCCGCGCTTGTTCAGCTCGCTGGTGGACACGGCGACGTTGCCGGCCATCGCGGGGCCGTCCACATCCACGCTGAGCACATCCGGCTGCGGCGTGGCGCGCAGCTTGAGCGCGCCGAGCGGACGGCCGAACCATTCGGCCTGGTCGGTGCCCATGTCGAGACTTTCCAGCTTCGGGCCATCGGCGCTGCCGCCGGCCACGCTGCGTTGCACCCAGCCGGTGATGTCGAGCCGGCTGGCATGACCGCGGATGCGCAGATCGTGCGCCGGCAGTTCCTCGGGCATCTGGCTGCCGAACGCCAAGGTGCCGGCCAGCGGCTGCCGTGCGCCGTCGGCCAAGCGCAAGTAGCCGCGCATTGCATCGCCCAGGCCGAGCCGCAGTTCGCTGCCCTCGATCGGCAGGCTCATCGTCAGGTGCAGCGGCAGACGAGTAGCCGCCGGCTTGTGCAGCGGCGCAGGCAGGTCCAACGCGATGCCGTCCAGCGGCGAATCGACGCTGAGAGTCTGTGCCAGTGCGTCGCGGCCCGGCACGTGCGCGATGGTGAAGCCGATGTCGAACGCGCTGCGTCCGTCGGCCAGCTTGCCGATCCAGTCCAGCGACGGGTAGTCCTGCACCAGTTCGGCCATGCGGTAGCTGCCGT
>Ga0207690_10001313_pt1 | contig 15621 bp, 16 predicted proteins | sample KBSC23metaG_FD_184315 | JGI IMG/M metagenome (GOLD analysis project Ga0207690, IMG submission 184315) | Corn rhizosphere microbial communities from Kellogg Biological Station, Michigan, USA - KBS C2-3 metaG (SPAdes) (version 2) | ecosystem: Host-associated > Plants > Roots > Rhizosphere > Soil ...
CGGAGGTCAATGACGCCGCCACGTCGATCTGCCCCGCGACGGGATCGCCGGTGACCTGCGCGTTGGCGTCATGGGCACGCAGGATGGCGGCGATGGCGCCGGTGTCACCGGCAAGATCCTTCACTTGGAACAGCATCGGTACGGTCTCCAGAGGCGGGACATCCGCCGACGGCGATGATGGCGGCCGGCCCGGCCGCACGCCCTGACCGGGATCAGGGCAATCCCAGTCGGTGAGACCTGCACTCGGCACAATGCCCAGGCCGGCGCGGATCGTTCCGTCACCGGCACCCGATGCACTGGCAGTGGATCGGTTCAAACCTTGGCCGCGCCCGGTGCTCCCGCCGGCGCGGCTTTTTTAACTTCAGGGCGGCGTCGCGGCCGTCGGCGACCACAGCGACACGCGCGGACGCGCCAGCGCAGCGAGCAGCGGCGGGTCGCGCTGGTAGACGTCGGGGCGAAAACCGACCCGGCCGTCCTCGCGCAGGTCCACCGTCCAGTACGCCAGCAGCAACGGCACCGGCTTGCGCAGCATCACGGTCTGCGTCTTCAGCGTGTCGATCGCGCGGTCGATGCCCGCGCGATTCCACTGCACCGGATCGTCCAGCAGCAGCTCGGCCAGTTCGCGCGGACGCTCCACCCGGATGCAGCCGGAGCTGTTCGCGCGCTGCTCGCCGGCGAACAGCTCCTGGTGCGGGGTGTCGTGCAGGTAGACCGCATAGTCGTTGGGAAAACGGATCACCAGCCGGCCCAGCGAATTGCCCGGGCCGGCGTCCTGGCGCAGCACGATGCCGCGCGGGTTGGCCCAGTCCACGCTGGCCGGCGACAACTCGCGGCCCTGGCTGTCCAGCACGCGGATGCGGTTGGCAGCGAGGTAGCCGGGACTCTTGCGCAGCTTCGGCAGGATGTCGTTCTTCAGGATGGTCGGCGGCACCGTCCAGGTCGGGTTGAGCGTGAGGTAGGTGATCTTCGACTTGAACACCGGCGTGCTGCGGTACGGCTTGCCCACCTGCACGCGCGAACGCCACACCGGCTTGCCGTCCTTGTAGTAGGCGACTTGGTAGCCGGCGATGTCGACCACCACGAACTCGCCCTGCAGCTGGTGCAGCAGCCAGCGCGCGCGCTCCAGGTTTGCGCGCAGCTGGTCGATGCGCGCCGCCACCGGCACGTTCAGCGCGGCCAGGGTGGCCTTGCCCAGGTGGCCGTCCGCGGCCAAATACTGTTCGCGCTGGAATTGCTTCAAGGCAGCCTCCAGTGCCGGGTCGTACAAGTCGTCCGCACCGTCGCCCACCGCGTGGCCGACCCGCTGCAACCGCTGGCGCAACACCGGCACGCGCGCATCATGGCTGCCCGCTTTCAACGTGGGGCCGTCGGCGATCAGCGGCCAGCCGCCCTGCGCCGCCACCTCGCGCAGCTTCGCCAGCGCCGTGCGCAGCTGGCCGTACAGCGGATGCTGCGGACGGGCGCGTGCGAACAGCGTGCCGATCATGCCCTGGGCCAGCGCGTCGCGCACCATCTTGAGGCCCTGCGACTGGTCGAGCTGGCGCGGGTCGAAGTTCCAGTGCGTGTCCAGCGTGGCCGGGTCGACCTTGCCGCGGTACAGGTGCATCAGCGCAGCCAGGCAGGCATCGGTGGCCAGCAGGTCGAATTGCGCACGCTGCTGCGGCGTGGCCTGCGGGTCGACGAGCACGGCGCGCCGGCGCTGCAGCTCGCCCAGCGCATAGTCTTCCGGCTCGAGGCCGTCGCCGGCCATGTCGCGCAGCGCGACCAGCAGCTGGTCGAGGTCGCCCGGGCGCGTCCATGCCGGCGCGAAGCGGTTCTGTTCGTAGAACACCGCCACCGCGTCGCCAGGCGTTCTCGCCACGTCGGCGTCGGCATGCGTGCCGCGCCATTGCTCGACCCGCTCGCGAATCTGTTCGGCCACCGGACCCAATGGCTGCTCGATCGCAGCCTGCTGGGCATGCACGGCGGTTCCCAGCAGCCCCAGCATGGCGATGGCATGAACGACGCGGGAAAATCTGGGCGACACGGCACGGTCCTGCACTGGGCATGGCCTGCTGTCATAGCACAGCCTTGCATCGGCGCAAGCACTGGCGGCGTCCGGTCGCACCGGACGGGTTCTTAACAGGGCACTGCTAGGATCGACCACCGCATGCCCGACCTGACCCACGCCCAGCCATCCCCATGAGCCGATTCCTGCACCACGCCGTCGCCCTGATGCTGTCCTTCGCCGGCTGCTTCGTGGCGGCGCATGCCGCGGAACCGTCGCTGCAGGACGCGCTCAGCAAGCTCGCGCCGCAGGCGAACCCCAAGGTGATCGGCCTCGCGCTCGCCGCCACCGAATGCGCCGCCGCGCAAGGCCAGCCACCGTCCGACCGGCTGGCGGTGATCGACTACTCGAAACCCTCGACCGAGCCGCGGCTGTGGGTGTTCGACCTGGCCAAGCGCAAGCTGCTGTACCACGAGCTGGTGGCGCATGGCCGCAACACCGGCGAGAACCTGGCAACGGCCTTCTCGAACACGTCCGAGAGCCTGCAATCCAGCCTGGGCCTGTTCCGCACGCTGGGCACCTACGCCGGCCGCAACGGCTATTCGCTGCGCATGGAAGGGCTCGAGCCGGGCACCAACGACCACGCACTGGAACGCGCGCTGGTGATCCACGGCGCGTCCTACGTCAACCCCGCCCTCGCCCGCCAGCAGGGCCGCATCGGTCGCAGCTACGGTTGCCCGGCCGTGCGCACCGCGATCGCGCGCCCGCTGATCGACGCGCTCAAGGGCGGCCAGTACGTATTCTCCTACTACCCCGATGCGCGCTGGCTCGGCACTTCGCCCTACCTCAAGTGCGGCAGCGGGCGCGCCATGACCGCGAGCCTCAACGCACCCTGAACCGGCACCGCCACGACTGGCCACGGCTGCGTTACCCTGCCGGCGTACGCCCTGCCGGAGGCATTGCATGAAAACCTCGCTGTGGCTGCTCTCGCTCGCGCTGGCCGCCTGCGCGACGGCGCCGGACTCGACCACGCGTGTGCCCGCCACGGCCAGCAGCATGCCGACATCGACCGATACCCTCGCGCGCTACCACTGGCAACTGCGCGACGCCGTCGACGCCGACAACCAGCGCCTCGACGCGCTGTTCGGCAAGACCGGCAAACCGCCGCTGCAGCTCGACTTCACCCTCGACCAGCTGAGCGTGCGCCATGCCTGCAACGCGATGGGCGGCGGCTACCGGATCGTCGACGACCACCTGGTCACCACTTCGTTGCGACAGACCATGATGGCCTGCACCGACGCCACCCTGATGCAGCGCGAAACCACCATCAAGGCCGTGCTGCAGGGCCGGCCCACGTTGATCGTGTCGACGACCGGCACCACCCCGCTGCTCAGCCTGGCGGCGGCCAACGGCCGCACCCTCACGTTCGCCGGCCGGCCCACCGCCGAGACGCGCTACGGCGGCCCCGGCGCACCGGTGTTCCTGGAAGTGGCGCCGCAGACGGTGCCCTGCCCGCGCCCGCCACTGCCGGAACGGGCCTGCCTGCAGGTGCGCGAACGCCACTACGACGCGAACGGCCTGCACACGGGCGAGCCCGGTCCGTGGCAGCCGTTGCAGCAGGACATCGAGGGCTACACGCACCAGTCCGGCGTGCGCAACGTGCTGCGCGTGAAGCGCTACCCGTTGAAATCGCCGCCGGCCGGCGCCCCCGCCAGCGCTTACGTGCTGGACATGGTGGTGGAGAGCGAGACCGTTGCGCCGAAGCAACCGGCGCAACCTTGAACCTCGCTCACTGTCCGCCGCTTCAGCGCGTCGCCCCCAGCAGCCCCACGTGATAGCCGGCCGCGCGCAACTTGCCGGTCGCCTTCGCGTTCAGCACCAACAGCACGATCAGGCTGACCAGCGGCACGAACATCAGCACGATCAGGACCACCCGGGTCAGCATCGAATAGCCCAGCCCCGAGCACAGGCGAAAGGTGCCGACCAGGCCCATCAGCACCGCGCACAACACCACCAGCAGGCCGATCGGGCCCAGGAAAGTCCTCGCGGCGGCGCCGGCGAAATAGGCCAGGATCGAATAGATGATCAGTTTCTGCGCGCTGGCCACCTGCTCGATGCCGGCCTCGTTCGTCGGCGGCGCCGCGATATCGGCCTGCGGCGCCTCGTATGGATTGTGGGTATTCATTCCCTTCCCCTGTTGATGGCTGACGGCGGTCGGTGCCGAGGCAAGACGTTTGTCCGCCGGCACTGACATGACGACACGGTCGATGCACGGACAACCGCGGCCTCGACCCAGGGTCGTGCCGGGAGGCGCTGCCGATGCCGCGATGCGTGTCCCCTTCCCCTCGTGCGATGGCGCCGCACTGATGGCGATTATGCCCGAAGCCGTTGCGCTCGCCGGCATCCCTCAGCGGCCCCCGCTGCGCTCCTGCAGCAGCGACTGCAGCTTCAGGTACACGCCGTTGCTCCAGCCGAAGCCGATCACGTTGTCCTTGTAGCCGGCGCTGATCTTCACGTCGGCATTGCCGCTGGCCATGTTGTATTTCTCGCGGATGGTGCCGTCGGCGGCGAGGCTGCGGTCGATGGTGGCGGTGAAGGCGCGCGCGAGGCGGCGGGCGTCGTCGTGGAAGCCGTAGGCGTCCAGGCCCGCGATCGCCAGCCAGTTGGTCGGCGCCCAGCCGAACGGCGCGTCCCACTGCGCGCCGCTGGCGTGGTCGCTCATCTGCAGGCCGCCCTTGCGCTCGAAGATGCCGAGCCTGCCGCGCAGTGCCGCGGCCTGCTGCGGCGAGGCCGCACCGGCCCACAGCGGGTAGTAGGTGGCGACGAAGCGATAGCCGGACGGCTTGCCGCTGACGAAGTCGTAGTCCATGTACATGCCCTGGTCGGCGCGCCACAGGTATTTGTCGATCGCCGCGCGCCGCGCCGCGGCGACGTCGGCCCAGTGCGCGGCATCCGTCTGCAGACCCAGTTGCACGGCGAAGTCGTGCAGGTCGCGTTCGTAGCGGTACAGCAGGCTGTTCAGATCCACCGGCGCGTAGTGGTGGGTGGAGCCGCCGAACGGGCCCATGCGGAAGGTGGTGTCGAAGCCCGACTCGCGCATCGCGCGGTCGCCCAGGTAGTAGTCGGCGCGGAGGCGATAGCCCTGCGACCACGCGCCGGCGCAGACGTTCGAGGCCGCGATGTCGCAACTGGTTTTCTTCAGCCGCGCGATCTCTGCCGCACCCGGGTGCTCGGTCGCCGTCACCAGATAGCCCGGGTCGTCGGCCGGGTGCGCCAGCAGCCAGTCGATCACGCCGCGCAGGTAGTGGCTGTCGCGGAATTCCAGCACCGGCGCCGCGCCGCCGTAGTCGTAGTAGCGGGCCAGCCCGGTAGCGCCGGCCAGGTGTTCCTTGCGCGTCCACGTCGCATGGTCGCGCACCGCCAGCGGATACGCCTGCTGCAGCCACGCACGCGCGGCGGCCTGGTCCTTGAAGCTGGCCGGGTCGTCCAGCAGTGCGCGCATCATCGCGCCGAGGAACGGCGGCTGCGAGCGGGTCAGGTAATAGCTGCGGTTCGCGTTGAGCACCGCGCCGTAGTACTGCACCTCGAACAGCGCATTGTCGACCATGTCGCGCGCCAACGCCGTGCGCTGGTCGGCCAGCAGCCCGAGCACGATGAAATAGCTGTCCCAACCGTACATCTCGTTGAAGAAGCCGCCCGGCACCACGTACGGATGCGGCAGATAGAGCAGCCCCTGCCGCGGCAGCGTCGTCGGGGCGACGTCGCCCAGCTCGCCGATCGCCCGCGGCAGCACGTGCACGTCGACGTGGCAACGCGCCTGCACCGCGGCCAACCCCGGCGGCGGCGGAAGGTTCGCCGGCAGGTACAGCAGTGGCCGTGTACCCACCTTGCTGTCGCCCAGCGCCGAGCAGTCATCCATCGAACGGGTCAGCGTGGTCCACGCGCGGTCGATGTAGGCGCGCGTCTTCTGCGCATCGGGCTGGGCGGCGGCCGCCGTGGTGGCAAGCAGGACCGCGAGGCCGGACAGGACAACTGACACGAATGATTTCATGGTCGTGGGTGGGCGTCGTGGGGGCATGCGCGACAGCGTGAAACCATGGCTCCGGCGATGCAACCCGTGCGGTCCGGCGAGCAGTGTGTCCGCGTCGCCAGGGCGGTTCTGCTGCGCGCGTCGCAACCGGCGAGCGCAGAGCACGGCAAGAAACGGGGTGTCCTGTTCCGCCCGCCAGGTGCATGCTGTGCGCGCTCCCGGCAAGCTCCGCGATGCACGACACGTGCACGGGACGCGACGGCCCGGACCAACGACGATCATCTGCAGGGAGAACGACGCGTGCGTGTTGGAAAAAACGGTACCGGACCGATCATGAAAACCTGGCTGGGCGGCCGTTGGGTTCTACTACTGTGCAGCGTGCTGGGCATCGCCCTGCCGTTGCAGGCGGCGTACCCGCAGACCGTCGGCGATGCCACGCCGGCGCCGCGCCAGTCGCTGGACGACGCGTGGTGGACCGGGCCGATGCTGGCCAACTCGGCGGCGACACTGCCGCGCGGCCACGTCCTGGTCGAACCCTACCTGTACGACGTGCGCTCGGCTCACGCGAACGGCTACGGCTCGCTCACCTACCTGCTGTACGGACTCACCGACCGGCTCACCATCGGGCTGGTGCCGGTGCTGGGCTACAACCGGGTGGACGGCGGCCCCGACAGCTCCGGCGTCGGCTTCGGCGACGTCAGCGTGCAGGCGCAGTACCGGTTGACCCAGTTCCACGAAGGCAGCTGGCTTCCCACGATCTCGCTGCAACTGCAGGAAACGCTGCCGACCGGCAAGTACGACCGGCTGGGCGACCGCCCCGCCGACGGCCTCGGCGGCGGCGCCCGCACCACCACGCTGCAGGTCAACACGCAGACGTACTTCTGGCTGGCGAACGGCCGCATCCTGCGCATGCGCTTCAACGTGGCGCAGTCGTTTTCCGGCACGGCGGACGTCGCGGACGTCAGCGTCTACGGCACGCCGGAAGGCTTCCGCGGCACGGCCCAACCCGGTCGCTCCTTCCTCGTCAACGCGGCGTGGGAATACAGCCTGAGCCAGCGCTGGGTGCTCGCGTTCGACCTCACCTACCGGCACAGCCACAGCACCCGCGTGCGCGGCAACGTGACGCTTCCCGGCGATGCGCCGGGCTCTTCGCCCTTGCGTCGCGACTCCGGCACCAGTGCGGCATTCGGCTTCGCGCCGGCGATCGAATACAACTGGAGCGCCCGCGTCGGCATGCTGGTCGGCGTGCGCGTGATCACCGGCGGCCACGCCACCGCGACCACGATCACCCCGGCGGTGGCGCTCAACTACGTGCACTGAGACCACCGCTCCGTCGAGTCAGGAACCGACCTCACGGCCGGTCTGCGGCTATCGACGCCCGGCACCAGCGGATTCACTTTGGCCTTGCCGCGCTCGCGCAGGCGCAGGCACGGGCGTTCGACCAGATAATGCAGCGCAGTGCCCAGCAGCAAGGCGACCAACGCGTAGGTGGCGAAAGCGAGTGCGCGCTGCCCCTGCAACGCGGCGCCGAACGTCACCTGCACCAGGTGGAAGGCAATCTTGTGGCTGAGGTAGAGGCTGTAGGAAACCGCGGCCAGCCGGCCCGCACCCGGCACGCGCCAGCGGCCGACCAGGCTGTGCCGGTCCGCGCCGGCAAACACCAGCAGGCCGAAGCCGAATGACAGCAGCGGCCAGCCCAGCGCATTGGCGAGCAGGCCGGTGCGCTCGCGGAACAGCCAGAACGCGAGGCACGACACCGCCACGCCGCCGAGCAGCACGGCGTTCGAACGCGCCTGCCAGCGCGTCCATGCCTGTGCATGAAGACCCACAGCGCGGCCAGCACTACGCCCGCCAGCAAGCCGTCCAGACGCATCCATGTCGGGTAGTAGATGTCCTCGATGAACCAGTTGCGTGGCGGATCGATCACCGCATCGTGCAGCCACACCGCGCTGCGCAGGACGATGCCGAGCATCACCACGCCCGCACCCACGGCCACGCACTTCCGCGTCGACGGCCGCCGCATCAGCCACCACGCCAGCAGCGGAAAGACCAGGTAGAAATGCTCTTCCACGCATAACGACCACGCGTGCGAAAACGCTCGGTTGTGCGTGTAGTCGATCAGCAGGTTCGCGTGAACGTGGCGAACTGCCACCACGGCTGCAGTCCTGGCGCTTCGCGCAGCGCGGGGAAGCACGCGTACAGCGCCAGAACCACCGCGAACGCAGGCATCGCTGCTCCGAGCCAGCGGCCTGTGCATGTTTCACCGCGCCAGCGTCGTCGCCGGCAAGGCTCAGTGCGCGGCGCCAGGCTGCCGCGACCCTGCGGTCATTACCGGCCAGCGCGGGCGACACGCAGATCGCCCGTTCGATGGCGGAATACGCCTTGCTGCAGGCGAACGAGGCGCTGATCGCCGCGCCCGGATCGCGTCGTTGCAGTACCAGCGCGTAGCCGCTGTTGTCGTAGCTAGTCAGCAGCCATGGCGACGAGCAAGGCCGACAATCCGGACAGGGCAAGCGGCAGGAATGTTCTCATCGTCATGGATAAACCCGTGGTGCATGCATGACATGCCTGTAGCCATGACCCCACCGATGCAACCGACACAACCTCGGACCTCGCTGGCCCCACGTCGTGCCCTCTCACGGCTATCCGCGTCGCAACTGGCAGGCGATGTCGTAGGCGGCGTTGATCTCCTTGGAGCGCCGCTCGGCCAACTGACGGAGATCTTCCCCGAGCCGGGCCACCTTGTCCGGGTGGTACTGGCTGATCTGCTGTCTGTAGGCACGCTCTATATCGCCCAGGCTGGCAGATTCGGCAATACCAAGCACCTGGTACCACGCAGCCGGCGGCGCGGGCGGCGGCGCATCGCTCCATGCCGGGCCGTAGTCGCGCCAGTGACCGTTCACGCCGCCCTGCCCGTCCTGTCCATCGGACGGGTGACGCGACGACCTCTCCTGTTCACCGGTGCCGGGCGAAAGCAGGTGACTGACCAGCCGGTAGCCAAAGAACAGTCCGGCGACAATGACGACGACCTGTGTGAGGGTCATGGCGTGTTGTCCTCGAAGTGCGTTAGGCAGGCCTGCAACGAATCGCTAGCCGCACTGCCCGGCTCCACGAAATCCAGGCTGGTGCGAATCCGCCCGCGCAGCAGATCGAGCAGCGTTGCCTGCTGCGCGGGCGTCAGCATCGACGCGGCGGCGCGACGCAGGTCGGGAACGGCTTGCTGTCGCAGGCTGATCTTCCTGACGATGTTTAGCGCGAATGGCGCGCACAGCAGCGCGTCGAAGGCCAGCGCCAGCACCGCCCGCGCCGAGAGGTTCAGTGCCTTCCGGCGGCGATACACCTGGGCCAGCATCACCACGATCACCAGGTAGGTCAGCAGCAGCCAGCCCAGCAGCACTGCATGCGAACCGAACCAGAGCGCGCACGGCAATCCCACGAAGAACAAGCCCAGCAGTAGCCACGTCCACGGCGCCAGGGCCGCCAGTGTGAACCCGACGCGCTGCCATCGCACCCGCTGCAACGGCGATGCCGTGCCGGACCAGGCCAGCCGCAGCAGCACCCGATGCGGGCAGCACGGGTTCGGCATGAACAGGTGCCGGCCGCCAAGCTCCAGTGACGAACCGCCGGAGACGACGAAACCGCGCCGCCGCGCCTCCAGCACCACCTCATCGTGGAACAGCAGCAGGGCGGCGTCGTACAAGTACAGGCCAAGCACACCGGCCATCAGCACCCACGGTTCGGACAACGCCATTCCTCAGCGCTTCTTCAGGAAGAACGACTTGAACCTGGCGCCCACGGCCGCAAGGCCGATCAGCAGGAACTTCCAGGTCGCCGCCAGGAAGCCGCCGATCACGGCGAAGAAGCCTTTCTTCGCGGCAACCGCCGCGGCTCCCCCGGTGATGAGCGCCGCCAGACCATACGCCGCGACGTGATCGCCGGGCTGGTACTCGCCGTAGGTTTCGCCGGGCGAGAACTGAAAGCCCGGCACCGTATCCTTGAAGCTGCCGATGGCATGGCCGAGCTTGTCCGGAGCCGTGGCGACCACCACTTCCATCACACCATAGCGGCCCAGCAGGCGGGTGTTGTAGTTCACCACCTGCTGCTGCGTGCTGACGTCCTCGGCCAGGATCGACCAGGCCAACGACTTGAGCTGGGTGTCGTATTCGGGCTTCGCGCTCCAGCCAAGCACCCGCAGCTCGTCCCAGCCGCGCGAGCGCCGCTCCTTGTTGCTTTGCTCGGTACCCTTGCGGATGGAGTCGAGGATGTCATCGGGATCGATCTGCTCGTTGTCCTTGATGTAGCCGGTATCCGCGTACGAAAAATACGCCACCCAGTCACCGCCATCGTCCACCAGCGCGTACTCGTCCTCATCGTTCGAGGGATTCTGCATCAACAGGTTCAACGCCTTGGTGCCCTTGTTGTCCAGGAACGCGTAACCCTTCGGCACCTGCAGCGAGGCGTGCGTGCCCAGCGAAACGGTAGTCGGCCCCCGCTGCCAGGGCAGTGCCTCGATCGGGTTGGTTTGCGAGTCGGTTTGCGCGGTGGCGGGCGCGCACAGGCATGCCACAAGCAGTGCCGCAAGCACTGGAAACAATCGCTTCATCCTTTTCCCCTGTTAATCCGTGAATATCCCCATGCACGGCGTGCAGCCCCCGCTGCGTCGTTGACAGCACGCTCCGTGGAGCGTGTATCGAACTCGCCATGCCTGCGCACTTTGACGCCGGGCCAGCCATATATCAACCATCCACCCTCGCTTGCGCACGGCATGTATGACATGGCAAGAAACGCGGCGTCCCGCTCACGCAATCGGTGCATGCCCGAGCCCGTTCCCGGTCCGTTCCCGGCGAACCACCCTGCATGACGCACCGGTGGAATACCTTCGGCGATCCGTGCGCGTGATCACCGGCGGCCACGACACCGCCATCACCACTCCCGGCGGTGGCGCTCAACTGCGAGCTCAACGCACTTTTCGCCGGGTCTCCATTGCGCGCTTGGTCCGCCTTTTCGATCCGTGAATACCGCGACTTGGTCATCACGCGCCGTCGCGCGTTTCCCGCAAGCGCAGGATGAACACGATCACCGGCACCGCCACGCCCGCCAGCGCCCACGGCAGCCAGGCATGCTCGCGCAGCAGCCAGATCGACGTGCCCATCGACAGCACGATCAGCGCGACCGCGCTGAATTTGGCCCGCCGCGGAATCGTGCGCTCACGCTCCCAGCGCGCAATCGCCGACCCCAACCGCGGCCGCGCCAGCAGCCAGCGGTGCCAGCGCGGCGACGCCCGCGACCAGCAAGCGGCGGTCAGCAACAGGAACGGCACGGTCGGCAGCACCGGCAACACCGTACCGAGCACGGCCAGCACCAGCGACAGCGCGCCGAGTGCGAACAGCAGCCAGCGCACGAGGCGGGCGCGGCGTGGTTCGGGGACGACAGGATCGGACATGGGCAGGAAGCGGACTCGCTAACAGGTGCCGACCGACTCTAGCGCATGCCGACAAGGTTGATCGCCGGGCTTCGGGAGATCTGAACCGCACGCACTACGCCGCTGATTCAAGTTCGGCGGCTGCCACCGGACCGAAGCGGTCAATCAAAAAGTGGAACTTGACCCAGCCTGCGTTCACTGACCGTGCGGTCATCTGCCCTGTGCGGCCTACCGACGGATTCAAGCGGCGCGCATCAGCGCGACCGCTTGGACGAGCGGCCAGGGCCTCTTGCTGCCGCAACCAGCCAGACGAAAAGGCTGACGACAGCAGCCACTGCAAATGATGCGATGAGCAAAAGAGAAATCAGACCACTTGCACCCATGGTCAGGAGATCGATTTGGCACCACGCCGAATCGCAAGAATGCAAACTCCCAACAGACTTACTGAGCGCGATGCAAAGAACGCCATAGCCAAAGACCGGCAAAAGTAGAAAGCTGAACCTGTAGGCCCAGATATTCTCTTGCTTCGTGATGACGCCGCCGCGCGTATACATCCGGACCCCATCCCGGTACATCGAAGCGAGCACGAGCAAGTAGCCTACAGCAACGGATTCAATGCCAACTGCCGGCGAGGCATCAAACGCCGCCAGAAGAGCGCCACCCACGATCACCGATAGACCAAACCAGAATAGCCAACTTCCACGCAGCGCCATCCCGAGAATCTCCGTGAACTTTCCGGTGTGTCCCAACACTTCAGTTCGGCGGCGCGCGGGTCTTCGTGCATCCGCTTGGGCGAACGTTAGAGGACGCCCTCCCGAACAAGCGGGCCCTCCAAGAGCTGGTTGTACCACTGCCAAAACTGCGGCTTTCCCGCGGACTTGAGTGTGCTAACCGTGGCGACCGTAAAACGACCGAGAGGGCTATCCGGCTCCAGATCTTGGCGCAGGCTACCAGACCAAACCTTTAGCGCGTCTAGGTTGCGGGGAGCAGGGGCTGCGACCTGTCTGAAATATGAGCATGCATCCAAAAGGAGCAGCTCCGTTAATTCGGGATTGAGATCTAGTGTCCCGGGTGGATCCCGATCAGCGTGTTTGAAGAAGTTTTCGGCGGCATGGATGAAGTCGTGCACGGCTGTACTCTGACTTGGGTCCAGCGACTTCATGAAGCCCGTCTTGATAAAAGGAAACTCAAGGCCCTCGTGCCTGGCTAGATCTCGCAACACGTTGTACGCCGCCGCGGTCAACGTATGTACTGCTACGAAGTTTTCCGACGTAAAGAACACCTCGATTGCGGCATCGAGCTTGGCGCGCGCAGCATCCAGCTTTGTGACTCTCCGTAGCGACATTCTGCTAGCGCCCTCTAACGCTAGAGTTAAGCGACAGCGGAGTCGTCCGCCTTGGACGAACTGTTAGACGCGAAGGCCCTTGCACTGATCCACAGCAGCATGGCCAAGGCGAACAGGTTGAGGCCGAGCTCTCCGCTGCTGAGCCAGCCAAGCGAAATATTGAGGTTGAATCCAAGGGTGAACGACCACTGGAAGGCTGGGGTAAGAATGTGTACGAGCTGTGCAAGAAAGAATGCGATGCCCAAGTGGATTGCCCAGCGGCGCTGCTTGAACCAGCCGATGCCAGCGGCAACACCAATAACAGCAAGTGCAAGGTTTGCCGCGATGAACACAGCAGGAAAACCAATCTGAGAAGCCACCCAGAAAGTCCAAAGGATGCCGAGTGACCCGTGGATCAGCATTACTCCGGCAATGACCTTGTCTTGTTTAGCCATCAGTGAGCGCTCTCTCGCGCCTAACACTTAGTAGACCCCATATCGGGGTATATGCACCCGATGTTCAACTTTCGACTATCGGCCGTCAAGCAAGTGGAACTTGCGTTGGTTCAAGACGTTGATCGCCGACGCAGAGCATTCTCGCTGCATCGTTGCCGCGTTGCATATCCAGTGAATCGAGGGTGCTTTGTCTTATCACCCAAGATCTGCCTTGATAAAAAAACCGTCGCGCTGAATGGTTTGCAGGATTTGACGGAGGCAGGTGTTCAGACAAGCTGAAGCCCTTGCCTCAACCTACTGCTGCATCAACTGCTCGACGCGCTCGCGCATGGCCTGGCCCAGGCATGCGGCGTCCGCGCCGCAGGCATCGCGACTGCGCAGCCATTCGAGCTGCGCCTGTTTCACCGCGCCGGCGTCGTCGCCGGCCCGGCCCAGCGCGCGGCGATAGGCAGCGGCGACGCTGCGGTCGTAGCCGGCCAGGGTGGGCGAGGCGCAGATGGCCTGCTCGACGGCGGAGTGCGCCTTGCTGCAGGCGAACGAGGCGCGGATCGCCGCGCCCGGTTCGCGCCGTTGCAGCAGCAGCACATAGCCGCCGTTGTCGTAGTTGGTCAGCAGCCGGCCCCCGGACAGCTGCACCAGCCAGGCGCCGTTCCACGGCGAGGCGTCGGGCATGCAGCGGATCTGCACCGGCGCGACTGCCGCATCCGGCAGGTCGAGGCCGAAGTCGTGCAGGGTCGGCGCGACTGGCGTGTCGAAGTGGGCGGGGCGCGGGAAACGCTGGCCGATGAAATCCTGCAGCCTGCCCGGCGCGAGGTCCGACAGCGCCGGCTGCGTGCAGGCACGCGAGTCGTCGTCGAGCGCAATGCCCGCTGCGCTGATCTCCAGGGCGCGACCGAGCAGGCGCGGGTCGTCGGGGAACCAGGCCCAGTGCGGCTGGTCCTGCCGGTCCACGGCCACCTGCACCACCTCCCACGTACCCTGCAGCCCGGACGGCGAGACCGCGCCCGTGGCGCAGCCGGTCACGCACCACACACCCAGCAGCAGCCAACGCGCGGAACGCAAGGCACGCCAACGACGAAGCAACGGGGTCAAGGGCATCGGGCGTTTCCGGTCAGGATTTGGCGGCGAGCAGGATGGTTTCGAACTGGCGAGCGATCACCGCGATGTCCGCTGCGTGGTCGGTGCCGTTGACCATCGCGCGAGCCTTCACGTAGTCGGTCTTCGCGCCGCTGAAGTACGTGCTGAATTTCCTGCCGTTGGCAAAGCCTTCGCCAGTGCGCATGCCGTGAGCCATCAGCTTGTAGGCGGTCGCCGGCTGCAGTACCTGCTCCGGATCCAGCAGCAGCTGCAAGCCCAGGCCCAGTTGGGCGCTGGACTTGGCGTAGTTCGACCACCAGGTCAGCTGCACGTAGCCACGGCCGAAGTAGCTCAGCTCGGTGCCGTCGTCGTCCGCATAGGCTTTCACCGCTTTCTGCGTGGCCGCCGCGCCCATCCTGGCGCCCTTGCTGATCGCCGTCTGCAGGCCTTTCGCGGAGACGGTGAACTGGTCGCCGTCCTGTTCGGTGACACGGGCCTCGCCACTGGGCAGCGCCTTGACCTTGACCGGCAGGAAGTAATTGCGCCCGGCGCCGTGGCCCACCTCCTCCACCGGCGACATGGTGATCGCCCAGCGCTGCCTGGAGTGCACCAGCGGCTGGCCCTTCTTGTCGAGGAGCGGCTTGCCCTTCTTGTCCAGCGTCGGCACTGCCTCCTTCTTCAGCGAGGTGGTTTCCCAATACGCCGTCGCCAGCATGTAGGCCATCCAGCGGATGTCGGCGATGCAGCTGTCCGCCTCCATGAAACCCACCAGCTGTTCCAGCGGCGGGATCGCCGCGCTGTCGAAGCGCGGGCTGTTGCCAAACTGCGCCAGGAAGCCCTCGTGCAACTTGATCCGGTCGAACCTGGCCGGCCGCGCGTAGATGGCCATCGCCGCGATGTCCGCGGCGCTGGGCGGCACCACGGCGGGTGCGGCGTGGCGCCGCCCCTTAGTCTTGCGCCCGGCCACCGCAGCGACCGGTGCGCGCCCGTGCTGCGGGTGCGCCGGCGCGGGCCGATGCCCCGGCGCCGGCTGCTGGACGAGGGAACGGGTGTGCCCCGGATGCGCGGTGCGGAAGTGGGCCATGGCAACGTCTCACTGGCGGGCGGAAGGCGGCGGCACGACAACCGGGCCGAGTCTAGCGCAGTCCGCCGCCGCCATGCCGGCACGCCACGGCCGTCTTTCGCGGTTGCCGCACCACGCACAAAAAAGCCGCCCGGATCGCTCCGGGCGGCTTCGTTTCCAGTGGACGGTTCAGGATCAGTCGACCGCCGCGTCCAGCCCGCGCCGCTTGAGCAGCGGCTCGATCTTCGGCTCCTGGCCGGTGA
>Ga0207690_10001315_pt1 | contig 15617 bp, 15 predicted proteins | sample KBSC23metaG_FD_184315 | JGI IMG/M metagenome (GOLD analysis project Ga0207690, IMG submission 184315) | Corn rhizosphere microbial communities from Kellogg Biological Station, Michigan, USA - KBS C2-3 metaG (SPAdes) (version 2) | ecosystem: Host-associated > Plants > Roots > Rhizosphere > Soil ...
GGCGCCCGCGTAGGTGAGGTAGCCCATCGCCAGGATCGTGAGGATGCCGGCCGTGGTTGCGAGCGGGCGGCGCTCCGGGCGGCGCTCCGGGTTGCGGTCGTAGAACGGCAGGAGGAGGAGCAGGCCCATGCAGATGGTCGGAATTCCGATCGTCGCGATCGGGACCAACTGCCACGGTTTGATCACCCGCAGGACCTCGAAGAGGAAGAAGAAGTACCACTCGGGGCGCGGCACGTAGGTGGTGGTGGTCGGGTCCGCCTTCGGGCCCTGCTCGGCGCCGAGGATCAGCGACATCGTGATGATCACGGCGACGACGATCAGCGCCATCACCGAGTCCTTCATCACCGCGTAGGGGAAGAACGGCTTGCCCTTCTTCTTCGCGAGCTCGTATTCCTCGAGGTAAGCCTGCTTGTCCTGTGGCCTCATGCCGGCTCCGCTCCGTTCCCCTCGCCGCCGACCGGCGAGCCGTCGACACGATCGCCGTTGACGTGGCCGGCGCCGTTGGCGCCGGCGTCGAGCTGGGCGAGCGGGGAGGCGCCTTTCGGCTTCTCGAACTTCAGCCACGGCGGCGCGGTGGTGCCGAGCTTGACGACCAAGTACATGTGGGCACCGATAAGGGCGATGATCGCCCCCGGAACCAGCAGCATGTGGATCGCGTAGAAGCGGGAGAGCGTGGTTGCTCCGAACTCTGGTCCAGCACGGAGGAAGTCGCTCAGGTACGGGCCGACCACCGGGCCGGTGCCGTTGATGTTGATGCCGACGATCGAGGCCCAGTAGGAACGTTGGTCGAACGGCAGCAGGTAGCCGGTGAAGGCCATCGTCATCGTCAGGATCAGCAGCACCACGCCGATCACCCAGTTGAGCTCGCGCGGGTACTTGTAGGCGCCGAAGAAGAAGGTGCGGCCCATGTGCAGGAAGATCAGGATCACCATCACGCTCGATCCCCACTTGTGCATCCCGTGCACGAACTGGCCGAGCGGCACTTCGTTGTTGATGTGGGCGATCGAGTGGTAGGCCTGGGTCGCCGAGGGCGTGTAGTACATCGCCAGGAAGACGCCGGTGACGGCCTGGACGATGAAGGCGAAGAGGGTCGCGGAGCCGAGCGTGTAGAACCAGTTGGTCCCCTTCGGCACCTTGCGGTAGAGCATGCCGGTGAGGAAGCCGCTGGCGCCGAGCCGCTGGTCGACCCAGCCGAGGGCGTCGACCGGCGCCTCTTTGGCGACGTTGCCCAGCCGCTCGCCGTGGGTCGGGCGCGGCGGGGTCGAGGTCTTCAGGTCGGTCGGCGCCTGGCCTTTGGGCGTGCCGCCGCTGCCGGGCTTGGCCGGTTTGCGCAGGGGCGGCGGGACGACGGCGTCCGGGATCTTGGGCAGGCGGACTTTCGGCATCAGGGCGGTGGGAAGGTAGACGGACGTGGCGGGTAGAGGTATTCCCAGATCCCGCCGGTGAACTCCCCGGGATCGCGGGCACGGACTGGTTCGAGCTGGTTGGTGACGCTGTAGCGCGGGCCGAGCTCGACCTGGCCGTTGCGGACGCGGGTCTGGAAGTGATCGAGCGGGCGTACCGGCGGACCGCCGATGCGTTTGCCCTGGAAGTCGTAGACACCGCCGTGGCAGGGACAGATGAAGTTGCCGGCGGCCTCGACGAAGCGGACCGGGCAGCCGAGGTGGGCGCAGCGGTTGGAAACGGCGACGAACAGATTGGGTTCTTCGCCCAGTTCCTTCGAGCTCTTACGCACGTAGGCGGTGGTCTTGCCGGCGTCGCCGATCCCCGGGGTTTCGGTGAAGACGACCTGGCGGTAGGTGTCTTCGACGAAGTCGGAGACGGGGCCGACGGCCTCCCAGCGCTCCTTGCCGCGGTGGAAGATCGGCGCGATGGCAAAGCCGACTGCCGGCAGCACGATCGCGGCGCCAGCCAGCCCACCCAACCCCTGGGCGGCGATCGTGAAGACGCGGCGGCGGGTCATCGACTCGCCCTCGAAGTAGCCGGGCGGGTCGGGCTTCGCCCGCTCCTGCATGGGAGCCTCCTGGACTCCGTTCACCTTGTTCGCGTCGTCAGCCACAATCGATTCGACGTAGGGCGTTGAAGTCTATTGCTTGGAGGCTGTGACTTGCGTCACGGATGGAATTCGCCGTGCCTACTAACGGGGTGCCGCGATCTGCTCGGCGGCGGTGCGCCAGAGGTTGGGGATCGGGGCGGTTTCACCTTCCGCCTGGAGGCGGGCGCATTGGGTGATTAGGTCGGAGAGGATGGCGACGGCGGCGGTGTCGCCGAGGGCGGCGAGGCGGTCGAGACCGAGGGCGTAGAGGTAGTCGCCGGCGAGCAGGGCGAGGTCGGAGTCGTGGCCGGCGAGCAGGCGCGGCTGCTCGTAATGGAGCAGGTAGCCCTCGCGCACGGCCTCGACGACGAGGGCGTACTCGCCGGGCGCGGCGGCAGAGCCAGGGCCGGAAGCAGCGAGTTCGCCCAGCTCCGGCGCCTCAGCCGGCTCGATCACGTGCGGCGAGATTGGCGTCTCCTCCTCGCGCAGCTGCTTGGCAAGCGCTTTCAGCGCCTCGCTCGGCATCGCGTGGTTCCTTTGTCCGGACATAGACGACAAAAGAACCACGAGTTAGGCGAGGGCCTCGGCGGCGGCTTCGAGGGTTTGGTCGATCGTGGCCTCGTCGTGGGCGAGGGAGACGAACCAGGCCTCGAACTGGGCCGGGGGCGGGTAGACGCCGCGCTCCAGCATCGCTCGGCAGAAGCGGGCGTGGGCCTCGGTGTCGCAGGCGGTCGCGGTGGCGAAGTCGGTGACCGGGACAGGGCTGAAGAAGAGCGTGACCAGACCTGGGGCCGAGGCGACCTGGAGCGGCCGGTCGGCCGCCAGCTCTTCGAAACCAGCTGCCAGGCGGTCGGTCAGCGTGCCGAGGCGCTCATAAGCGGCGGCGTCGAGCTGCGCCAGCGTCGCCAGCCCGGCGGCGACCGCGAGGGGGTTGCCGGAGAGCGTGCCCGCCTGGTAGACGTCGCCGGCCGGGGCGACCCGTTCCATGTGCTCGCGCGGACCGGCGTAGGCTGCCGCCGGCAGGCCGCCGCCAAGAACCTTGCCCATCACCGTCAGGTCGGGTTCAACCCCAAACAGCTCCTGGGCGCCGCCGCGGGCGACGCGGAGGCCGGTGATCACCTCATCGAAGATCAACAGGGCGCTCGCCGCGCGGGTCGCCTCGCGCAGGAACTCGAGGAGGCCGTCGGCCGGGGGAACCACGCCCATGTTGGCCGCGATCGGCTCGGCCAACAGCGCCGCCACCTCGTGCTCGCGCAGCGCCCGGGCGACCGCCTCGCGGTCGTTCCACGGCACCACGACCGTGCCCGCCGCTTGCGCCGCGGTCACCCCCGGGGTCCCCGGCACCGCCAGCGTCGCCAGCCCCGAGCCGGCGTCGGCGAGGAGGCCGTCGGAGTGGCCGTGGTAGGCGCCAGCGAACTTGACCACGACCTCACGTCCGGTAATCGCCCGCGCCAACCGCACCGCGCTCATCGCCGCCTCGGTGCCGGAGCTGGTCATCCGCACCATCTCCACCGAGGGCACCCGCGCCGCTACCTCCTCGGCGAGCTGGACCTCCGCCAGGGTCGCGGCACCGAAGCTGGTCCCTCGCTTCGCCGCTTCGATCACCGCCGCCACCACCGAGGGCTCGGCGTGGCCGAGGATCAGTGGCCCCCAGGAACCGAGCCAGTCGAGGTAGCGGTTGCCCTCGACGTCGAACATCCAGCAGCCTTCGCCGCGTTCGATGAAGATTGGGTCGCGGCCGATCTGGCGCATCGCCCGGACCGGCGAGTTCACCCCTCCCGGCAGGACCTGCTGCGCGCGCTGGAACAGCGCCGCCTCGGCGCCATCAGGCGCGCTTTTATGAATGCTCAGCCTCCCAGCGCGCGTAGTCCTCGGTGAAGTAGTGGAGGCGGATCTTCTTGTACTCGGTCGAGGAGTACAGCGTGGCGCGGTCGTCCGGACCCATCCCGCACTCCTCGGCGATCGAGTCGAGGATCGCGTCGCACTCCTCTTTCGAGCGGCCGTGGGCCATGGTGAAGACGCTGTAGGGCCAGTCCTCGTACGTCGGCCGCTGATAGCAGTGGGAGATGCCACGGAAGGAGGCCATCTTCGAGCCGACCGCGAAGATTTGGTCCTCGGGCACTTTCCAGACGCCCATCCCGTTGGCGGAGAAGCCAGCGCGGCGGTGGTAGAGGATCGCCGCGACCCGGCGCAGGATCTTGCGGTCGACCATCCCGCGCAGGCGATCGAGAATCTCCTCGGTCGAGATCCCGAGCTCGGCGGCGGCCGCGTCGTAGGGACGGGCGACCGGCTCCATCGGCCCCTGCAGGGTGCGGATCAGGGCGATGTCGTCCTCCCCGTAGGGCTGCGGTTCTAGCTCCCGCGGAGGCGCCGCTTCGACCGTGGTCGCCAGCGCCTCGGTCCCCTTCTCCATCTCCAGGTTCATGTTGATCTTGAACAGGGTCAGGGTCGGCAGTTCCCGCATCGACTCCGCCCCGGTCTCCTCCATCAGCGCTTCCAGCGTCCCCTTCAGGCCGAGCTCCGAGTCGGGCGGGGTGGCGATCGTGAACCAGAGGTTGAAGTCGTGGGTGCGCAGGTAGTTGTGGGAGACGCCGGGATGGGCGTTGACGATCTGCGCCGCCCGCTGCGGGTGCTGGCCGTCGACTTTCGCCGCCACCAGCATCGACTCGTAGCCGAGCGCGCGGGTGTCGAAGATCGGCGTGATCTCGCGGATGATGCGGCCGTCGAGCAGGCGCTTGGTCCGGGCCAGCACGTCGTCGAGCTCCAGCTCCGCCCTGGCCGCGACGAGCGCGAACGGCTCGGGGTCGAGCGGGAAGCTCGACTGCAACAGGTTCATCAGCCGCTTGTCGGTCTCGTCGAGCGGGATCGCCGAGCCGCCCTTGCGGCTGCGGGCCTTCGACTGCGGGACTTTCACCGGAGCCATGCCGCGGCCTCCTTCGCGTAGTAGGTGACGATCGCATCGGCGCCAGCGCGGCGGATCGAGGTCAGCGCCTCGACCACGGCGGCGCGCTCGTCGATCCAACCGTTGGCGGCAGCCGCCTTCAGCATCGAGTACTCGCCGGAGACGTGGTAGGCGGCGACGGGGGCACCGGTCGCCTCTTTGACCCGGCGCACGACGTCCAGGTAAGGGAGCGCCGGCTTCACCATCAGCATGTCGGCGCCCTCTTCCAGGTCGAGCTCCGCCTCGCGCACCGCTTCGGCGGCGTTGGCAGGGTCCATCTGGTAGCCGCGCCGATCGCCGAATTCCGGCGTCGACTCGGCGGCATCGCGAAAAGGTCCGTAGAAGGCCGAGGCGTACTTGGCGCTGTAGGCGATGATCGGCACGTTCGGGTGCCCCTCCTCGTCGAGCTGGTAGCGGATCGAGCCGACCCGGCCGTCCATCATGTCGCTCGGGGCAACCGCGTCGGCGCCGGCCTCGGCGTGCGAGATCGCGGTTTTCGCCAGGAGCTCAACGGTGACGTCGTTGTCGACTTCGCCGCCGCCCTCGCGGATCACGCCGCAATGGCCGTGCGAGGTGTACTCGCAGAGGCAGACGTCGGTGATCACGGTCAGGTCGGGGTGGGCGTCCTTCAGCGCCCGCACCGCCATCTGCACGATCCCCTCAGCGTCGTAGGCGCCGGAGCCGGCCTCGTCCTTGGCGGCCGGGATGCCGAACAGCAGCAGCGCCCCGATCCCCGCCTCAACGATCTCCCCCGCCTCTTCGACCAGGTTGTTGATCGAGAAGCGCTCGATCCCGGGCATCGACGGCACCTCTTCGCGCACACCCTCACCAGCCACCACGAAAGCGGGCTGGATCAGGTGCGACGGCGAGAGCTCGGTCTCGCGGACCAGGCCGCGCAGCGTGTCGGTGCGCCGCAGCCGGCGCAGACGGGTACTTGGGAAAGGCATCGGGGGCGAGTTTAGGCCAGTAGGTTTCGCGGGTGCGCGCCAGCGGCATCGTCAAGCGGTACGGAGACCGGGAAGCGCTGCGGGGAGTCGACCTCGAGGCCGTGCCCGGCGAGATGGTGGCTGTGATCGGTCCCAACGGGGCCGGCAAGACCACCCTGCTCTCGATCCTGGCGGGCATTACGAAGCCCGATGCGGGGGAGGTCGAGTCGGCTAACGGGGAGGTCGGGTGGGTGCCGCAGCAAGCGGCGTTGTACCGGCGGCTGACGGTGGAGGAGAACCTGCTGCTGTTCGCCCGGCTGGAGGGGCATGACGACCCGCGCGCCTCGATCGAGGAGATGCTGGAGCTGACCGGGCTGCGCGAGCGTCGCGGCGAGGTCGTCGCCCGCCTCTCCGGCGGCAACCAGCAGCGGATCAACATCGCGATCGGGCTGCTCTCGCGGCCGGCGGTGCTGCTCCTCGACGAGCCCAGCGTCGGCCTCGACCCGCGCCAGCGCGCCCGCCTCTGGGACTTCGTCTCCGCACTTGCCGGCCGCGGCACGACGGTGATCTTCTCCACCCACGACATCCAGGAGGCCGAGCGCTACGGCGGCCGTCTGCTGGTCCTGGCCGACGGCGAGGCGCTCTTCGACGGGTCGCCGGAGGAGCTGCGCGAGGCGGTCCGCCGCGAGGCGCCCGAGGCCGCCGACCGCGACTTTGAGACCGCCTTCGTCGCCTACCTGCACCACCGGGGGCACTGATGCGGGGCGTGCGCTGGCTGCTGCTGAAGGACCTGCAGATCCTGCGGCGCTCGCCGCTGCAGGCGGTGCTGCTGGTCGCTTATCCGATCCTGATCGCGGTCCTGGTCGGCTTCGCGATCTCGCGCGGCCCGGGAAATCCGCGCGTCGCCTTCCTGAACGAAGTGCCGGCGGGGACGCGGATCAACGTCGGCGGCCAGGAGCTGCCGCAGGCAAACGTGAAAGGACGGATCTGCGCTCGGGTCGACTGCGTCTTCGTCCACGACCGCGACGAAGCCGAAGCGAAGGTGAAGTCCGGCGACGCGCTGGCGGCGCTGATCCTCCCCGCCAACCTCGTCAACAAGATCAACTCGCTCTCGACCCTGACCCCCGGCGTGCCGGAAGTTGAAGTCATGGTCAACGAGGAAAACGCGGTCAAGGCAGAACTGGTCGACGACCGGATCACGAGCCTGCTGGCGCAGGCGAACCTGGCGATCGCGCGGCGGATCGGCTCCGAAGGCGGTCGCTACCTGAACCTGATCGTCAACGGCGGCGAGTTCCACGCGCTCGGCGGGACGTTCCACATCCTCGGCCTGCGGACCACCGCAAGCATCCTCAAAGCGGTGACGCCGGCGCTGCCCAAGTCGCTGCGCCCGCCGCTGGAAGAAGTGAGCGAATTCGCCACCCAGGCGCGCGACAACCTCGACGTCGCGAAGCCGCTGATCGACCGCCTGGCGCAGCCAATCGCGGTCGACAAGGTGGTGGTCGGCGGTGAAAGCCCGCCGCTGGAAATCTTCGCGATCGCCGTCGCTGCGACCTTGACCCTGGCCTTTGTCGTGGTCCTGCTGGTGGCGGGGTCGTTGGCGCTGGAGCGAGAGGAGAACGCCTTCCCGCGGCTGACCCGGGGGTTGGTCTCGACCGGCGGGTTGCTCGGCGAGAAGGTTCTGCTCGGGATCGCGGTCGGGTTGTTGGTGACGCTGCTGATGCTGTTCGGGATGCAGATGTTCGTTCCGCTCGAACTCGGGCGGGTGTGGCTGTGGCTGATCGCGATCGTCGCCGGGGGCGGAGCGCTCGCGGCGGCAGGGGCAGCGCTCGGGGCGGCGGCGCGCGAGGTGCGCGCGGTCTCGCTATTGGCCTTCATGGTCACCCTCCCGGTCGCTTTCCTCTCGCTGGTCCCCTCAGGCGCGGTCAGCCCCACCGTCTTCGACCTGATCCGCTACTTCACGGCGCTGTTCCCGTTCAAGCCGGCGCTGCAGGCGATCACCGCCGCGCTCGACGAGACGGGCCCAGGGATCGGCGGCCCGCTCCTGCACCTGGCGATCCTCTTCGTCGCCTACACCGCTATCGCCCGAATCGCCCTCCGCCGCTTCGCCGCTGTCTAGATCGTTTCCACCCTTGTCCTCGTTATGGCGAGGAGAATGGTGGAAACGACCCTCCGCCCTGTGCCACGCGATCGAGGATGAACTCTTGTAAGGAGAGCTCCGGTTTGAGATAGGCGCGGACGCGCTCCAAAATCGCCGGCTCGTCCAGCTCCGGCAACGTCCGGCCCTTGGAGCGGACCGCCGCCAGCGCCACCTCGTGGCCGTCGAACGTAAGCGGGCCGTGCTTGCTGCGGTAGCCGGCGAGTTCGCTTACAACGCGGCCGTCTTCGAGTCGGCAGGAGACCCCGCCGAAGGTGACGAGGTCGTAGTTCAGCTCCTGCGCGCTCAGCAGCGCCAGCTGCTCCGCGGTCGGGTAGACGACAAAGACCGGCGCCCGCGTCGCCGGGCTCTCCACCAACGTCGCCGGGACCGCGCCGTAGGGAGAGACGTGGGCGGAGTAGACGACGTCGAAGTGCTCCAGCTCGGCGCGAAGCACCGGCATCGCCACCCCTGGCAACGAGGCGAGTTTGCGCGCCAGCGCCTCCGGTGCCGCATTGGCGCCGTAGGAGAGCAGCGAGATGCGACCGATCAGGTCGGGGCCACCGTCCGGCAGCTCCTCAGCGGTCCCTTCGAGGTAGAGGTAGGAGCGGTCGGGCGTCGCGTAGGGGTAGGTCAGCGCCCGCCTCAAGATCGCTGCCATTTCGTCTGGCTCAGCCACCTGGCTCAATCTCGCAGATAGGGTCACTCTGCGATGCGAGTTCTGTTCATCGGCGACGTGGTCGGAAGTCCGGGCCGGCAGGGCCTGCGCGAGACGATGCCGTCGCTGCGCGAGCGCTACGCACCTGACCTGGTGATCGTCAACGGCGAGAACTCAGCCGGCGGCGTCGGCATCACCGAGCGCACCGCCAACGACCTCTTCCAGTCGGGTGCCGGCGTCATCACCACCGGCAACCACGTCTACCGCCACCGCGAGGGCTACGACTTTCTCGACCGCGAGGAGCGAGTGGTGCGACCGGCCAACTACCCGCAGGCCAACCCCGGCCGCGGCCACACCGTGGTCGAGGCGGGCGGGATGCGGGTTGCGGTGGTCAACCTCAGCGGCGGCGTCGGCCTCCGCGTCGCCCGCTCGCCCTTCGACACCGTCGATGCGATCCTCGACCGCGTCGAGGCCGATGCAGTGGTGGTCGACTTCCACGCCGAAGTGAGCAGCGAGAAGGTGGCGATGGGATGGCACCTCGACGGTCGCGTCGCCGCCGTCTTCGGCACCCACACCCACGTCCCCACCGCCGACGGCCGCGTCCTCCCCGGCGGTACCGGCTTCATCTCCGATGTCGGCATGACCGGCTCCCGCGTCAGCGTACTCGGGGTCAAACCGGAGCAGGCACTGCGCTCGCTGATCACCCAGATGCCGACCCGGTTCGAAACCGCAACCGAGGACGTGTGGGTGATGGGCGCCCTGGTCGAGGTCAACCAGCAGGGGCTGGCTGACTCGTTCGAGCAGGTGATGGTGCCGGCTCCTCCGCAGGGCTAGTCCGCGGCGGTTTCTCGAGCGCCACCAGGGCTATCAGTAAGAGTGGGTAGAACCAGACGATGTAGAGGTAGAACCAGTGGTGGAGGGTTAGCTCAAGGGCGATTATCAGCGCCGCCGAGAGAGCCGCCAACTGAGCCAGGTTCTTGCGCCTCGGGATGAAGGCGAAGAGAAGCGAGAGGGCACCGGTTCCCACCAGCAAGGCGATGCGGAGAGGTTCCAGCGAGGGGACCTGACCCCAGATACTGAAGGGGGATTCGCGGCCAGCCTGGCTGGCGATGGTGCGGTCGTAGAAGGTCTTCAGGCCCGGGTCGAGCGCGGGCCAGAGCAGCACCGCGACCGTCACCGCGACGAAGCCGAGGGCGAAGAAAAGGGCCGGCCTCAGCCTGCGCTCGTAGGTGAGGAACATCGGACCGAGGGGGGCGGCAACGAACTTGGCCCAGGTCGCAAGGGCGAGCATCGCGCCACGGGCCAGCGGTCTCGCGGCAAGCAGCAGCGCGAAAACCAGAAAGGCGGCGACCAGCGTGTCGTTGGAGTTCGACTCAAGCGCATAGGCGGTGTACGGGTAGGCGGCCCAGCCGAAGGCAAGGGTGACGCCGAGGCGTTCGCCCTCCGGTCCGGCGCGGATCTGGAAGCCGAAGACGAGCAGGAGGGCGAAGACGAGGGCGTCGAAGACGACGGAGGCGGCGTGAGCGGCGGGCAGATCGTCCCAGTGACCGGTCCAGGGCCAGATTCGCTCGAACGGGACATAGGCGAGGTAGTTGACCGGCCCGTAGGTGTCGCCCTCGGAGATGTCGTTGGGGAAGTTGTCGTAGATCGGTTCCCCGTGGCTGATCCGGTCGGCGCCGACCACACCCGCGTAGCCGACATCGATCACGCCCGAGTCGGCAATGTTGAGCCCGACCCGGAAGCCCATCAGGAGCAGCGCCGCGACGACCATCCAGGCGACCGGCCAGACCGGGCGCAGACCCTCCCCCCTCCCCCGCAGGCCGATCCAGAGGCAGCGGGCGAAGAGGTAGATCAGCACGGGGTAGACGAGCGGAACCGAGACGCCGATTTCGGCCCGGTTGAAGAAGTAGTGGGAGACGCCGAAGCCGAGCAGGACCAGCAGGTCGAGGTTGGCGACCCGCCTGAGCCGCCGCCAGTCGACCAGGCCGAGGAGGAAGATCGCGCAGAGGGGAAGGAAGACGTAGGGCGCGTTGAGCTTGTGGCCGAAGGCGCCCGAGTAGCCGCGGGCCATCTTCCAGAGGACCTGGTAGCCGGTCCATGACTCCGTCACTTCGCCGCTATGGGGATCGACGAGCACCAGCGCCACCTCGTCGCCGGCCGCGAAATAGGCAACCTCCCAGTGGCCTTCGTGCATCGCCGCGGTCGGCGCCAGGTTCGGGTGCTCGCGTCGCTCTTCCTGCACCTTCGGATCGCGGTCGGCGGCCGCGATCGCTTCGCCGGAGGTGATCCGGTCGGGCTTCGCCGCGGGCGTTTCCGGCTTCGCCGCGGCGGCCGTCGGCGCGACTGAGGCCAGCAGCGCAACCGCCACGATCAGGAGCACCGCGCGCCTCACGCTTCCCCCCCTACCCCGAAGTGCTCGCGAACGACCGGGGCGACGTCGCGCAGCGTCCACTGCTCCTTCTCCGACGCCGCACTTGGCCCGCAGCCGACGAAGAGCAGCGGCCCCAGCGAGTCGCCGGCGTGCAGCGCCCCGTGGCTGCCACCGCCCGCGTGGGAGACGCCGCCCCAGTCGACCGCCTCGAACCCGGGCGCGAGCGAGACGACGAAGTCGCCCGAGTGCGGCGCCGTCAACGCCGACCAGACCCGAGCCAGCGGGTCGGGGTATATCTCGCTGCTGAGCCGTCCAGCCTCGACCGAGGCCTCGAGCGCCGCCAGGTCTCCTTCGACCTCCCAGTTGCCGCCGCGCAGGTCGCCGACCTCACCGCCGGGGCGGAAGCGCAACACCGCATCGCCGCGCTCGACCACCGCCCACTCCTCGCCCGCAGCCGGCATCCCCGGGCTCTCGCGTCGCAGCGGCACGCCGTCGTCTGTCTCCAGCCGGCAGACCAGGTCCACCCCCTCGATCACGTTCAGCCGCGCTGCCACCGCCGCCGGCTCGGCCCGCTCCCCCTCCCCCGGCAGCAGGTAGACGTGCGCCGCCCGGCCGGTCGGGCTGACCGCCAGCTGTGCCAGCTCCGGCCGCTCCTCGGAGGGCTGCAGCACCGACCACTCCGCCGCCAACAGCTCGGCCAGCGGCAGGCCGCGGTGGACGTCGGACTGCGCGTGGTCGGCGAGCAGGATCACCGCGTGGTCGGCGAGGAACTCGTCCAGCCCGCCGGCTGCCTCAACGAAGGTCGCGAAGCCGGCGTCCGCCTTGGCGATCGACTCGACACTTGCCTCCGGCCCGAAGCGGTGCGAGTAGTGATCGTTGTCGGGTAGCGAGAGGAGAAGGAAGTCGTAGAGGTCCTCGCGCAGGAGCTCGGCGGCGCAGCAGGCGGCGTAGCCATCGCGGTTGCCGGGGATCGAGGTCGAGCGGCAAGGCACCTCGCGGCTGGCATACAGATCACCGTAGAAGAGGTCGGTCGGACCCCAGGTGTGGTGGTGGAACTTCAATTTGGTCGCGTCGACGGCGCGGCGCAGTAGTCCCTCGAGACTCACTTCGTGCCGTTGCCGGCCGCGGTAGATGAGGAACGGCGTGCAGGCGGTGCGGGCGCCGATGTCTTCGAGCGTCTCAAACAGCGTCTCCACCTCGGGGCTGAGATGGCCGAGGTTCATGTTGTAGACGAGGTCATAGAGGGCGAGGAAGACGCCGAAGGCGCGCGTCGCCTCCAGCGAAGAGCCATACTCGACGTAGCGCCGCTCGAGCCGGTGGTACCAGTTCATGCCGCTGATCCAGTGGCGCTCGGCGCCGACGCCGGTGACCATCTCGGCGCAGGCGACCGGGGTCACCGAGGGGAAGCTGGAAACGCAGTCGGGGACGAGGACACCACGCTCGAGCAGAGCGCCGAAGGTGGGGGCGCGGCCCTCGGCAACGGCGCGCTGCAGCATGTCGGTGCGCAGCGAGTCGACGTAGGTGAGGACGAGCTTCTTGCCAGCCGGCATCGCTCGAATGATGCCCGGCGCGGGACGGCGGCGGGCGGACCGTTACCGGAGGACGCGCAGGCCCGCGTGTTTGCGCTGGGCGCGGCGATGGCGGGAGATCCCCAGCCAGAGTAGGGCGAGCACGACCAGGATCACGAGGGGCGAGAACACAAATGCGATCGCGACGACAACGAGCGCCGCCAGACCGACGATGAAGCCGAGCGCCCCACCGCCGCTGCCCTCGCGGCGGCTGGCGCCGTAGACGACGTCGCTGACGACGATGCAGGCCAAGGCAGCGCCGACCAGCGCCACCAGCGCCCCGACCGCGCCGTCGAGCAGAAAGCCGGCGACGATCCCGATCACAGCCGCGAGAACGGTCATCCGCCCGCGGGCGGAGCCGTGCGTACCGGCGGTGCCGGCGAGCATCCCGATCGCGAGTCCGATTCCAAGGGAAGTGAGAATGTCCACGTGCGAAAACCTAACCGGCATCGCGGGCGCGCGTCGATCCGGCACACTTCTGGGATGAGCGAAGTGCCCGAGCCGACCCATCGCCGCCGCGCCCACACCAGCACTCGCGACCTCGAACGCTACGCGGGCCTGTTCGCGGAGCGGACGGGGGTGATGCGCTCCTCGGCGATGCGCGATCTGATGGCGATCACCGCTCGCCCGGAAGTGATCTCGCTAGCCGGCGGCCTGCCCGACACCTCGACCTTCCCGCCGCAGAGCTTCGCCGCGCAGATGACGCGGATCGCTCAGGAGTCGGCGGCGGAAGCGCTCCAGTACGGCCCGACCGAGGGTTTCGAGGAGACCAAGGACTGCATCCTCGAGGTGATGGGCGCCGAGGGGATGCTGCCCGACCCCGACGACATCATCGTCACCACCGGCGGCCAGCAGGCGATCGACCTGATCTGCAAGGCGGTGATCGACCCCGGCGACGTGATCGTCTGCGAGGCGCCGACCTACCCGGGCGCGCTGTCGGTCTTCTCCAGCTACCAGGCCGACGTGGTCCAGGTCGAGTGCGACGAGGACGGGATGCGGGTCGAGGCGCTGGAGGCGCTGCTCGCCGACCTGCGCAGCGAGGGGCGGCGGCTGAAGTTCATCTACTCGGTGCCGAGCTTCCAGAATCCGGCCGGGGTGACGATGTCGCTGCAGCGCCGCCACCAACTGGTCGAGCTGGCGCGGGCGGAGGAACTGCTGGTGGTCGAGGACAGCCCCTACGGGCTGCTGCGCTACGGCGGCGAGCCGATGCCGCCGCTCTACCAGCTCGACGGCGGCGACTTCGTCGTCTACGTCGGCACCTTCTCGAAGATCCTCTCCCCCGGCATCCGCCTCGGCTGGATGGTGGCGCCGCCGCCGATCATGGAGAAGGTCGTGCTCGGCAAGCAGGCGGCCGACCTCTGCACCTCGACCCTGACCCAGTACTTCGTCCGCGAGTACTTCGCCGAACGGCGCTGGCAGCGCTACATCGACGACCTGGTCGAGATCTACCGCGGCCGCCGCGACACGATGCTGGAGGCGCTGCGCACCCACTTCCCAGCTGAGGCGACCTGGACCGAGCCCGAGGGCGGCCTCTTCATCTGGGCGACCCTGCCCGACTACATCGACACCAGCGACCTGCTGGCGAAGGCGCTGCGCGCCGACGTGGCGTTCGTGCCGGGGCAGGCGGCCTACCTCGATGGCCGCGGCGGCCAGTCGATGCGGCTCAACTTCTCCGGCGTCGGCGACGAGGAGATCCGCGAGGGGGTGCGGCGGATCGGCAAGGTGATCGCCGAGCAGGTCGAGCTCTACGGCGCGCTGACCGGCGAACAGCGGGCGCCGGAGCCGGCCGCGGAGCCGGAGCCCAATGTGCTCCCCTTCCGCAAGGCGGAGGAAGCGTGAAGGTCGCGGTGCTGAAGGGCGGCCGCTCGCTGGAGCGCGGCGTCTCGCTGCGCTCGGGGGCACGGGTCGAGGACGCGCTGGAGCGGCTCGGCCACGAGGTGCTGCCGATCGACGTCGGCCGTGACCTGGTGAAGCGACTGATCGCCGAGCGGCCCGATGTCGCCTTCGTCGCCATGCACGGGGTCGGCGGCGAGGACGGCACCGTGCAGGAGCTGCTGGAGATCCTCGGCATTCCCTTCACCGGCCCCGGCGCCGCTGCCTGCGCGCGCTGCATGGACAAGGTCCAGGCGAAGTACTCGATCGAGGAGGCGGCGCTACCGACGCCCGCCTGGTTCGCCTTCAACCAGACCGCCTTCCGCGAGCTCGGCGCCGCCGACGCGCTGGGGCGGCTGGAGGAAACGCTCGGCTTCCCGCTCGTGGTCAAGCCCAGCCGCGGCGGATCCTCACTTGGGGTCAAGTTTGCCGCCGCGCCCAGCGAGGTGCCGCAGGCACTGGTCTCGGCCTTCAGCTACGACGAGCGGGTGCTGCTGGAGCGCTACGTCGAGGGGCGCGAGCTGGCGGTCAGCGTGCTCGGCGATGAGCCGCTGCCGGTGGTCGAGGCGATCCTGCTCGAGGGCGACCGCTACGACTTCGAGGCCCGCTACGAGATCGGCCGCACCCGCTTCGCCTGCCCGGCCGAGTTGAGCGCCGAGGAGGAACGGGCCGTGACCGAGGCCGCGCTTGGCACATACCGCACGCTTGGCTGCACCGGCTTCGCCCGCATCGACCTGATCCTCGCCGCCGACGGCCCTTGGCTGCTGGAGGCCAACGCGATCCCCGGCCTCACCGACACCAGCCTCCTCCCCCAAGCCGCCGAGGCCGCAGGGCTCTCGTTCGAGCAGCTGGTCGAGCGGATCCTGGATCTCGCTCTCAGACCTGCAGCCGCCTAGCTCTCTCCTTGAGCGAAATCATCGGGGGTGACCTCGTCGAGGAACTCTTTGAACTTGTCGACGACCTCCTCGGTGTCCTCGACCTCATGCTCGAACTCGATCGCCGACTCCTCGATCACCTCCTCGGCGGCGAAGATCGGCGCCGCCACCCGCACCGCCAGCGCCAGCGCATCAGAGGGGCGCGAGTCGATCTCGATCTCCGAGCCGTTGACGGAA
>Ga0207690_10001318_pt1 | contig 15609 bp, 16 predicted proteins | sample KBSC23metaG_FD_184315 | JGI IMG/M metagenome (GOLD analysis project Ga0207690, IMG submission 184315) | Corn rhizosphere microbial communities from Kellogg Biological Station, Michigan, USA - KBS C2-3 metaG (SPAdes) (version 2) | ecosystem: Host-associated > Plants > Roots > Rhizosphere > Soil ...
CGAGGTGCAACGGCCGGTCAGATGGTGAAAATTTGCGGCCAAAATGCAATTTTACCAGTCGCATCAATGACTTGCCGCCATGACGGGGCACTGCGGGGCAATCGCGCTCCTATAATCCACATTACGCCAATCGCCCCGCCTTGAGTGCCGCCATGCAACTGCTCGACCCGACCGACGCTCACGCCTTCCTGCAGCGCACGCCCGCTGCGCTTTTCGTCGACTGCCGCAGCGAAATGGAACACCTGTTTGTGGGCCATCCGGCCGGCGCACACCACGTCTCCTGGAACGATGGCCCGCACTGGGAGGTGAATCCGGAGTTCGTACCCACCGTGCGCAAGCTGACCGGCCACGGCGTCGAGCGCCCGATCGTGCTGATCTGCCGCAGCGGCAATCGCTCGTCGGCCGCGGCGCATGCGTTGGAAGAAGCGGGTTTCCGTGATGTCTACGTCGTGCGTCACGGCTTTGAGGGCGATCTGGATGCCACGCGCCATCGCAACACGCTCAATGGCTGGCGCCATGCCGGCTTGCCGTGGGAGCAGTGTTAAACGGAAGCTATCGGCCCGATAGTCAGCGGCCCATGAACGAAAAAACGCCCGGCAGCACCAAGCTCCGGGCGTTTTTTGTTGTGTGCATCGAGCGGGCGTTTGCCCGCCGCACTGCAGTTCAGTGCATCGTCACCGGCTGCGTCATCACGGTGTCGAACTTGCCGAGAAAGTCGTCGACTTCTTCGACCGTGGGTTCGCTGGCGATCAGCTTTTTCACATCCTCGCGGAAATGCTCGGCCAACTCGCCGCCGAGGAAGATTTCACGCTTGAGGTTCTTGTCGACGATTTCGTAGCCGCCTGCGGCAAGCATGGCGTGTTGGCCGTCTACACCGAACTCGACAACACAGTAGTTGTCGCTGTTGTAGATCATTTGCATGGTGCACCTCCGAGGCGTCAATCGTCTTGCTGTTGTGGGGACTGCTCTACTGCTGCACCGGGTAGATGGGGCCCACAGCCATGACTTCAAGGGCCGATCAACTCCCGCGTCCTGATCGTTCTGCCCCATCTACTCCTTGGGCTTAATCATTGGTCATAAAGTTCGCAAACGCGAGCCGGAATGTGTGACGGCCGTTGCGATCGCGTAACAAGACCTTTCCGTCTCTGCACCGAACGGCGCAAGCCGCCTTCCCCCATTCGATGGGTAGACGATTTGCGATGTGCGCGGCGTCTGCAACTATGGTCAGGGCAGTGACGCGTCAGGGCGTGTCGCATTGGCTCCCGCATCCCGCGTGCCCGAGGAACTCATCCAGATCGGCGAGGAAGGCCTCCTCCTGTTCGATAGGGGCCAGATGGGCTGCGCGCGGCATCACTTTCAAGCGCGCGTTGGGAATGTGCGAGGCGATCTCGCGCGCCACCTCTACGGGTGCGCCGGCGTCTTCTTCGCCGGTCATGACGAGGGTAGGGCATGCAATGCGTTCAAGCGCGCTGCGTGTGTCGAGCGCCTTGATGGCCAGGCATGCGCCGACATAGCCGTGCGGCGGCGTGCTGCGCAGCAGGTTGCGGATGCGTTCTACGGCGTCGGGATGGGCTTCGTGAAACGGGGTGGTCAGCCAGCGCTGCATCGTGGGCTCGATGATGCCGCTCATGCCATGCGCTTCGACTTGGCCGATGCGTTCGTCCCACATGGCGTGTGCGGACACCGGCGTGTGGCACACGGTGTCGCACAGCGTGAGCGAGAGCAGCCGCTGTGGGTGTCGCACGCCCAGGATCTGCCCGACCATGCCGCCCATCGACAGCCCGACAAAATGCACCTGTTCAATCGATAGCGCATCGAGCAGGCCGGCCACGTCATCCGTCATCTGGAACAGCGTGTAGGCGCCGTGCGGAGCGCTGCTCTGGCCGTGACCGCGCGCGTCGTAGCGCAGCACGCGGTGGCGGGCAGCCAGGCGCGTGGCGATGCTGTCCCACAACCGGTGGTCCACACCCAGCGCATGCGCGAGCATGACCCATGCGCCGTCGGTGCCGTCGATGCGGTAATGGATGTCGATGCCGTTGGCGTGCACGGTGCCGGCATTGGGCGGGGCGTTGGCGCTCATGGTCAGCCTCCTTCCTGGGACTGGTAGACCAGATCGAATTGCATGCCGTTGGGCTCGGTCTGACGCAGGCGCACCGGCAGCCAGCCATGCTCGGCGGACAGCCAGATTTCGACGCGCCGTCGGTCGTCCGCGCGGCGTGGCAGCCGTATGAAGTGTTGCGCACGAATCGTGCCGCTCGGGGTGTCGATGGCCTCTTCGCCGATGTGCTGGACGCGGGCGACCTCCACGCTGTCGGTATCGGCGATCGGGATTTCCAGCGTGAGGCCGCGGCTGGCGACGCGCTCGGGGCCGCCGCGTGCCAATCCCGTCAACTGGAAGAAGACGCTGAAGCGATCTTGCGTGCCCTCGGGCAGTGGCAGCACGGCGGGCGACCGCGTGAAAGTGACGGTGGGCGCGCTCCGGGCGCCGGAGGCCGGCGCGGTGTCGGCGGCGTAATGGAACGTGGTGACGTCAGGTTGCCGACGGCCGCGCACTTCTTCGTAGCGCGTGGGGGTCAGGCCGTACGTTCCGACGGTGCCGGCGCTGCGGAAGGCGAGCGTGCCGAAGAACAGCGGCAACGGAATTTCGACGGACAGCGTGTAAGTTTTGCCATCGGTCGCCCAGCGGATCACGCCGTCTTCGTTGCGCACGCCGTTGATGTAGGTCGCGTACCGCAGCGTGGCCGACGGCGGGAGGGAGAAGCTGTCACCCGGTGGTGCCGGTGGCGCGGGGTGGCCTTCGCCGCCGAGATCAGTCACCACGCCGGTATCGGCCGACGCCAGGGCGCCAGCGCTGCTGAACTCGGACGGGTCCATCGTTGCCATGTCAGGCGCTGGTGGCGTCGGTGTCGTGGCCGGTGTTGGCGCTGCTTGAGGACGCGGGCGTGGCGCCACGGGCCGCGGTTTGGGCGCGGCCGCTGGCGGTGGCGGCGGTGGCCGCACCGGCTCCGGATGCAGCAGCAGCGTGGGGATGATCTGTTCCGGCTCGGGCGGCCACGTCATCTGACGGCTGCGCGCGATCCACACGACGGCAATGCCGTGCAGCACGAGCACGGCCAGCAGCACGAGCCCGAATCGACGAACGCGATGAAAGCGGCGCCCGCGGGTCTGCGTGCGGTCGGGGTTCAGTTCGTCAGGGTTGCGGGGTGTTGGGTGCAACGTATCCAAGATCGGCGGAGAGCTGTTGTGCGGCCTGCCGCAAGCGCCGCTCCAGCGGGCTGCTCCAGGTGGTGTCGAAGGTGCTCTGCGCGCCCAGCGCGATCAGCACAAGGCACAACTGGCCGTTGGCGTCGAACACCGGCAGCGACATGGCGTTGATGCCCGGCAGCACGCCGCCGTGGATGCGCGAGGCGCCATGCGCGCGCACGTCTGCGCAGATGCGCTCGTAGGCGTCGAGCGTGCGCGGCACTTCGGGGTTGTCGTCCGCGCTAGCGGTCACGCGATCAAGCTCGCGCTGGATAAAGGACTGCGTCTGCGCGCGCGGCAGATACGCGCCGAACACACGCCCGGTAGCCGAGTTGAGCATCGGCATGACGTCGCCCAGGCGCAGGCTGACCGTCACGGGGTGGCTGGCTTCTTCCCAGTGGACGATCGCCGGGCCCTGGTTGCCCCACACCGCCAGGCCAATGGTGTGATCGATCTCGTCGCGCAGGGCGGCGGCAGCGGGGCGGGCGCGGCGCATCGGGTCTTGCCGATTCAGGCTCACCAGGCCCATTTCCAGCGCGAAGGGGCCGAGGTCGTAACGGCCTTCGGGCGTCTGCGTGACCAGCCTGAGACGCGCGAAGCTCACCAGATAACGGTGCGCCTTGGCCGGGTTCATGGGCGCGGCGCGCGCCAGGTCGCGCAGCATCATCGGGCCGTTGGTGTGCGTGAGCACCTCCAGCAACCGGAAGCCGACTTCGATGGACTGGATGCCCGAGCGCGCGGGCAGGCCGTCGGACGCGATGTCGCCATCGCCATCACTGTCAGTTTCGGGCTCCAGGTCGAGATCGGTGTCAGCAGGCAGCGTGGACATGGTGGACGTGTCGAAGCAAGGGTTCGGCCCAGTTTAGCCGATGCAAGGTGTACCATCCGCGCAGCCTTTTTCCGCACACGATCCGCACACGACGCACATGAAACTCGCCACCCTCAAGGATGGCTCGCGCGACGGCCAACTGGCCGTGGTCTCGCGCGACCTGAAGACCGCGCACTACGCCACGCACATCGCCGGTACGCTGCAGCGCGCGCTGGACGACTGGGCTTTCCACGCACCGCAACTGCAGGATCTGTACGCCGAGCTCAACGCCGGCCGTGCACGCCACCCGTTTGCGTTTGATGCGGGCAATTGCATGGCGCCACTGCCGCGCGCGTACCAGTGGGCCGACGGCTCGGCTTACGTGAACCACGTCGAGCTGGTGCGCAAGGCGCGCGGCGCCGAGATGCCGCCCGAGTTCTGGACCGACCCGCTGATGTACCAGGGCGGCTCCGATGACCTGGCCGGCGCGCATGACGCCATCGTCTGCCGCAGCGAGGCGTTCGGTATCGATTTCGAGGCCGAAGTGGCCGTCATCACCGGCGACGTGCCGATGGGCACCGAGCCCGCTGCTGCCGCCGAGGCCATTCGCCTGATCGTGCTGGCCAACGACGTATCGCTGCGCAACCTGATTCCCGGGGAGTTGGCCAAGGGCTTCGGCTTCTTCCAGAGCAAGCCGGCGACGGCGTTTTCGCCCGTGGCAGTGACGCCCGACGAACTGGGCGATGCCTGGCGCGAACGCAAGGTCCATCTGCCGATGACGGTGCGCTGGAACAACAAGAAGGTCGGCCAGCCCGAGTGCGGTACCGACATGGTGTTCGACTTCGGCCAGCTGATCGCGCATATCTGCAAGACGCGCAACGTGCGCGCGGGCAGCATCGTCGGCTCGGGCACGATCTCCAACGTGGACCGCAGCAAGGGGTACGCCTGCATTGCCGAAAAACGCATGCTGGAAACCATCGAATCCGGCGCGCCCGTCACCGAATTCATGCGCTATGGCGATACGGTGAAGATCGAGATGTTCGATGCCAACGGCGTGTCGATCTTCGGCGCGATCGATCAGGAAGTGATTGCGCCGGGCACGCAGCAGTAAGCGTTACGCTGATTCGGGCGCGGCTTTTGCACGGCGTCCGCGCTTAGACGCCGCCGTGCTGGTCGTCAGCGCCTGCCCGTGATAGCCCAGGCGCGCCGACAGCGTCCGCCCGGCCTCGCGCAGCAGCCGCGAGGCCGGCCCCTCCAGGCTGGAGTCGAACACGCTGGACAGCCCCAGCGCCGTGATCGCCCCCACCAGCTTGCCCTGCGCATCAAGCACCGGCACGGCCACCGAATCAATGCCGTGCACCAGCGTCCCGCCGATGCGCGCCACGCCTTCCTGTCGTACCGCCTGCCAGCGCGCACGGCAGTTCAGCCAGTCGGTCAGGCCAGCCTTGCCTGCGCCGGGGCCGCGCAGTTCGCGGTCGATGAGCGGGACGATCTGGATTTCAGGCATCCATGCGGCGCAGGCCTGACCCGTGGCCGAGTTCAGCAAAGGCATGACCGAGCCCACCCGCACATTGACCGCCACCGGCCGGCCGCTGTCTTCCCAGCGCACGATGACCGGGCCACGTTGGGTCCAGATCGACAGAAACACGCTCTCGTTCAGTCGCTCGGCCAGCTTAGGCAGCAGGTTGCTGCCTTCGCGCACGAAGTCCACGTCGGACAGTGCCGACAACCCCACCTGCAGGGCCTGCGTCCCCAGCCGATAGCGGGCGGAGGCGGGGTCCTGCTCCACAAAACCCATGCGCTCCAGCGACACCAGATAACGATGCACCTTCGCGCGCGGCATGCCGAGCCGCCGTCCCAGCTCGGAGACGGCGTGCGCGCCGCCCGCGTGCGCCATCGCCGAGAGCACCGTCAGCGCGATCTCGGCGGACTGGATGCCGGCGCTGGCACGTTCGGGGGCGGGTTCTTCAGCAGGTAGTTCGTCCGGCGGCAGGCTGTCGTCGATGGGCATCTTGAAGTCTCGGGTGTCGCTTTATAAGATACGCGTTACGCAAAAAGATACAACCGGCGCGGCGGCCCTGCGCGCTGGAAAAGACCCTGGACACCGAGAACCCGGAGACGCCATGAAGCTGTCGATCTTTTCCGTGCAGGACCACTATCCCGACCGGCACCGCAGTCTGCCGCAACTCTACGCAGACGTCATCGCCCAGGCCCGCCACGCCGAGGCGCTCGGCTACGACACGTTCTGGGTGGCCGAACACCACTTTCACGAGTACGGCGCCGTACCCAATCCAGCGGTCTTTCTCTCGCACCTGGCCGCGCAGACACAGCGGCTGCGGCTGGGCACGGCCATCTCGATCCTCACCTTCCACCATCCGGCCACCGTGGCCGAGAACTACGCGATGGTCGACGCGCTCTCGGGCGGCCGGCTGTCACTGGGCGTGGGGTCGGGCTATCTCAAGCACGAGTTCGAAGGCTACGACGTCGATCCCGCCATCAAGCGCGAGCGCTTTGACGAGACGTTAATGCTGGTCGAGCGCCTGCTTGCAGGCGAGCGCGTACATCACGAAGGGCAGTTCCACGCGTTGCGCGACGTGCGGCTGAATGTGCTGCCGGTGCAGGCCAAGGTGCCGATCCACGTGGCGATCCTGCGGCGCGAGGCGGCGTATCACATCGGCCGGCAGGGGCGGCGCATGCTGTTCGTGCCGTATGCGTCGGTGGACAGCTTCGACGACATCCGCGCGCTGATGGACGACTACCGGCGCGGCCTGGTCGAAGCGGGAATCACCGATACACGCGGCATGGCGGCCGTCGCCTTGCATACGCACGTTGGTCCCACCGAAGCCGCAGTGCGCGCCACCGCCGCTGCGCCATTCGATCTGTACGTCGCCACGCGGCTCTACGCACGCCGGCAAACGTATGACGATGTGCTGGCCAGCGGTTTGTCGTTGTTCGGCACACCCGATGCCGTGGCCGAGAAGCTCGCGCGGCTGTCCGACATGGGCGTCGACCATGTGATGGCGCTGCACAACTTCGGGTTGATGCCGCAAGCGGCCGTGCTCGAATCGATGCGCGCGCTGGCGCAGGACGCCCTGCCGCGCGCCGGCATTACCGCGCTCGCCGCCTGAACCCTGGCGAACCCGGGCTGCCCCGCATCGCCAAATCGGCGCAAAACCGCTACGCTCGTCGCCAAACCACGGGAGGAGGCTCCATGCAGCGACAGGCTGGCGTACTGGTTGGTTTGGCTTTGTTGTCCTCATCCGCACTGGCGGACATCCGCATCGGCGTGACGGTGTCGGCCACCGGCCCGCAGGCGTCGCTGGGGCAGCCCGAGAAGAACGCCACCACGCTGTGGCCGCGCGAGATTGGCGGAGAGCGGATCGACGTCATCGTCCTCGACGACGCTTCCGACACCACGCGCGCCGTCACCAACACGCGCAAGCTGATGAGCGAATCCAACGTGGACGTCATCGTCGGCTCGTCCACCACGCCGAATACGCTGGCGATGATCGATGCGGCGGCCGAGGGAAAGACGCCGGTCATCTCCTTGGCTTCGTCCGCTCGGCTGATCGAGCCGATGGACGCGCGCCGCCGCTGGATCTTCAAGACGCCGCATTCCGACTCGCACATGGCATCGCTCATTGCCGAGCATGCCGCCGCGCACGGCGTGAAGACCATCGCCTACATCGGCTTTGCCAATGCGCTGGGCGAGGCGTTTCTGACCGAGGTGCAGCGATTTGCCGATCTCAAGCACATCCGCATCACCGATACCTAGCGCTTCTCGCCCACCGACAACAGCGTGACCGCGCAGGTGCTGCACCTGTTGGCCAACAAGCCCGATGCGGTGGTGATCGGTGGCTCCGGCACGCCTGCCGCGCTGCCGGCCCGGGCGCTGGCCGAGCGCGGCTACACCGGCAAGATCTACTTCAACCACGGCGTCTCCAACAACGATTTCGTCAAGCTGTGCGGCAAGGATTGCGAAGGCGCTTACGTGCCGACCGGCCCGGTGATGGTCGCTGCCGAACTGCCCGATACGAACCCCGCCAAGACGCAGGCGCTGGATTTTGCGCGCCGCTACGAGGCGGCCTTCGGCCGTGGCAGCGTGTCAATCTTCGCTGCCTACACGGGCGATATCGGTCTGCTGCTGCAACGCGCGGTGCCCGTGGCGCTCAAGCGTGCCAAGCCGGGCACGCCGGCCTTTCGCGAGGCGTTGCGCGATGCCCTGGAGCAGGTGCGCGATTTGCCCACCAGCACCGGCGTGGTCAACATGAGCCCGCAAGACCACGTGGGCCTCGACCAGCGCGCCCGTGTGATGGCGCAAATCCGCCGCGGCCAATGGCACTTGGCCGACGGCGCGAGGTGACGGTGATGATGGCGATACTGCACATCCCGCATTGCACGCGCTGCGCCATCCGCTATGCTTGATTGACTCTCTCGACGCACCATGACCTCGCTCGCTCCCCGCTTTGCCCGCTACCAGGCGCTGACGCTCGTCCAGCATGGCCCCATCCTCGAGATCGTGATGGGTGCGGAGCAGTCGGCCAACCGCAAGCTGTCCACCGCCGATGCCGGCCTGCACCGCGAGCTGGCCGAAATCTGGCGCGACGTGTCTGCCGAGCCCTCGGTGCGCGTGGCGCTCATTCGTGGGGAAGGGCACGGTTTTTCGGCTGGCGGCGACCTGCACCTGGTGGAGCAGATGGCCGAAGACTTCGATGTGCGCACGCGCGTCTGGCACGAGGCGCGCGACCTCGTCTACAACCTCATCAACTGCGACAAGCCCATCGTCAGTGCCATGCATGGCCCGGCCGTGGGCGCGGGGCTGGTCGCTGGATTGCTGGCGGATATTTCCATCGCCGCCAAGGATGCGCGCATCGTTGACGGCCATACGCGCCTGGGCGTGGCGGCGGGCGACCATGCAGCGATCGTCTGGCCGCTGCTGTGCGGCATGGCCAAGGCCAAGTACTACCTGCTGCTGTGTGAATCCATGACCGGCGACGAGGCCGAGCGCATCGGGCTGGTCTCGCTGGCCGTGCCTGAGGCGGAGCTTGTCAACCGTGCGTTCGAGATCGCCGAGCGCTTGGCTGCAGGTTCGCAGACGGCCATCCGCTGGACCAAGTACGCACTGAACAACTGGCTGCGCCTGGCCGGTCCGAGTTTTGATACATCGCTGGCGCTCGAATTCATGGGGTTTGCGGGCCCCGATGTGCGAGAAGGCATTGCCAGCCTGCGCCAGAAGCGTCCGCCCACATTTGATGGCGCCTGAACTAGCGCCTGACCCCAAACCGATTTGTAGGAGACACCATGTTTACCCAGATGCCCAACTTTGCCGAAGGCGGCTTCGAGTTTCTGCGCAAGCTGTGGGGCGGCGGCTTTGCCGGTATGGCCGGCATGTCAGGGTCGGGGATGCCCAATATGGCCGGTTTTGCCGCGCCGCCGATGGACCTCGAAGAGATCGACAAGCGCATCCACGACCTGCGCGCCGTAGAGGGCTGGCTGCAACTGAACGCAAGCCTGCTGCGCACGGCCATCCAGGGGCTTGAGGTGCAGCGCGCCACGCTGGTGGCCTTGCAGACCTTCGGCTCCGCGCTGACGCCCGAGGCCATGAAAGCGACCTTCGACGGCCTGACCCCTGACGAGGCCAAGCCCGAAGAGGCTTCCAGGCCCGCCTGGCCGCACAGCGCCGCCGCAGCCAAGCCCGCCGAGGACGACGCCCCCCCGCCGGACGATGAACCCGAGGTGGAAGCGGAAGACACCGACGACGACCAGGCCGAAGCGCGCGCCGACGGCGCCCACGCCCAGGCGGCTGCCCAGGCACAGGCGGCTGCCCAGGCACAGGCCGCCGCGCGCGCTGCCGCAGCCGCGCTGGACCCGTCACCGTGGTGGAACATGCTGCAACAGCAGTTCAACCAGATCGCCAGCTCTGCCGCTGCGGCCATGCCGATGCCGCAAAACCTGATGCCGGGCTTCCCGGGCGGTTTCCCTGGGTTTGGTGGCGCGCCGGGAGCGGAGGGGCTGGACTCGGCGCCGGAAGATATCGAAGAGAAGACCGCGCCGGCCAAACCGAAGCGCGCTGCCGCCAAGCCAGCACCAAAGCCCGCCGCCAAGGCGCCTGCAGGCAAGACGGCAAAGCCGGGGACCAAGACCGCGGCCACGGCCGCCCCGAAGAAGGCGCCGGCGAAGGTCGCGCCACGCAAGCCTGCCAAGGCTGCCAACGACGCGCCCTGATCGATGTCGACGGATTGCACTGCGCTATTGATGATGGGCGGCGGCGCGCGTGCCGCCTATCAAGTCGGCGTGCTGCGCGGCATTGCGGGGCTGGCGCGCGAATACGCGCCGGGCGTGGCGCGCACACCGTTTGACATCATCTGTGGCACGTCGGCGGGTGCGATCAACAGCCTGGGCATGGCGCGCGGCGCGCAGGATTTCACGCTCGCCACCGAAGCGCTCACGCAGCTCTGGGGCAGCCTGCATGCCGATCGCGTTTATCGCACCGACGTTGGTCGCGTGGGTTCCAGTGGCGCGCGCTGGCTGACCGCGCTGGCGTTTGGCTGGATGACCGGCCACACCCCTCGTGCACTGTTCGACAACACGCCGCTGCGCGAGCTGTTGGAGGCGCAACACGACGGCCAACAGGTGCAGGCCGCCTTTGATACCGGTGCGCTGCGCGCGCTCGCCATCACGGCGCTGTCGTACACGACGGGGCGCCACGTCACGTTTTACCAATCGCCGCACGTGGTGCTGCCTTGGCGGCGCTCGCAGCGGATTTCGGTGGCAGACCAGATCGGCGTGTCGCACATGCTGGCGTCATCGAGCATCCCATTCATCTTTCCGGCCGAGCCGGTGCAGCTCGATGGTAACGACGAATGGTTCGGCGACGGGACGATGCGCCAGATGTCGCCGCTGAGCCCGGCCATCCATCTGGGCGCGAGTCGCATCCTCGTGGTGGGCGCCGCGTCGCGCTCGCAGCCCGGCTGGTATGACACGGTGCCGGCGTCGGGCTATCCGTCGCTCGCACAGATTGCGGGGCAGGCGCTGGCGAGCATCTTTCTCGATGGGCTTTCGACTGATATCGAGCGGCTGCAGCATGTCAACGCGGTGGTCAGCCGTAACCCCGAGATTGCCGACGCGCGTGACGGCTGGCGCAAGATCGAAGTGCTGGTGATGGCGCCGTCCGAGCGCATCGAGCTGATCGCCTCGCGGCACGTGCAACGCTTGCCGAGCACCGTGCGGGCGCTGCTCAAGCCCCTGGGCGGTACCGAAGCGCGCGGCGCGGCGTTCGCAAGCTATCTGCTGTTCGAGCCGGAATTTACGCAGGAACTGATCGACCTGGGCGAGCGCGATGTGCAGGCGCGCCGCGATGAACTCGCGGCGTTTCTGTACGGCGCGATACCCGACACGATGCGCGTGGCGTGATCAATGTGCGGAGGGTTCGGCCAGCAGCGCATCGATGCGCTTGGTAAGCGTCGGATCACTCGGCTCGACGCTGCTGGGGAATACCGCCGCGACGCGGCCGGTGCGGTCCAGCAGGTATTTGTGGAAGTTCCACTTGGGCGCCTGGCCCGTCTGCGTGGCAAGCCATGAATACAGCGGCGACGCTCCCGCACCCACCACCGCCGTCTTCGAGAACATCGGGAATTTCACGCCATACGTGTTGTAGCAGAAGTCGGCGATCTGCTTGCTGTTGCCGGGTTCCTGCTGAAAGTCGTTGGACGGAAAGCCGAGCACGGTCAGGCCCTTGTCGCGGTACTTCGCATACAGCGCTTCCAGCCCTTCGTACTGGTGCGTGTAGCCGCAGTAGCTGGCGGTGTTGACCACGAGCACGACGTGGCCGGCGTACTGGCAGAGGTCTTGCGGGGCATCGTCCTGCAGCCGCTTGACGCGAAAGTTCAGGCTGGCGGGGCAGGCACCCGTAGCCGCCGGCGCCGGCGCTGGCGTTTGCGCGACGGGTGCGGCTGTGGCGGCGTGCCCGGTACGCGGCAACAGGAACGCGATGATGGCAATGGCAATCGCAATGGCAATCATCAGCAGATGGTGCCGGCGCAGCACGCCCCGCATGCGATGTCGGCGCAGATGCACGCACGGATGGCGCGTGGAAACGATGGCAGAGAACAGCATGGCGAGTCTCCGAAAGCGGGCGGTCAGCGGCGATACAGGATCTGTCTTCAGTCTAGGGTATAACGCCCGGAGGCCAGCGCCGCGCTTGGAAGTGCTGTATGCGTGGCCCACGATTCGCCACAGCGCGGTGCACGGCTTCCTATACTGGAGGCTTCGCCGGGGTCCCAAGCGGCTGAGGGGAATCGCACCACGCGAGACGGCTGCCAGCGCGCCACCGATCACATCGCGGCATATCGCGAGACCGCGCGCCATGGCATCGCGCGCGTCGGGGGCGCCAAGCCACGTCGCCGTTGTGGCACCGGCAGGCCTGTTGTCACGAGGAAACGGGTAGACACAGTTCTTTGCTCCGGCAACCACCAAAAACAGGGGCCGGTCAAGCATGTCTGCTAGAATCCGCCTGCAAATTCAAAGGCTTACCATGCTCTATCCCGAATTGTTCAAGTCGTTGGAAGCGGTCCGCTGGAATATGGAAAAGGATATTCCGTGGGACACGTTCGACGCGTCGCTGCTGACCGACGCACAAGCGCAGACCATCAAGATGAATGCCATCACCGAGTGGTCTGCACTGCCGGCCACCGAGATGTTCCTGCGCGATAACCGCCACGATTCCGATTTTTCGGCGTTCATGAGCGTGTGGTTCTTTGAAGAGCAGAAGCACTCGCTGGTGCTGATGGAATATCTGCGCCGCTTCCGCCCGGACCTCGTGCCGACCGAAGAAGAGCTGCACAACGTGCGCTTCGAGTTCGACCCGGCCCCGCCGCTGGAAACGCTGATGCTGCACTTCTGCGGCGAGATCCGTCTGAACCACTGGTACCGCCGTGCCTCTGAATGGCATACCGAGCCGGTCATCAAGTCGATCTACAAGCACCTGTCGCAGGACGAAGCCCGTCACGGCGGCGCCTACCTGCGCTACATGAAGAAGTACCTGGGCACGTTTGGCGATAGCGCCCGCAGCGCGTTCGCCAAGATCGGTGTGCTGATGGCCTCGGCTCGCCGCACGGAAAAGCCGCTGCACCCGACCAATCTGCACGTCAACAAGGCGCTGTTCCCGCAAGACACGGTGCAGTCGCGCCTGCCGAACCCGGATTGGCTTGAGCACTGGCTCGATGAGCAGATCAAGTTCGACGCCGGCTGGGAAAAGAAGGTCATCGAGCGCATCCTGCACAACATGGGTCTGCTGTTCGAGCGCACCTTCGAAACGGTGCAAGACCTGAACCGCTACCGCAAGGAACTGAACGCGCGTCTGCTCGGCTCGGCCGAACAAGCGGCCTGATTCTTGCCACTGGCAGTGAGCGGCCCATCGATTCGATGGGCCGTTTTGTTTTCCACTTCGATTATCTCTTCGCCATGATCGCCCGCCAGCCCGCACCCGCCTTTGAACAGAAGATCTGCGACTCCGCCGACGTGGAAGCTCGCGTGCGTGCGTTGCCGCGCCCGATCGTCTTTACGAATGGCGTGTTCGACATCCTGCATCGCGGCCATGCCACGTACCTGGCCCAGGCGCGCGCGCTCGGAGCATCGCTGGTGGTGGGCGTGAATACCGATGCCTCCGTGCGCATGCTGGGCAAGGGCGATGATCGCCCGCTCAATACGCAGGACGATCGCCTGGCCGTGCTGGCTGCGCTGGAAGCGGTGAGTCTGGTGGTGTTGTTTGCCGAGCGCACGCCGGTTGAACTCATTCAGCGCGTGCGCCCCGACATCTACGTCAAGGGCGGCGACTACGACATCGACACACTCGAAGAAACGCGCGTGGTGCGCAGTTGGGGCGGCACGGCGCTGGCGATTCCCTTCGAGCACGATCGCTCCACCACTGCGCTGATCAAGCGCGTTCGCGCGACGTCCTGAGCAGGTGTTTAGCGTGACGCCGTCACTTCGGTGGCGGCGCAGGTGCGCAGGTCTTCTGCGCCCAGCGTTTTCCTGAGCGTGGCCAGTTGCGCCGCGACGCTTGAAGCGGCGTCGGCGCCGGCCGCAGTGGTGGTGATGCGCAGCCACGTGCGCGCGCCCGTGCGATGCGTTTCCGTCAGCACAGCGGTGCGCACGTCCTTGGTGCGCAGATCATCCAGACGCTGCTGCGCGCGTTCCCGATCGCGGAACAGACCCAGCGATACTACGAACGCATTGCCTTCCTGCACGATGGCCGAATCGCCCACGTTGCGGCGCTTGAGTTCGCCGACCTTGCGCTCGGCGTCTTCGCGCGTGTCGCGGGCGGGCATGTGGACCCACCAGCGGCTGTCTTCCTGGCGCGTGATGCGCTCGACCTGCACGCCCGCCATCTGCTTGAGCTGATCGAGGCCGCGCGTGGCCTGGGCGTCGGTCAAGCCACCGAGTTCGGTGCAACTGCTGACGCTGCCGGTTGTCTCGGTGGCGCTCATGGCGGTGCGTTCGATGTTGGCCCGCGCTCCGGAGGCGGCGGGCGACGAGGCTGGCGCCGCTTTCGGTGCCGCCACTGACGAGGCCGGCGCCGGCTCCAGAATGCGGATCTCTTCGATACGGATCTGGCGGCGCATGCGATCCGGTTCGCGCTCGCTCTCGAACCAGGCCGTCGACACGTTCGGCCCGAACACACCGGTATTGGCTGCCAGCAGAACGCCGTTGACGAGCAGCAGAAGCAGCAGGGCGAGACGAAGCGTCATGGTGCGAACGGGCGTGGATTCGGACAGTGGCTCGGAATGCAGGAACACAGCAACAACAACGGTAGAACGTTAGACGAAAGCGGCAACCCGGCCGACTGAGGCTAGAGCGTGTTATGCACTTAAACAGGAGTGCATAACACGCTCTAGGCCAGCGTCGCGGCGCCTTCCCGGCGCGCGCGCGCCAGCACCTGCAAGCCGAGCAGCACGAGATTATCGTGCATCTGGAACGGCATGCGCAGATGCGGCGCCAGCGCGTCGCGCGCGCCGCCGCTCAGCACGCAGCGTGCCGGGCCGGGGTATTGCTTTTGCAGTGCCATCCACGTTAGCGCAATCGCCCCGGCTTGCGCAGTGATGCAACCCTGTGCGATGGCGTCCTGCGTGTTGTCGGCCCAGGGCGGCGCGAGCACGTCGCCGGGGCGCAAGTCGCCGATGTCCACTTCCGGCAGTTGCGCCGTGTTGCGCGACAGCGCGCGCATCATCAGCGTGAGGCCCGGCAGGATCAGGCCGCCGGCAAACAGGCCCTCGGGCGTGATGACGTCCAGCGTGGTCGCGGTGCCCGCCGTCACCAGCAGCAGGGCGGTGTCGGGCCACAGATGGCGCGCACCGACCGCACCAACCCATCGATCGGTACCCAGTTGCGTCGGCTCCCGATAGCCATTGCGCAAGCCGGCGGTGGCGTCTTCCGATGCTGCAATGCGCACGCGCGCGCCGTCGAATACGCGAGCGATCCGCGCGGTGAGTGCATCGCGCAGCGCCGGGCCAGCCACTGCGCTGATCCACACCTCGGGCGGCGCAACCCCGGACGCATGG
>Ga0207690_10001320_pt1 | contig 15606 bp, 17 predicted proteins | sample KBSC23metaG_FD_184315 | JGI IMG/M metagenome (GOLD analysis project Ga0207690, IMG submission 184315) | Corn rhizosphere microbial communities from Kellogg Biological Station, Michigan, USA - KBS C2-3 metaG (SPAdes) (version 2) | ecosystem: Host-associated > Plants > Roots > Rhizosphere > Soil ...
GAAGCTGCTGGAGCGCCTGGTGGAAGGCGCCGTCGTCAAGGGCGTGGTGAAGAACCTCACCGACTACGGCGCGTTCGTGGATCTGGGCGGCATCGACGGCCTGCTGCACATCACCGACATGGCGTGGAAGCGTGTGCGCCATCCGTCCGAAGTGGTCAACGTCGGCGACGAGCTCGACGTGCGCGTGCTGAAGTACGACAAGGAGCGCAACCGCGTCTCGCTGGGCCTGAAGCAGTTGGGCGACGATCCGTGGGTGAACATCTCGCGTCGCTACCCGGTCGGCAGCCGCATCTTCGGCAAGGTCTCCAACGTCACCGATTACGGCTGCTTCGTCGAGATCGAACCGGGCGTGGAAGGCCTGGTGCACGTGTCCGAGATGGACTGGACCAACAAGAACGTCAACCCGGCCAAGGTGGTGCAGGTCGGCGACGAGACCGAAGTGACCGTGCTGGACGTGGATGAAGAGCGTCGGCGCATCTCGCTGGGTATCAAGCAGACGCGTTCCAATCCGTGGGAAGCGTTCGCGGCCATGCACAAGAAGGGCGACAAGGTTTCCGGCCAGATCAAGTCGATCACCGATTTCGGCGTGTTCATCGGCCTGGAAGGCGGCATCGACGGCCTGGTGCACCTGTCCGACATCTCCTGGCAGGTGTCCGGCGAAGACCTCGTGCGCGACTTCAAGAAGGGCGAGGAGATCGAGGCGGTGGTGCTGGCGGTCGACCCGGAGCGCGAGCGCATCAGCCTCGGCATCAAGCAGATGGAGCAGGATCCGTTCGGCCAGTTCATGGCAGCGAATCCGCGCGGCAGCATCGTCAACGGCACCGTCAAGGAAGTCGATGCGAAGGGCGCCGTGATCGATCTGGGCGAGGGCGTCGAGGGTTACCTGCGCGCCAACGACATCGCCAAGGAGCGCATCGACGACGCCACCCAGCATCTGAAGGTGGGCGACAAGGTCGAGGCCAAGTTCACCGGCATGGATCGCAAGGGTCGCCAGCTGGCGCTGTCGATCCGCGCCAAGGACGAGGAGGATGCTCCGGAGGCCGCGGTGGATTATTCCTCGGCCGCCAGCGGCACCACCAAGCTCGGCGCCCTGTTGAAGGAACAGTTCAACAAGGCCGACTGATCCTCGGTTGCAGGCACGACGCGGGGCGGCATTGGCCGCCCCGCCGTTTCACGTCACGGACATTGGGGCCCATGACCAAATCCGAATTGATCGAAGCGCTGGCCAGGCGTCAGACCCACCTCGCGTTTGCCGATGTGGAGATGGCCGTCAAGAGCGTGATCGAGCAGATGAGCCAGGCGCTGGCCCAGGGCGAACGCATCGAGGTGCGCGGTTTCGGCAGCTTCGCGCTGCACTACCGGCCGCCCCGGATGGGCCGCAACCCGAAGACCGGCGAAGCGGTGGCCCTGCCCGGCAAGCACGTCCCCCATTTCAAGCCGGGCAAGGAACTGCGCGAGCGGGTCAACCTCGATCTGGAAGGGCAGGCTGACTGAGCTTTCGTCGAAGAGTCACTCCGAGGCAGGCGGCGCGAGTCGATCCTGCCTTCTTTTTGGCCGCCGGCCGGATTCTCCGGACGGCAGGCGCCAAGCCTGGCCGCCGACGATGCGCCGCCGCCTGTGCCAGTCGCGGCCAATCGGGTAAAGTTCGGGCATGCGATTGCTTGCCGTCATCATCCTGGCCATCTTTGTCGCCGCCGGCATCGTGCTGGGGGCGCTCAATGCCGACATGGTCGGCTACGACTTCGGCTTTGCCCGGTTGCGGTTGCCCAAGGGCGCCGCCTTGCTCGGTGCCCTGGTGATCGGCTGGTTGCTGGGCGGGGTGACCGCCTGGCTGGGTGTGCGGCCGCGGCGGTCGCGACCGTCACCGGGCGCGGACGGGAAGCCGCCGGCCAAGCCATGAATCCCCTGTATGTGCTGGCTGCCTTGCTGCCCGTCTCGTTCGTGCTGGGCTGGTGGGCCTCGCGCCAGGTCGGTGCGCGGCGCTCCGGTGCCGAGGTCAGCGAACTGTCGTCGGATTATTTCCGCGGCCTGAACTACCTGCTCAACGAGGAGCAGGACAAGGCCATCGAAGTCTTCCTGAAGCTGGCCGAGTACAACCGCGACACGGTCGAGACGCACCTCGCGCTGGGCAACCTGTTCCGGCGCCGCGGCGAGGTGGATCGGGCGATCCGCCTGCATCAGCACCTGGTCTCGCGACCGGGCCTGTCCGAGGCCATGAAGACGGTGGCGCTGCTGGAACTGGGCGAGGACTACATGCGTTCGGGCCTGCTCGACCGCGCCGAGGCCTTGTTCGCCGACCTGGTGGCGATGAATTCGCATGCACCGTCGGCGCTGCGTCACCTGATCGCGATCTACCAGCACGAGCGCGATTGGCACAAGGCCATCGAACATGCGCGACGGCTGGAAGTGATGACCGGCGAGGACGAGGCGCCGATGATCGCCCAGTTCTATTGCGAACTGGCCGAGCGTGCCCGCCAGCATGGCGCGCGGGCGGAGGCGCGCGACTACCTGCGCCAGGCGTTCGAATGCCAGCCCGATTGCGTGCGCGCGTTCATGCTCACCGGGCGCCTGCACGCCGAGGACGGCCAGCATGCCGAAGCCATCGATGCCCTCGAGGCGGCGATCAAGGCCGACAGCGCGTTCACCCCGGACATCCTGCCGCCGCTGCTCAACAGCTACGCCCGGGCGCAGCAGATGGATCGCGCCGAGGCCTTCCTGAGCAACATGATGGGGCGCTACCACGGCGTGTCGCCGATCCTGGCGCTGGCCAACCTCTATCGCCAGCGCGACGGCGAGCGCGCCGCGATCGACTTCCTCACCGCACAGCTGCGCCAGCGCCCGTCGGTGCGGGGCCTGATGACCCTGCTCGATGCCACGATGGACAAGATCGAGGGCGAGGCGCGCGAGAACTTCCTGATCCTGCGCGACCTGACCCGCAAGCTGCTCGAAGGCCAGGCGATGTATCGCTGCAACCGCTGCGGCTTCGGCGCCAAGGCGCATCACTGGCAATGCCCCAGCTGCAAGAGCTGGAGCACGATCCGGCCGATCCACGGGGTGGCCGGCGAATGACATGAAGATGCTGATGACCATGGGATGGTTGCTGGCGAGTTTCACGATCACCGTGCTGCTGGTGCGCAGCGCGATCGGCTATGCGCGCCGGCGCGGCATGCTGGATCTGCCGGGGCAGCGTCGCTCGCACCAGGTTCCGACGCCCCGCGGGGGTGGCGTCGGCATCGTCGTGGCCATGCTGGTCTGTCTGCCCGGGGCGGGCTGGAGCCTGCGCGCGGCATGGCCGCCACCTGGCCTGCTCGGGCTGCTGTGTGCGGCGTTGCTGCTGGTGGCGCTGGCCGGCTGGTGGGACGATCATCGCCCGTTGCCGGTGTTGCCGCGACTGGGCGCCCAACTGCTGGCCACCGCGCTGTTTTGCCTGGGCCTGGACGCTGGCGCGCTCGCCTGGTGGTGGCTGCCGTTGCTGCTGGTCGGCGGGGTATGGAGCATCAACCTGCACAACTTCATGGATGGCATCGACGGCCTGCTGGCGCAGCAGGCGATCTTCGTCGGCAGCGGCCTGGCGATCCTGGCGTGGGGATCGCAGCAGCCGCTACTCGCCCTGGGCGCGGCCTGCCTGGCGGCATCGTCGTTCGGGTTCTGGTGCTTCAACCGTCCCCCGGCGCGCATCTTCCTGGGTGACGTGGGCAGTGGCAGCGTGGGCCTGCTGATCTTCGCGTTCAGCGCGATGCTCTGGCGGGTCGACCAGGCCTTGCTGTGGCCCGTGTTGATCCTGTCGTCCGCGTTCGCGGTGGACGCCGGCCTGACGCTGTTGGCGAGGATGTGGCGCGGCCGCCGCTGGTACAGCGCCCATCGCGAGCACCTTTATCAGTGGCTGGCACGCCGTGGCCGATCCCATGCGAAGGTGGGCGCGGCCTACCTGGGCTGGAACCTGCTGGTCGCGGCGCCACTGGCCTGGTTGGCCTGGAGTCATCTGCAGGCTGCGATGGCGATTACCATGGTGGTCTACCTGATCGCGGCGACCACGTGGTTGCAGCTGAAACGTCGCCTGCTGCGACGCCACCCGAGCAAGGCACCCCATGTCACTGCGTAAGCTGGTCGGCTTCATTCACCCGCGTGTGGCGGTCGTGTTTCACGACCTGCTGGTGACGGCGGTGGCCTGGTGGGTCGCCAAATGGCTGCGCTACACGCTGCGGCCCGACGAAGTCTTCAGTTTCCAGTTGTTCGAGTTTCCGCTGGTGCTGCTGGTGCAAGGCCTGCTCTTCCGCTGGACCGGGCTGTACAAGAGCGTGTGGCGCTTCGCCAGCCTGCCGGATCTGTGGAACATCGTGCGGGCGTCGGTCATCGGCGCGCTGTCCATCGGCCTGTGTCTGTTCTTCTACAATCGACTTGGCGGCGTGCCGCGCTCGGTGCTGCTGCTCTACCCGGGCCTGCTGGCGGTGCTGCTGGGAACTCCCCGGCTGGCCTACCGGTACTGGAAGGACAGTCGCACTGACCTCCTGAAGGGGCAGGACGTGAAGCGGGTGCTGATCGTGGGTGCGGATCGGGCCGGCGAGGTGCTCTCGCGCGACCTGCGCCGCGACAACCGCTATGCCGTGGTGGGCTTCGTCGACGACAAGCCCGGTCTGCGCGGCGCCAGCATCAACGGCCGCCCGGTGCTGGGGCGCCTTGAACAATTGCCCGAACTGGTTCGCGGCGCGGCCGTGGACATGCTGCTGATCGCGATGCCCGGTGCTACCACGGCCGAAATGCGGCGGGTGGTGGCGCTGTGCGACAGCACGGATCTGCCATACCGCACGGTGCCGCGCATCGAGGACATCGTTGCCGGCCGCGCGCAGCTGAACCAGATCAAGGAAGTGGCCATCGAGGATCTGCTGGGCCGCGACGCGGTGGAGTTGGACTGGACCGCGATCCGTGAAACCCTGAGTGGACGCCGCGTGCTGGTGACCGGCGGTGGCGGCTCCATCGGTTCGGAACTGTGCCGGCAGGTCGCACGACTGGGCGCCCAGTCGCTCATCGTGATCGAGCAGAGCGAATACAACCTGTACCGGATCACCCAGGAGCTGCGCGCCGATTTTCCGGAGCTGATCCTTGACGGCATCCTGGCCAGCTGCTGCGATCGTGCCGCGGTACAGAAAGCGTTCGCGGAGACGATGCCGCAGGTGGTGTTCCACGCTGCGGCGTACAAGCATGTGCCGATGCTGCAGGGGCAATTGCGCTCTGCCTTCTGCAACAACGTGATGGGTACGCGCACGGTGGCCGATGCGGCGCGTGAAGTCGGCGTCGAATGCTTCGTGCTGATCTCCACCGACAAGGCGGTCAACCCCACCAGCGTGATGGGCGCGTGCAAACGCGTCGCCGAAATCTACTGCCAGAACCTCAACGCGCATGCCGACACCCGTTTCATGACGGTGCGCTTCGGCAACGTGCTGGATTCGGCCGGCTCGGTGGTGCCGCTGTTCCGGCGGCAGATCCGCGATGGCGGCCCGGTCACCGTGACTCACCCGGAAATTTCCCGCTACTTCATGACCATTCCCGAGGCCTGCCAGCTGATCCTGCAGACGGCAAGCATCGGCAAGGGTGGCGAGATCTTCGCGCTGGACATGGGCGAGCCGGTGAGGATCCGCGACCTGGCCGAGCAGATGATTCGCCTCGCCGGCAAGAAGCCGGGCAGCGAGATCCCGATCATGTATACCGGCCTGCGCGCGGGTGAAAAGTTGTTCGAGGAACTGTTCCACCCGCTGGAAAACTACAGCGCCACCGCGCACGCCAAGATCTTCCTGGCGCAGCATCGCGAGGTGTCGTGGGAGTTGTTGCAGGCCCTGTTGCACAAGGCCGCCGAGGCGGCCGACGTTTTCGATGAGGAAGAACTTCGCCGCTGCGTATCCAGCCTGCTGCCCTCGTTCCGCTGGAGCGAATCGGCACAGCCGGACAACGTGGTGTCGATCCGCCGCGCCAACCCGGAGATCAATGAGTGAGCAAGCCCCTGCGTAAAGTGGTGTTTCCCGTGGCCGGACTCGGCACGCGCTTCCTGCCGGCGACCAAGGTGGTCGCCAAGGAGATGCTGCCGGTGCTCGACAAGCCGCTGATCCAGTACGCCGTCGACGAGGCGGTGGACGCAGGTGCCGACACCCTGATCTTCGTCACCAACCGCTACAAGCATGCGATCGCCGATTACTTCGACAAGGCCTACGAGCTCGAGTCGAAGCTCCACGAGAAGGGCAAGGCCGAACTGCTGGCGCTGGTGCAGGGCACCTTGCCGCGGCACGTGCGGGCGATCTTCGTGACCCAGCCCGAGGCGCTTGGCCTGGGCCATGCGGTGCTGTGTGCGAAGCCTGTGGTCGGCGACGAGCCGTTCGGCGTGGTGCTGCCCGATGACCTGATCTGGAACGGCGCCGGCAAAGGTGCGCTGCGACAGATGGCCGAGCTCGCCGAGGCGCAGCAGGCCGGCGTGATCGCGGTGGAGGAAGTGCCGCACGCGGATACCGACAAATACGGCATCGTCGACGCCACGCCGATCGACGAGCGCAGCGCCCTGATCCGCTACATGGTCGAGAAGCCCAAGCCGGCCAAGGCACCATCGAACCTGGCCGTGGTTGGCCGTTACGTCTTGCCCGGGCGCATCTTCCAGTTGCTGGAACAGACCACGCCCGGCGCCGGCGGCGAGATCCAGCTCACCGACGCGATCGAGGCGTTGCTGAAAGAGCAGGGCAAGGTGCTCGCCTACCGCTTCGAAGGCACTCGTTTCGATTGCGGCAACAAGGCCGGCCTGGTGCGTGCCACCATGCACATGGCCATGCAGGATCCGCAGCTCGCGCCCACCGTGCGCGCCTTCCTCAGCCAGCTTTGAACCACGTCCGCGCCCGGGCTTGAGGGCTATGCTTGCCCGGTTACGGTCATCAGCGTCAGCCATCGCTGCAGCATGAAGCCATCCTCGCCCACGTCCTATTACCGCGCCACGGTCATGCCGTACCCGGCCTGGGCGCCGCTGCAGGGCAGCGCGCACGCACGTGTTGCCGTCATCGGCGGCGGTTTTGCCGGCTTGAACACGGCGCTCGGGCTGGCCGAGCGCGGCGTGAGCGACGTGGTGCTGCTGGAACGCGAGCAGGTCGGCTTCGGCGCGTCCGGCCGCAACGGCGGCTTCGTCTTCGCCGGCTACTCGCTGGGCGAACAGGCGCTGCTCGAGCAGTTGGGCGAGCCACGGGCGCGGGCGCTGTTCAAACTCACCACCGAAGCGGTCGGGCGGATCCGCCAACGCATCGCCGATTACGCGATCGCTTGCGATGTGGTCGACGAAGGCGTGATCTGGGCCAACTGGTTCCGCGACCCCGCGGTGCTGCGCCAGCGCCAGCAGTTGCTGGCCGAGCATTACGGCGTGCACTGGCAATGGCTGCCCGAGACCGAACTGCGCACGCGCATCCACAGCGAGCGCTATCACGATGGCCTGTACGAGCGCGACGCGCTGCACCTGCATCCGCTCAACTACGCGATCGGCCTGGCCGCGGCGGCGGCCGGGCAGGGCGTGCGTATCCATGAACACAGCGGCGTGCGCAGCCTCACCCGCGAGGGCCTGCAATGGCGCCTGCGCACGGCGCAAGGCGAACTGCTGGCCGATCAGGTGGTGCTGGCCTGCGGCGGTTACCTGGCCGGCCTGCGCAAACCGATCGATCGGGCGATCCTGCCGATCGCCACCTACGTGATGGTGACCGAACCGCTCGGCGCTCGGCTGGACGAGTGCCTGCACACCCGCGCGGCGGTCTACGACAGCCGCTTCGCGTTCGACTACTATCGCGCGCTGCCGGATACGCGACTGCTGTGGGGCGGACGCATCTCGGTGCTCAATCGCTCGCCACGCGGCGTGCAGCGCCTGCTGACGAAGGATCTGCTGCGGGTATTTCCGCAACTGAAGGGCGTGCGGATCGAGCATGCCTGGTCGGGCCTGATGAGCTACGCGCGGCATCAGATGCCCCAGATTGGAGGTGGACTCGGTGGCGACGGCAACGGCCTGTGGTGGGCCCAGGCCTTCGGCGGTCACGGGCTGGCGCCGACCTGTGCAGCAGGCGAACTGCTGGCGGCGGCGATCGCCGAGGGTGACGATCGCTGGAAGCAGTTCGCCGATTACGGCCTGGGCAGCACCCACCGCCCGTTCGGTTATCTTGCAGCACAGGCCAGCTACTGGTGGCAACAAAGCCGCGACTGTCTTAAAACGAGGTTGGAAGGATGAGTGCAACGAATCACCCCGACATCAGCTGGGCCGATTTCGAGAAGATCCTGATCGTCGCCGGTACGGTGACCAGGGTCGAGCCGTTCCCCGAGGCACGCAAGCCGGCATGGAAGGTATGGGTGGATTTTGGTCCCTACGGCGAGAAGAAGACCAGCGCGCAGATCGCCGCGCTGTACCAGGCCGAGGATCTGCTCGGCCGGCAGATCGTGGGCGTGATCAACTTCCCGGAAAAGCAGATCGGCCCGTTCCGATCGCAGTTCCTGCTGACCGGTTTTCCCACCGACGAGGGCGTGGTGGTCACCGCGATCGAGCGTCCGGTGCCGAACGGCACGCGGCTGGCCTGAACGAATGGCGGACAGGTCAGCGCGTCGCTTGATCCTGGCGATCAAGCCAGACTTCGAGCCCTTGCGCATTGAGCTCGATGTCCATCTGCAGCAGTTGTTGCAGCGCCGCGCGCCCACCGTCCCAGCCGTGCTTGCGGGCGCGCTCGGCGTAGAGCGCCGTGAGGCCGTCGACCAAGGCATGGTGCCGATCGGCGTTGCCGCGCGCGGCGAGCGCCAAGTTCACCATCGCGTCGATCTGTTCGTGCAGGTCGGCAGCGAGCCGGGCGATGTCCTCCACCCGGCTGTAGTGGGTGAGATACATCGCGGCGGGCTTCAGCGCGACCAGGCGCTCGATCGAGGCATGCAGCTCGTCCGGGTCGAACTGCACGGGCGAGGTGGTGGGCAGGACGAACGGGCCGTTCGCGGTGTCGAACTCGCGGTAGGACAGGCCGAACACGTCGCCGGTGAAGCAGACATTCGCCCGTGAATCGTGGATCGCGATGTGGTGTTTCGCATGGCCGGGGGTATGGATGGCGCGCAGGATCCGCCCGGCCAGGTCGACCTCGTGGCCGTCGTCCGCCTCGACCACGCGCTCGGCGGGGATCGGTCGCAGCCTGCCGTATTCGCGCTCCATCACCGCTTCGCCATACACCGCGCTGGCGCCGGCCCACAGCTTCGACGGGTCGATCATGTGGCGCGCGCCGCGCGGGTGCACCAGCGCTCGCGCGTTCGGCAGCCGCGCGATCAGTTCGCCGGCGCCGCCGGCATGATCCAGGTGCACGTGGGTGAGGATCAGCCAGTCCACCTCGGCTGCGGAGATGCCCGCTTCCTCCAGCGCCGCCAGCATGCGCGGTACGGAATGGTTGGTGCCGCAGTCGATGAAGGCGCCACGGCCGTTTTCGACGACCAGGTAGGCCGCGTCGAACCGCGGCCGCACGAAGCCGGTGTCGATGATGTGGATGCCGTGGGTGACTGCCATGCCTGCCTCGCGAATCGGTCGGTTCGACGAGGGTAGCAAGTTGCCGCAGGGCGGGCACGGCAGCGGGAACCTCGGGGCCGGCTATCGCATCTAATCAGCGGCGACACCTTTATCAACGCGCTACCGGGGGAAACGACATGCTGCTCTATGCGATTCTGGTTTTTGCGGTTGCCGCCATCGGCGGTCTGGTGCTGGCTTCCAGCGTGCTGCGCGGCAAGCTGGCGCCGTGGGCGATCTCGGTGCTGCACGCGCTGCTCGGCGCCAGCGGCCTGGTGCTGCTGATCCTCGTGGTGCTGCAGGGCGCGGCCCCGGGGCGGCTCACCGCGGCGCTGGCCCTGCTGGTGCTGGCGGCGCTGGGCGGCTTCTTCCTCGCCTCGTTCCACCTGCGCAAGCAGGTCGCGCCGAAGGCCGTGGTGTTCGTGCACGCCGGCGTCGCGGTGGTGGGTTTCCTGACCCTGCTCAGCCTGTTGCTGGCCTGAGCCGCTGCCATGCGCCATCCGCTGCATCCGGCCCTGGTGCATTTCCCGATCGCCTGCTGGTCGCTGGCGACCGCGGCGGATCTGGCCAGCCTGGCCTGGGGCGAGCCGGCCTGGCGGTTCGCCGGCGTCCTGCTGCTGGTGGGGATCGGCTTTTCGATTCCCGCCATGCTGGCCGGCCTGCTCGAACTGGCCAAGATCGCCGAGGGCCATCCGGCAATCAAGGACGTCAACCGGCACATGATCATGGTGATGTGTGCGCTGGCCTGCTATGTGGCCAGCCTGTTCCTGCGCCTGCACGGCACCGAGCTGATCGAACCCGGGCTGCTGGCGATCGGCCTGAGCGTGCTGGGCTTCCTGTGTCTGGGCGTGGCCGGCTGGCTCGGCGGCAAACTGGTGTACGGGCATCGGCTTGGCGTCAGCCCACTGCCGCCCGCTTAGTCTTCGCCTTCGCCGGCCGCGGCACACGCCATAGGTACCAGGCGGCAGCGGTGCGATGCGGGCTCCAGGCCGTACCGGTCGCCGCCAGTGCCTTCGGTGTGGGCGGCGTATCCAGCGACTTCAGCAAGCGGTAACCCTCGCGTACGCCGAAGTCGTCGGCCGGCAGGATGTCGGGCCGATCGAGGCTGTAGATCAGGAACATCTCCACCGTCCAGCGGCCGATCCCTTTCAGCGCGCTGAGCCGGGCGATCAGTCCCTCATCGGGCAGCGTCAGGGCCGTAGCCAGATCCGGCACTACGCCATCCTGCGTGGCCGCGGCGATGCCACGGATCGTTTCGATCTTGCGCGCCGAAAAACCGCAGGCGCGCATGCTGTCGAAGTCGGCATCGAGCAATTGCGCCGGCGACGGAAACGCCTGCTGCGGATGCAAGGCCAGCAGCCGCGCCAGGATCGCGTCGCCGGCCTTCACGTGCAGTTGCTGGTAGGCCACCGCGCGTACCAGCGCCTCGTACGGTTCGCGCGCCGGTTTCGGTTCGTGGCCGCAGGGGCCGATCTGTGCGACCAAGCGTGCCCAGTCGGCGTCGATCGAGGCCAGAAACGCGGAAGCATCGGCGGTGCGTTTCATCTAGCCGGCCCGCCGGAACGTGAGATTGATGCGGCAGTCGCCCAGCGCGGCGTGATGGTTCGGCTTCAGTGGCAGCACGCCGTGATAGCGCAGCCGCGCGGGGCCTCCCCACGCGACCACGTCGCCATGCGCCAGCGGCACGCGTTGCGCACGATCCGAGCGTTGCAAGCCGCCGAACAGGAACACCGCCGGAATGCCCAACGAGACCGACACGATCGGCTGGCCCAGGTCGTGTTCGTCGCGATCCTGGTGCAGGCTCAGCCGGGTGCCCGCTTCGTAGCGATTGACCAGGCAGGCGTCCGGCACGAAGCCGGCGAAACCGGCGTGCGCCGCGGCTTCAGCAGCCAGGCGCAGGAAGGCCGCTGGCATCGGCGGCCATGGCTTGCCGCTGTCCGGGTCGATCGGGTCGTAGCGGTAACCGTGGCGGTCGCTGACCCAGCCCAGCGATCCCGCATTGGTCATCGCCACCGACATGCGGAAACCACCGGGCGTGATCAGATGGCGGAACGGTGCCTGCGCCACAACCGCATCGAGCGCCTGCAGCAAAACCGCCTCGCTGGCCAGGGCAAACCCGCGCAGCACCATCGCGCCCTCGCACAGCGGCTCGTCCCGGCGGGCAGGAGCGGGTACAGCGGCGAACAGGTCGGTGGTGATCATGTGGCGTCGTGGAAGATGATGCCGAGCGTGTGGCGATGGCCGCTGCGCACGCGGCTGACGCCGTGGCGCATATTCACCCGGTAGCTGCCGCGCGTACCTTGCACCGGCCGCCGGTGCACCGCGAACACTACCGCATCGCCCTGGCGCAGCGGCATCACCTCGGCGCGCGACTGCATGCGCGGGCGCTGCTCGGTCAGCACGAACTCGCCGCCGCTGAAATCGCGCCCGGGCTCGGACAGCAGGATCGCCAACTGCAGCGGAAACACGTGCTCGCCGTACAGATCCTGGTGCAGGCAGTTGTAGTCGCCCGCACCATACTGCAGCAGCAGCGGGGTAGGGCGCCGCTGGCCGGCGGCGTGGCAGCGCGCGATGAATTCGGCATGCGTGGCGGGGTAGCGCACGGCCAGCCCCATCGACGCGTTCCAGCGGTTCGCGATCGGTGCCAGCTGCGGGTAGGCCGCGCCGCGCAGCTCGGCCACCGGCTCGGGCAACGGGTAGTTGAAGTAGCGATATTCGCCGCGGCCGAAACCGTGGCGGCCCATCACCACGCGGCTGCGGAAACGTCCGTCGTCCGCGTACATGCTTGCCAGCGCCGCGCATTCCTGCGGCGACAGCAGGGCTTCCAGCATCGCGCAGCCGTGCGCGTCGAGTTCGTCGGCGATGTCGGCCCAGTCGTATGCCTGCAGCCGTGCATCGGTTCGGGCGACGGCTCGCAACTGTGCATTCATGCCTGCGCCTCGCGCTCCAGCAATGCACGCTTGCGCTGCACACCCCAGCGGTAGCCGGACAGGCCGCCGTCGTTGCGTACCACGCGATGGCACGGAATCGCCACCGCCAGCATGTTGCTGGCACAGGCCTGCGCCACCGCCCGCGTGGCCTTGGGCGAGCCGATGCGCCGGGCGATCTCGCTGTAGCTGGCGGTGCCGCCGGCCGGGATGTCGCGCAGCGCCCGCCACACGCGTTGCTGGAACGCGGTGCCGCGCACGTCCAACGGCAGATCCAATCCGATCGCCGGCGCCTCGATGAAGCCGACCACCTGCGCCACCAGTTGCTCGTAGTCGTGGTCGCCGCCGATCAGCCGGGCTTTCGGGAAGCGATCCTGCAGGTCGCGCGCCAGCGCGTCCGGATCGTCGCCGAACAGGATCGCGCACACGCCGCGTTCGCTCTGCGCCACCAGGATCGAACCCAGCGAGCATTCGCCGATGGCGAAGCGGATCTCGCTGTCGACGCCGCCGGCGCGATAGCTGGAAGGCGTCATGCCCAGCACCTGGTTGGCGGTTTCGTAGAAGCGGCTGCTGGCGTTGTAGCCGGCGTCGAAGATTGCTTCGGTCACCGAGGCGCCGCGCTCCAGCTCGTTGCGCAGACGGCGGTTGCGGTGCGCCGCGGCGTACTGTTTTGGGGTCACGCCGGTGATCGCCTTGAACACGCGGTGGAAGTGGAACGGACTGAGTCCGGCCGGCTTTGCCAGCTGTTCCAGCGTGGGAATGGCTTCGGCCTGCTCGATTGTACGGCAGGCGGCGGTAACCATCGCCGCGTGCTGCGCCGCCAGCGATGGCTGGTCGGGTCGGCAGCGCTTGCAGGGGCGAAAGCCGGCCCGCTCCGCGTCGGCCGCGGTGGCGTGGAAGGCCACGTTCTCCGGTCGCGCCGGACGGGCTCCGCAGGACGGCCGGCAGTACACGCCGGTGGTGCGCACCGAATAGAAAAAGCTGCCATCGGCGCGCGCATCGTGCGCCAGTACCGCGGCCCAGCGGGGATCGGTCGCGGTGGCAGCGGCGAGTGCAGCTTGTTGGTCGGAGATCTTCATGGTCGTTCTTCCCGGTGGATTATCGCGCAAGGCTCAATCTACGGATCGACAGCCGTGCGCACACCCCGGGTCTTGCGGTCGAATTCGAACCGGTTCACCAGGCCAGCATGAGCTTGCCAATGTGCGCGCTGCTTTCCATCAGTGCATGCGCCCGGGCCGCCTCGGCGGCGGGAAACACCTGGTGGATCACCGGCCGCACCTTGCCGGCTGCCAGCAGGGGCCAGACTTTTTCGTGCAGCTGAATGGCCAGCGCACCCTTGAACGCGATATCGCGCGCACGCAAGGTCGAACCGGTGAGGGTAAGCCGGCGGCGCATGATCGTGCCGGCGTCGATGGTCGCCTTGCCGCCGCCCAGCGTGGCGATGAAGACCAGCCGGCCGCCCTCGGCCAGCGCCTCGATCTCGCGCGGGACGTAGTCGCCGGCGACCATGTCCAGGATCACGTCGACACCGCGGCCGGCCGTGGCCTGCTTCAGTACGGCCACGAAATCCTCGTCGCGGTAGTTGATCGCGCGTTCGGCGCCGAGTCGTTCGCAGGCGGCGCATTTCTCCGCGCTGCCCGCGGTGGCGAACACCCGATGGCTGAGTGCACGGGCGAGCTGGATCGCGGTGACGCCGATGCCGCTAGAGCCGCCTTGCACCAGCAAGGTTTCGTCGGCGCCGCCTTCGCCTCGGCCGAGCTGGCCACGCTGGAATACGTTGCTCCACACCGTGAAGAAGTTCTCCGGCAATGCGGCGGCCTCGACCGGAGTGAACCCTGCCGGCACCGGCAGGCATTGCGGCAGGGGCGCCACGGCGTATTCGGCGTAGCCGCCCCCGGTGAGCAAGGCGCACACGGGGTCGCCCGGTTTGAGGTCGAACGGGTTGTCGCCGCCGAAGTCGCCCTCGACCAGGGTTCCCGCCACTTCGAGGCCGGGCAGGTCGGAGGCACCGGGCGGCGGCGCGTAATGGCCCTGACGCTGGAACACGTCGGGGCGATTGACCCCGGCGGCCGCGACCCGGATCAGTACTTCGCCCGATCCCGACCGCGGGATCGGGCGCTCGACCATCCGCAATACCTCCGCACTGCCGGGGCGGGCGATCTCGATGGCTTGCATGGTGGCTCCCTGCGGGCTCAAGGCGCGGTGTCGACCAGCACCAGTTCGGCATCTTCCAGCGCGGTGACCCGCAGCAGCGACTCGTCGCGGATCGCGGCACCGTCGCGCTCGTCCAGCGTCACGCCGTTGATGTCCAGCTTGCCGCTGGCCGGCACCAGGTAGGCGTAGCGACCCGCGGCCAGCGGATACTCGACGGACTCGCCGGCCTTGAGCGTGGCGCCGAGCACGCGCGCATCGGTGCGCAGCGGCAGGGCATCGGCATCCTCATGGGAGCCGCTGGCCAGGGTCACGAAGCGGCCCGAGCGTTCGCCTTTCGGGAACGGCCGGGCGCCCCATGACGGCGGCTTGCCGCTTTCATCGGGGATGATCCAGATCTGGAAGATCCGCGTAGTCACCGATTCCCGGTTGTACTCGGCGTGGGTGATGCCGCTGCCCGCGCTCATCACCTGCACGTCGCCGGCCTCGGTGCGGCCTGCGTTGCCGAGGCTGTCCTGGTGACTGATCGCGCCTTCGCGCACGTAGGTGATGATCTCCATGTCGGCGTGCGGATGCGGCGGAAAGCCGCTCTGCGGCGCGATGGTGTCGTCGTTCCATACGCGCAGCGCGCCCCAGCCCATGCGCGCGGGATCGTTGTAACCGGCGAAAGAGAAGTGGTGTTTCGCCTTGAGCCAGCCGTGGTCGGCTCCGCCCAGGCTGTCGAAGGGTCTGCGTTCGATCACGGCATGCTCCTCATGTTCATCGCGCCAGGATGGCGCCTGGACACAACATAAGGCTACACAGCGCCGTCTGAAACGGGCGCGAAGGAAACGGATTGTCGTCGTTTCCGCGCCAGTGGCCGGTCTACCAGTCGGTCGGTCGGTAGTCCTTCAGGAACTGCCCCCACACGTGCTCGCCGCTGTTGATGCCGTGGATGATCGGATCGACGATGCGGGCGGCGCCGTCGACGATGTCCAGCGGCGGGTGGAAGCGTTC
>Ga0207690_10001321_pt1 | contig 15605 bp, 11 predicted proteins | sample KBSC23metaG_FD_184315 | JGI IMG/M metagenome (GOLD analysis project Ga0207690, IMG submission 184315) | Corn rhizosphere microbial communities from Kellogg Biological Station, Michigan, USA - KBS C2-3 metaG (SPAdes) (version 2) | ecosystem: Host-associated > Plants > Roots > Rhizosphere > Soil ...
TAGTCGTCGCAGAACGTCCAGAAGAACGTCTCGACCGCTTCGAGCGCGCGGGTGTGCTGGTAGTCCTCGAACGCAGCCGTCGCCGTCTCGACGACGTCGGCGAGCCGCACGATCAGCGAACGGTCGAGCGGATGCGTCACCGCCGACAGGTTCGCGACCGACGCACCGAGACCCAGCGCGAACTTCGACGCGTTGAGAATCTTGATCGCGAGCCGCCGGCCGATCTTCATCTGACCGGTGTCGAACGCGGCGTCGGTGCCGAGCCGCGCGGACGCCGCCCAGTAGCGCACCGCGTCGGAGCCGTGCTCTTCGAGCAACGCCATCGGCGTGACGACGTTGCCCTTGGACTTCGACATCTTCTTGCGATCCGGATCGAGGATCCAGCCGCTGATCGCCGCGTCCGACCACGGCAGCGTGCCGCCGTCGAGGTGCGCGCGCACAACCGTCGAGAACAGCCAGGTGCGGATGATGTCCTGACCCTGCGGGCGCAGATCCATCGGGAAGACCCGGGCGAACAGATCCTCGTCGAAGCCCCAGCCGCCGGCGATCTGCGGCGTCAGCGACGACGTCGCCCAGGTGTCCATGATGTCGGGGTCGCCGACGAACCCGCCGGGCTGGCCGCGCTGCGCCTCGTCGTACCCGGGCGGGCAGTCGCTCGACGGGTCGACGGGCAGCGAGTCTTCGGCCGGCGCGATCGGGGCGGACCACACCGGCTCGCCGTCGGTGCCCACCGGATACCAGAGCGGGATCGCGACGCCGAAGAACCGCTGCCGGCTGATCAGCCAGTCGCCGGTGAGCCCTTCGACCCAGTTCTCGTAACGCACCTGCATGTGCGGCGGGTGCCAGCGCAGCTCGCGGCCGCGCGCCAGCAACCCGTCGCGCAGATCGGCGTCGCGACCGCCGTTGCGGATGTACCACTGCCGGGTGGTCACGATCTCGAGCGGCTTGTCGCCCTTCTCGAAGAACTTGACCGGGTGCGTGATCTGCTTCGGCTCGCCGCGCAGGTCGCCGGTTTCCCGAAGCATCCCGACGATTTCCTCGCGGGCCGAGTGCACCGTCTTGCCGGCCAACCGCGAGTACGCCGACGCGTCGACGCCCGCCGGCGCGTCGGGCAGCAGCCGGCCGTCGCGGCCGAGGATCGCGCGGGTGTCGAGCTGCAGCTCGCGCCACCACGTCACGTCGGTCAGGTCACCGAACGTGCAGATCATCGCGATGCCGGAACCCTTCTCGGGATCGGCGAGGTGATGCGCCTTCACCGGGACCTCGACGCCGAACAACGGCGTACGCACCGTCGTACCGAACAGCGCGGCGTAGCGCTCGTCGTCGGGGTGCGCGACCAGCGCGACGCACGCCGGGATCAGCTCCGGCCGGGTCGTCTCGATGACGACGTCGCCACTTCCGTACTCCGCCGCGAGCCGGGAATCGACGATCGTGAAGGACACAGCGTGGTAGGCGCCCGGTCGCTCGCGGTCTTCGAGCTCGGCCTGCGCGACCGCGGTGCGGAACGTGACGTCCCACAGCGACGGCGCCTCGGCTTGATAGGCCTCGCCGCGGGCGAGGTTGCGCAGGAACGCGCGCTGCGACACGGCGCGGGCGCGAGCGTCGATGGTCTGGTAGTGGTGCGACCAGTCGACCGACAGCCCGAGCCGGCGCCACAGCGTCTCGAACGCCTGCTCGTCTTCCTCGGTCAGCCGCTCGCAGAGCTCGATGAAGTTGCGCCGCGAGATCGGCACCTGCTCCTTCGCCTCGCCGCCGACGCTCGGGGGCTCGAACGCCGGGTCGTAGGGCAGCGACGGATCGCACCGCACGCCGAAGTAGTTCTGCACCCGGCGCTCGGTCGGCAGGCCGTTGTCGTCCCACCCCATCGGGTAGAAGACCTCGCGCCCGCGCATCCGCTGGTAGCGGGCGACCAGGTCGGTGTGCGTGTAGGAGAACACGTGCCCGACGTGCAGCGAGCCGCTCACCGTCGGCGGGGGGGTGTCGATCGCGTAGATCTGGTCGCGGGTCTTCGTCCGGTCGAACCGGAACGTCCCGGCGTCCTCCCATACCGACACCCACCGGTCCTCGAGGCCGTCGAGCGACGGTTTCTCCGGCACGGTGTTGCCGGGCGCCGGAGGCGCGGGCGTGGGGTCGGTCATGCCCGCCATCGTATTGACCCCCGTAACCTCTTTTCCGTGATCGACGCCCGGGTGGAGAAGGCGCTGGCCACCCGCTTCCCGGCGCACATGGTGCCGGACCTGGATCGGATCACCGACCTGCTGGACCTGCTCGGCAGCCCGCAGCGCGGCTACCCGTCGATCCACGTCACCGGCACCAACGGCAAGACCACGACCGCGCGCATGGTCGATGCGCTGCTGCGCGCGTTCGGGATCCGCACCGGCCGCTACACGTCGCCGCACCTCGAATCCGTGACCGAACGGATCGCGATCGACGGCCAGCCGCTCGATCCCGACCGGTTCGCGGCGACGTACGACGACGTCGCGCCGTACGCCGAGATCGTCGACGGCCGGCACGCCGAGCGGGTGACGTACTTCGAGCTGCTGACCGCGATGGCATTCGCCGCGTTCGCGGACGCGCCGGTCGACGTCGCGGTCGTCGAAGTCGGGCTCGGCGGCCGGTGGGACGCGACGAACGTGGTCGGCGCCCCGGTCGCGGTCGTGACCCCGATCGGGCTCGACCACGTCGGCATCCTCGGCGACACGATCGGTGCGATCGCGGCGGAGAAGGCCGGCATCGTGCACGCCGGCGCGACCGCGGTCGTCGCGGCGCAACCCGAACCGGCGCTGGCGCCGTTGCGGGCGCGCGCCGCCGACGTCGGCGCGACGCTGCGGATGCAGGGCGTCGACTTCGGCGTCCGGCAGCGAACGCTCGCCGTCGGCGGGCAGCTGCTCGACCTCGACGGGCTCGGCGGCTCGTACGACGGGATCTTCCTGCCGCTGCACGGCGCGCATCAGGCCGGCAACGCATCGACGGCGCTGGCCGCGGTCGAGGCGTTCTTCGGCGCGTCCGACCGGGGCACGCTCGACATCGACGCGGTCCGCGAGGGGTTCGCGCAGGTGACGTCGCCGGGCCGGCTGGAGATCGTGCGCCGCGGGCCGACGGTGCTGCTCGACGGCGCGCACAACCCGGCCGGCGCGGCCGCACTCGCGGCGGCGATCGAGGACGAGTTCGACTTCGACCAGCTCGTCGCGGTCGTGGCGGTGCTCGACGACAAGGACGTCGCCGGCCTGCTCGGCGAGCTCGAGCCGGTGGTGAGCGCTGTCGTCGTAACGGCGAACACCTCGCCGCGCGCGCTGCCGGTCGATGCCCTGGCGGAGGTCGCCGCGGAGGTGTTCGGCGACGACCGAGTGGTCTCGGCGTCGCGCCTCGACGACGCGATCGAGCGGGCGATCGCCCTCGCCGAAGCCGGACCCCTCGGCGGCGGCGGCGTCCTCGTCACCGGCTCGATCGTCACCGTCGGCGAGGCGCGCCGGCTGCTGCGCGGCCGGTCGTGACCGAACCGCCGCCCAATCCACCACGAGGCCTCGTCGCCATCGGCGCCGCCGGGCTCGGCATGGAGGCCTTGGTCATGTGGCTGTCCGCGCCCGGCATCGCCACCCTCGACCGCGGCCACGTCTCGGCGATCGGCATCGGCTACGTCGTCGCCGTCGGCGTACTGCTCGTCGTCGTCGCCGCCCTGATGCGCCGCCCGTGGGGGCGCTGGGCGGGCACCGCCGTACAGGTCCCCGCGCTCGCAACCGGCGCGGTCGCGTGGCCGATGTACGTCGTCGCCGCGGTCTTCGCGGCGATCTGGGTCTACTACCTGCGGCTGTGGCGCATCGAGTAACCGACCGAACACTGTCCGGCTTCGGCTGGAGTCACAGCCCGCGGCGGATCACGTTGTGGTTGCAAAACAAGGATATTCGGGCAGATACCGGCAGGAACTTCCCAAAACCTGCCTGGAGGCAATGCGATGACACGTGCCCGGCTCGCTCTAGTCGCCGCCGCCGCTGCGACGCTCGCCATGGCGCCCGCGTGGGGCGCCGGTAACTCCGGACTGAAGCTGCATCCCGACGGCTTCGGCCCCAACACGTACTCGTCGTGGAAGGCGGGAGAGGGCGAGACCGACAGCACCGGCGGTTCGAGCCAGGCGCTCTACTTGCAGAAGATGACCTTGACCGCGACCGGTTCGGCCGCGGTCGCGGTGTTCGACGGGATCGCCGGCATGACGGCGTCCGGGGTCGGACAGCTCGCGTTCGACTGGCGCACCGACGGCCACTGCGGTGCGGGTGCGCCGCGGTTCAACATCACCTTCCAGAACATGCCGACAGTCTTCGTCGGCTGCCAGGGCATGACCGACGAGGGCCAGCACCAGGACGCGCAGGGCCGCACCTGGGACCGCCGCTCCATTGACCTGTCGACCTTCGGCGACGCGACGATCCAGTCGCTGATCATCGTGTTCGACGAGGGCACCGATCAGGGCCAGGGGTTCGTCTACCTCGACAACATCCAGGTCGGCAACAAGGTCTGGACGAGCGCCGCCGACAACGGCCGCTGATCGCCCAACCCCGCCGCCGATCATGCAGTAGTCGGGCCCTCGCGGCTCCGATAAGGCCGTCAACTGCATGATCGGCGAGGCGGGGGTTGGCCCTAGACTGCTGCCTCGTGTCTGAGCGAACCCTCGTCCTCGTCAAGCCCGACGCCGTCCGCCGCGGCCTGATCGGGGAGATCGTCGCCAGGATCGAGCGCAAGGGACTGCGCATCGCCGCCCTCGAGCTGCGCACCCTCGACCGGGCGACCGCCGAGCAGCACTACGGCGAGCACGCGGGCAAACCGTTCTTCGCCGACCTCGTCGACTTCATCACCGGCGGCCCGCTGGTCGCGCTCGTCGCGGAGGGCCCCCGCGCGCACGAGGCGGTGCGCGCGCTCATGGGCGTCACCGACCCGGTGAAGTCCGCGCCCGGCTCGATCCGCGGCGACTTCGCGCTCGAGATCGGCGAGAACCTCGTGCACGGCTCCGACTCGCCCGAGTCGGCGGCGCGTGAGGTTGCGCTGTTCTTCCCGCAACTCCCGTAGCTCTATCCCCAGGGTGGTACCCCCACCCTTGCGCGCCCCGTCACGATCTGCGTTGAATAGGCCGCAGATGCGCGTTTTTCACCGTCTCGAAGGGGTTCGCATGCGCAAACCTTCCCGTGTCGCGGCCGCTGCCCTGGCCACCGCGACCGTGGCCGGCGTGGGTCTCGCCACGCTCGTTCCGAGCTCCGCCGCCTACGCGGCGAGCTCGCGCAAGACCCTCGCCGGCAGCGTGCCGGCCTGGGCGACCGCCAAGGCCTTCAAGGGCGCCGCCTCGACCAGCCGGTACGTCGGCTTCCGCGTCTACCTCGGCTGGCGCAACGCCGCCGCGGCCGAGAAGCTGGCCCGCCAGGTCAGCACGCCGGGCTCGTCCAGCTACGGCAAGTTCCTGACCCCGGCGCAGTTCCGGCACGCGTTCGCGCCGACGCAGACGGACGTGACCGCCGTGCAGCAGTGGCTGCACCGCAGCGGCTTCACCGTCGGCTACACGCCGGCCAACAACCACTACGTCGCCGCCGAAGGCACCGTCGCGCAGGCCAACGCCGCGTTCGCGACCAAGCTCGGTATCTACGCCTACCGGGGGCTGCGGCTGCTCGCGCCCGAGAAAGCGCTGTCCGTGCCGGCGTCGCTGCCGATGGTGAGCGCCGTCGTCGGCCTCGACGACACCGCGCAGCTGGTCCGCTACGACCACGTCGCCCCCGACGCCGGGCCGTCGGCCGGCTTCCGCAACGCGACCCCGCTGTCGTCGTACTGGGGGGAGAAGAGCACCGACACCACGCCGGTCAGCCCCTCCGACGGGCCGTATGTGCTCGCGCCCAACACCACGACCGGCGACACCGACCAGCTCGACACCCCGGTGAGCCTGCCGGACTACGCCGGCTCGCCGCGCCCCTACGCGACCAAGGGCTACACGCCGACGCAACTGCGCTCGGCGTACGGGCTCACCGACGCGCAGACCGGCGCCGGGCAGACCGTCGCGGTGATCGACGCCTACGCGTCGCCGACGATCGTCAACGACGTCAACACCTACTACAGCGCCGCACACCAGGGCGGCACCGGCGGCTTCTTCCCGCAGCTCAACTCGACCAACTTCCGCCAGGTCGTGGCGCCGGGCACGTTCCGGCACCCGGAGAAGGGTCTGGCGCAGGACCCGCAGGGCTGGTACGGCGAGGAGACGCTCGACATCGAGGCCGTGCACGCGATGGCACCGCAGGCGAAGATCGTGTTCGTCGGCACCGCCAACAACTTCCAGGACCTCGACGCCGGCCTGAACCACGTCGTCGACACCAAGCTCGCGGACATCGTCACCAACTCCTACGGCTGGAGCGGCGAGGCGCTGCCGCTCGGGTTCGTCAAGCCGGTGCACGACACGCTGATCCAGGCCGCGGCGGAGGGCATCGGCGTCTACTTCTCGTCCGGTGACGACAGCGACGAGACGGCGGGTGACGGTACGACGCCGCCGCAGGCGGACTTCCCGGCCAGCGACCCGTACGTCACCGCGGTCGGCGGCACGTCGCTCGCGGTCGGGGCCGACGGATCCCGGCTGTGGGAGAAGGGCTGGGCCACCCGCAAGGCCAAGCTGCGCACCGACGGCACGACGCTGTCGTGGACGACGCCCGCCTACCTGTACGGCGCCGGCGGCGGCACCAGCCGCCTCTTCACCCAACCGTGGTACCAGTCGCCCACGGTGACCGCCGGTCTGGAGACCAACCACTCCACCCGGCCGATGCGGGTCGTGCCGGACATCTCCGCCATCGGCGACCCCAACACGGGCATGCTGATCGGGCAGACCCAGCAGTTCCCGGACGGGGCGGCGTACGACGAGTTCCGGATCGGCGGCACCAGCCTCGCGTCGCCGATCGTGGCCGGGATCATGGCCGACGTGCAGCAGCTGGCCGGCCACGAGATCGGGTTCGCCAACCCGCTGTTCTACTCGCTCGCGGGCGACTCCTCGGCGGCCGGGACCGGTGCGTTCTACGACGTCACGCCGGCCGCGGCCGGGCTGTCCCTCGTGCGTGTCGACTACGCCAACACGGTCGACAGCACCGACGGCCTGCTCGCCTCGGTGCGGACGATCGACGACGAGACCGGGCTCACGATCCACGTGCGCAACGGCTACGACGACATCACCGGCATCGGCACGCCGGGCGCGACGTTCCTCACCTCGGTGGCGAACGCGACCCCGTAACACCTCGAATCCCGGCGTCGGGTCGCGCGAAAGGGAACGTTAGGACCGATGCGTAGCATCGGCTCCGAGTGACCGTGCGCGACCCGACGCCGGGACAAGCGGATTCGGCGAAAAGGGTTGGGACGGCTAGCATCTGAGGCGCTGCCCGCTCCCGTTTGGAAGGCTTCCCCCTGCTCATGGCGAACAACCTCGCGTTCCTCGGCCGGGACATGGCCGTGGACCTCGGCACCGCCAACACCCTCGTCTACGTCCGCGGCAAGGGCATCGTGCTCAACGAGCCGAGCGTCGTCGCGATCAACACCAACACCGCCGGCATCCTCGCCGTCGGCACCGAAGCCAAGCGGATGATCGGCCGTACGCCGGGCAACATCGTCGCCATCCGCCCGCTCAAGGACGGCGTCATCGCCGACTTCGAGACCACCGAGCGGATGCTGCGCTACTTCATCCAGAAGGTGCACCGCCGGCGCCACTTCGCCAAGCCGCGGATCGTCGTCTGCGTACCGTCCGGCATCACCGGCGTCGAGCAGCGCGCGGTCAAGGACGCCGGCTACCAGGCCGGCGCCCGCAAGGTCTACATCATCGAAGAGCCGATGGCCGCCGCGATCGGCGCCGGCCTCCCGGTGCACGAGCCGACCGGCAACATGGTCGTCGACATCGGCGGCGGCACCACCGAGGTCGCGGTGATCTCGCTCGGCGGCATCGTCACCAGCCAGTCGATCCGGGTCGGCGGCGACGAGCTCGACAACGCGATCATCCAGTACGTCAAGAAGGAATACAGCCTGATGCTCGGCGAGCGGACCGCCGAGGAGATCAAGATGGCGATCGGCTCGGCGTTCCCGGCGCCGGACGAGCCGCACGCGGAGATTCGCGGCCGCGACCTCGTCACCGGCCTGCCGAAGACGATCGTCGTGAGCAGCGAGGAGATCCGCAAGGCGATCGAGGAGCCGGTCAACGCGATCGTCGACGCGGTCAAGACGACGCTCGACAAGACTCCGCCGGAGCTCTCCGGCGACGTCATGGATCGCGGCATCGTGCTGACCGGCGGCGGCGCGATGCTGCGCGGTCTCGACGAGCGGTTGAAGCACGAGACCGGCATGCCGATCCACATCACCGACAACCCGTTGAACTCCGTCGCCATGGGCGCCGGCAAGTGTGTCGAGGAGTTCGAGGCCCTGCAGCAGGTCCTCATCTCCGAGCCGCGCCACTAAGCCCGCCCACGCATGCGCGACTCGGGGCGGGCCCGCGTCGTCCTCGCCGTACTGCTCCTCACCGCGTTCACGCTGATCACGCTCGACTACCGGTCCGGCAGCGGTGGTCCGCTGCGGCGGGTGGCGAACGCGGTGTTCGGTCCGATCGAGAACGCCGTCGGCGACGTCGCGCGGCCGATCGGGTCGTTCTTCTCGAGCCTCGGCCACCTATCCAGCTACAAGTCCGACAACGCGAAGCTGCGCAAGGAAGTCGCGGCGCTGCGCAGCCAGTTGCGGCTCACCGACGCCGACCGCGCGCGGTTGGACGCCGAGGAGAAGCTGCTGCACCTCGACCAGATCGCGCAGTTCCGGATCGTCGCCGCGCACGTCAGCGCGGTCGGCGGGTCGCTCGACTTCGAGTCCACCGCGACGATCGACGTCGGCAGCCGCGACGGGATCGCCCCCGACATGACGGTCATCGACGGCGACGGCCTCGTCGGCAAGACGCTGTCGGTCGGCCCGACGACCACCACGGTGTTGCTCGCGAACGACGTGCAGTTCAGTGCCGGCGCGCGGCTCGAGTCGTCGCAGCTCATCGGGCACGTCGACGGCGGCGGTCGCGGCCCGATGACGTTCACGCTGCTCGACAGCCAAGGGACGGTGAAGGTCGGCACCCGGCTGGTCACGTTCGGCGACATCGGGCAGCGGCCGTTCGTCCCCGAAGTGCCGATCGGCCGGATCACGCGGGTGGTGCCGACGCCCGGGGCGCTGACCCGTACGGCGGAGGTCGCGCCGTACGTCGGGTTCGACTCGCTCGACGTCGTCGGTGTCGTCGTCAGCGCGCCGCGCACGATCAAGCGCGACTCGCTGCTGCCGCCCTCGCCGTCGCCGACCCCGTCGACCCCGCCGCCGTCATCACCCCCCAGTACGCCGCCGGCGACTCCCGGCAAGTCACCGTCACCGTCGCCGTCCCGGAGCGGCTGAGATGCGCCGCGGAGTGCTGGCCGGGGTGGTGCTGCTCACCGCCCTGCTGCTGCAGGCCGGCGTGGTGAACCCGCTCGACCTGCCGGTCGGCCACCCGGACCTGCTGGTGCTCTGCGTCGTCGCGCTGGCGCTCGTCGCCGGCCCGACGTGGGGGACAGTGCTCGGCTTCACCGTGGGACTGGCCGCCGACGTGCTGCCGCCGGCCGACCACGCGCTCGGCCGGCTGGCGATGGCCTACGCGCTCGTCGGCTACGCCGCCGGGCTGCTCGAAGACCTCGAGGAGCGATCCGTCGTGACCACGGTCGTCGTCGTCGCGGTCGCGAGCGGCGCGGTCGTCCTCGTCTTCGCGGGCGTCGGCGCCTTGCTCGGCGATGCGCGGGTGAACGCGACCAGCGTCGCCGACTCGCTGATCGCGACGATTCTCTACGATGTGATCCTGGCACCGTTCGTCGTGCCGCTCGTGTCCGGCGCGGCTCGGCGCGCGGAGCCGGTCACCACCTACTGATGAGATCTGTCTGGAGTCCGAGCGCGTGAGCGATCGATCACGGCTGCGCCTGGTCGTCCTGCGCGTGCTCGTGATCTCGCTGCTCGCGACCCTGCTCGGCCGGCTGTGGTACCTGCAGGTTCTCGCCGGTCCGGAGTACCAGCAGGCCGCCGCCGACAACCAGGTCCGCGACATCGTCGCGGCCGCGCCGCGCGGCGAGATCGTCGACGACAAGGGCAAGCGGTGGGCCACCAACCGCACCGCGCTCGTCGTCTCGGTCGACCGGGTCAAGCTGCTGCGCCAGCACGACGGTGGCGAGGTCGTCCTCGGCCGGCTCTCGCAACTCCTCGGGGTCCGCGAGTCGGCGCTCAAGGCCAAGATTCAGCTGTGCGGGCCCAAGGCTCCGCACGGGTGCTGGAACGGTTCGCCGTACGAGCCGATCCCCGTCAGCCAGCTGAAGGACGACGTCCGGTCGACGCGGCTGGCCCTGCAGATCCTCGAGCGCAAGGAAGACTTCCCGGGCGTCAGCGCCGAGCTCGGCGCGGTCCGCGACTACACCAAGCCGGGCGGCGCGCTGGCCAGCCAGGTGCTCGGCTACCTCGCGCCGATCACCCTCAACGAGCTGAAGAAGCTGCCGAAGGCGCAGCAGGACGCCCGCCGCAGCGACCTCGTCGGACGCTCCGGCCTCGAGCAGCAGTACGACGCCTACCTGCGCGGCCGGCCGGGCGTGACCGAGGTCGCGGTCGACCACCTCGGCGCGGTGACCAGCACGCTGTCGCAGACGTCGCCGGAGCCCGGTGACGAGGTCGTCACGAGCCTCGACTCGACCGTGCAGGCGTCGCTCGAGAAGGCGCTCGCCGACGCGGTGACCCGCGCCCGGCACACCGAGATCAAGAAGGGTGGCGGCCCCGCCGACTTCGCCGCCGGGGTCGTCCTCGACGCGCTCACCGGGCACGTCGTCGCGATGGCGTCGTACCCGTCGTACGACCCGAATCTGTTCGTCGGCGGGATCAGCGAACGCGACTACCAGGCACTGCAGAGCGCGCCCGGCACGCCGCTGCTGGACAAGGCCTACGCGAGCGCGTATCCGCCCGGTTCAACGTTCAAGCTCATCTCGACCGCGGGCCTGGTCACCGACGGGACCGCGTCGCTGTACGGCTCCTACGACTGCAGCTCGTCGGTCGAGGTCGGCGGCCGGCGGTTCCACAACTTCGAGAGCGAGTCACTCGGTCGCATCGACATGCACACGACCATCGTGAAGTCGTGCGACACCGTCTACTACGGCCTCGCGAACCAGGACTGGATCCGCGACAACCGGCTCGTCGAGGATCGCAAGAAGCCGATCGAGGGCGTGCAGCACGTCGCTCGTGCGTTCGGGCTCGGCGTGCCGTCGCGGGTCGACCTTCCGGGCGCGACGAGTGGACACATCGCCGATCGCAACAACCAGAAATTGCGTTGGGAACAAACGAAAAAGGACGCTTGCGCCGGGGCGAAGCGGCGGCCGAAGGGCAGCTACCTCCAGCTGCTCGACCAGGAGTTCTGCACCGACGGCTGGCTGTTCAACCCCGGTGACCAGCTCAACGAGGACATCGGCCAGGGCTCGGTGCTGGTCTCGCCGCTGCAGCTCGCGGTCGCGTACGCCGCGCTCGCGAACGGCGGCATCGTGTTCGAGCCGCGGCTCGGCAAGGCGATCGTCGCGCCGGACGGCACGTTGGTGAAGAACCTCAACGCACCGGTCCGCGGCCGGCTGCCCGTCTCGGCGACGACGCTCGACTACATCCGCAACGCGATGTACGACGTGCCGCTCAAGGGCACCGCGCAGTCGGCGTTCGCCGGCTTCCCGATGAACAAGGTCCGGGTGGGCGGCAAGACCGGCACCGCCGAGGTCGACCAGCAGCACGGCTACGCGACCGCGTGGTTCGCGTCGTTCGCCGGTCTCGCCGGCGAGCCCAAGCCGCGGTTCGTGACGGTCATCATGGTCGACCGGGGCGGCCAGGGCGGCGTGGTCGCGGCGCCGAGCGTCCGCGAGGTCTGGGACTCGGTCTTCGGTCTCGAACACCACAAGGCCGCGTTCCCGACCGGGGCGCCGCCGGTCGGGCTGCCGAAGATCGCCGTGCTGACCGGCGCCTCGCCGGCGCCGTCCGCGTCTCCTTCCGGGCATGCTCTGGGTGACCCGTTCGAGGACCTACGGCGACCGTTCGATGACTGACTGGAGCACGCCGCGCACGTCGCCGGTCTCACTACGGCGGCGCGAGTCGTTCCGCGATCGCGCGCTGGATCGCGAGTCGCCGCTGCGCCGGCTGGACTGGGTGCTGATCCTCGCGATCGGCGGCTTGTGCACGCTCGGCGCGCTGCTCGTGTGGGGTGCCACCAAACCGAATCAGGTCGCCCACGGGCTCGACCCCAACGCGTTCCTGAAGAAGGACATCCTCAACATCGGCATCGGGCTGTCGCTCGCCACGCTGGCCGCGTTGGTCGACTACCGCACGATCCGCGCCTACGCGCCGGTCGTGTACGTCGCCTCGCTCGGCGGGTTGATCGCCGTACTGGTGCCACACGTCGGCGCGACGATCAACGGCTCGCACTCGTGGATCCCGCTCGGCGGCGGGTTCGAGGTGCAGCCGTCGGAGTTCGCGAAGATCGCGATCATCGTGCTGATGGCGATGCTGCTCGGCGAGCAACGCGACTCGACGCAGGAAGGCCCCGACGGGCGCGACGTGTGGCTGACGCTCGCCGTCTGCGCGTTCCCGGTGCTGCTCGTCCTCGTCCAGCCCGACGTCGGCACGATCATGGTGCTCGGGTTCGTGATCTTCGGGGTCATCTCGCTGAGCGGCGTCTCGTCGCGATGGATCGTCGGGATGCTGCTCGTCGCGGTGATCGGTGCGATCGTCATCACGCACCTGCACCTGCTGAAGCAGTACCAGCTCGACCGGCTCACGTCGTTCACCAACCCGACGAAGGACACGCAGGGCATCGGCTTCAACACCCATCAAGCGCGGATCGCGATCGGCTCCGGCGGCTGGTTCGGCGAGGGGCTGTTCCACGGCTCGCAGACGAACGGCCATTTCGTGCCGGAGCAGCAGACCGACTTCGTCTTCACGGTGGCGGGGGAGGAGCTCGGCCTCATCGGCGCCGGGTTCCTCGTCGTACTCGTCGGTGTCGTGCTCTGGCGCGGCCTGTCGATCGCGGCCCGGGCCGGCGACGCGTTCGGCACGCTGCTCGCCGTCGGCATCGTGTGCTGGTTCGGCTTCCAGGCGTTCGAGAACATCGGGATGACCGTCGGCATCATGCCGGTGACCGGTCTGCCGCTGCCATTCGTCAGTTACGGCGGGTCCGCGATGTTCGCGAACATGCTCGGCGTCGGGCTCTTACAGAACGTCTACATGCGCTCCAGGACCTAACTCGCCCGCGATCATGCGGTAATTGGGGTTCTACGCGGCGAATGAGCCCGACAACTGCATGATCGGCGCGGAGTTTGCGGGCGCGCGTAGCCTGGACAACCGTGCCCGTCGAGTCGTTGTTCGCGCGCTTGGAGCCGCTGCTGCCCGGCGTTTCCAAGCCGATCCAGTACGTCGGCGGCGAGCTGCACTCGGCGGTCAAGGACTGGGACTCCGTGGACGTCCGCTGGGTGCTGATGTACCCGGACGCCTACGAGGTCGGGCTGCCCAACCAGGGCGTGCAGATCCTCTACGAGGTGCTCAACGAGCGCGCCGACGCGCTGGCCGAGCGCACCTACAGCGTCTGGCCGGATATGGAAGCGGTGATGCGCACCCACGCCATCCCGCAGTTCACCGTCGACGCGCACCGGCCGGCCCGCTCGTTCGACCTGTTCGGGATCAGCTTCGCGACCGAGCTCGGCTACACCAACCTGCTGACGGCCCTCGACCTCGCGGGCATCCCGCTGTCGGCGGCCGACCGCGGCGCCGACGACCCGCTCGTCATCGCGGGCGGGCATGCCGCGTTCAATCCGGAGTCGATCGCGGAGTTCATCGACGCGGCGGTGCTCGGCGACGGCGAAGAGGCCGCCCTGCGGATCACCGACATCGTCCGCGACTGGAAGGCCGAAGGCCGGCCGGACGGGCGCACCGGCCTGCTGCTCCGGCTGGCCCGCGACGGCGTCGTGTACGTGCCGTCGTTCTACGACGTCGACTACCTGCCCGACGGCCGGATCCGCCGGGTCGCGCCCAACCAGCCCGGCGTGCCGTGGCGGGTCGCGAAGCACACTGTGATGGATCTCGACGCGTGGCCGTACCCCAAGAAACCGTTGGTACCGCTGGCAGAAACCGTGCACGAGCGCTACAGCGTCGAGATCTTCCGCGGCTGCACGCGCGGCTGCCGGTTCTGCCAGGCCGGCATGATCACGCGCCCGGTCCGCGAGCGTTCGATCACGACCGTCGGCGAGATGGTGCAGCGCGGGATCGCGGCGACCGGCTTCGAGGAGGTCGGGCTGCTCTCGCTGTCGAGCGCCGACCACAGCGAGATCGGCGAGATCGCGAAGGGCCTCGCGGATCGGTACGACGGCGAGCAGGTGTCGCTGTCGTTGCCGTCGACTCGCGTCGACGCGTTCAACGTGACGCTCGCCAACGAGCTGTCCCGCAACGGTCGCCGTACCGGCCTCACGTTCGCGCCCGAAGGCGGCAGCGAGCGGATGCGCAAGGTCATCAACAAGATGGTCACCGAAGACGACCTGATCCGCACCATCACGACGGCGTACGGCAACGGCTGGCGGCAGGTGAAGCTCTACTTCATGTGCGGGCTGCCGACGGAGACCGACGACGACGTCATGGCGATCGCGGCGATGGCCCGGCGCGTGATCCAGGCCGGGCGCGAGGCGGCGGGGCGCAAGGACATCCGCTGCACGATCTCGATCGGCGCGTTCGTGCCGAAGCCGCACACGCCGTTCCAGTGGGCCGCGCAGCTCGACCACGAGACGGTCGACCGCCGGCTGCGCGCGCTCAAGGGCGCGGTCATGGCCGACCGCGACTACGGCCGCTCGATCGGCCTGCGCTACCACGACGGCCGGCCCTCGATCATCGAAGGCCTGCTGTCGCGCGGCGACCGCCGGGTCGGGGCGGTCATCCGCCGGGTGTGGGAGGACGGCGGCCGGTTCGACGGCTGGAGCGAGCACTTCTCCTTCGAGCGCTGGGCGTCCGCGTGCGCGGAGGTGTTTGCCGGCACGCCGGTCTCGCTGGACTGGTACACCACCCGCGAGCGCGAGCTCGCCGAGGTGCTGCCGTGGGACCACCTCGACGCCGGTCTCGACAAGGACTGGATGTGGGAGGACTGGCAGGACGCCATCCGCGAGGTCGAGGTCGAGGACTGCCGGTGGACGCCCTGCTACGACTGCGGCGTCTGCCCGACGATGGGCACCGAGATCCAGATCGGCCCGACCGGCCGGCCGCTGCTGCCGCTGTCCGTCTCGCCGGCCCGCTGAGCGTGGCGCGCCAGCCGGAGGGGCCGCCTCCGCCTCCGGTCGTGCAGCGGCTGCGGGTGCGGTACGCCAAGCGGGGTCCGTTGCGGTTCACCTCGCACCGCGACTTCGCCCGGGCCTTCGAACGGGCGCTCCGGCGGGCCGGCGTACCGATGGCCTACTCCGCCGGGTTCAGCCCGCACCCCAAGATCTCGTACGCCGGGGCGGCGCCGACGGGGGTCGCGTCGGAAGCCGAGTACCTCGAGATCGGCCTGGCTCGGGCGTGCCCGCCGGACGCCG
>Ga0207690_10001324_pt1 | contig 15570 bp, 13 predicted proteins | sample KBSC23metaG_FD_184315 | JGI IMG/M metagenome (GOLD analysis project Ga0207690, IMG submission 184315) | Corn rhizosphere microbial communities from Kellogg Biological Station, Michigan, USA - KBS C2-3 metaG (SPAdes) (version 2) | ecosystem: Host-associated > Plants > Roots > Rhizosphere > Soil ...
CGGTCATCCGCCAGATCAGTTGTTGCGGGGCAGACCGAAGTGTCTGCCCTGTCTGTTTTTTGCCCTTCTGTTTTTACGATACGTCCCATGAATCCCATCAAGATCGGCCTGCTCGGGCTCGGTACCGTCGGTGGCGGTACCCTCAAGGTTCTGCAACGGAACCAGGAAGAAATCCGTCGTCGCGCGGGTCGCGGTATTGAGGTCGCCATGATTGCCGTGCGCAATGTCGAGAAGGCGCGCGCCATCGTGCAGGAAGCCGGCGCGACCGTGCCCGTGGTCAACGATCCGATTGCCGTGGTGGATTCGCCCGAGATCGATATCGTCGTGGAACTGATCGGTGGCTATGACCTGACGCGCGAGCTGGTGCTGCGCGCCATCGCCAACGGCAAGCACGTCGTCACCGCCAACAAGGCGCTGCTGGCCGTGCACGGCAACGAGATCTTCAAGGCCGCCCAGGACAAGGGCGTGATGGTGGCGTTCGAGGCCGCGGTGGCCGGCGGCATCCCCATCATCAAGGCGCTGCGCGAGGGCCTGACGGCCAACCGCATCGAGTGGATCGCCGGCATCATCAACGGCACCACGAACTTCATCCTGTCCGAGATGCGCGACAAGGGCCTGGACTTCGACACGGTGCTCAAGGAAGCCCAGCGCCTGGGCTACGCCGAAGCCGATCCGACGTTCGACATCGAGGGCTTCGACGCCGCGCACAAGCTCACGCTTATGAGCGCCATTGCCTTTGGCGTGCCGGTGCAGTTCGAACGTGCCTACGTGGAAGGCATCACCAAGCTGGAAGCCGTCGACATCCGCTATGCCGAAGAGCTCGGCTACCGCATCAAGCTGCTCGGCCTGACGCGTCGCACCGAAGCCGGTATCGAGCTGCGCGTGCACCCGACGCTAGTGCCGTCCAAACGCCTGATCGCCAATGTGGAAGGCGCGATGAATGCCGTGGTCGTCAATGGCGACGCCGTGGGTCCGACGCTGTACTACGGCAAGGGCGCAGGTGCCGAGCCGACCGCATCGGCCGTCGTCGCCGACTTGGTGGACGTGACGCGCCTGCATACGGCTGACCCAGAACACCGCGTGCCGCATCTGGCGTTCCAGCCGGATTCGCTGTCCGATACGCCGGTGCTGCCGATCGACGAAGTGCGTTCGAGCTACTACCTGCGCATCCGCGTGGCGGACGAGACGGGCGTGCTGGCCGACATCACGCGCATCCTGGCCGAGGGCGGTATCTCGATCGACGCGATGCTGCAGAAGGAATCGCGCGAAGGCGAGCCGCAGCCGCAGACCGACATCATCATGCTGTCGCACGTCACCGTGGAAAAACGCGTGAACGCCGCCATTGCCGCCATCGAAGCGCTGCCGACCGTGCTGTCGAAGGTCAAGCGTATCCGCATGGAAGAACTCAACTGAGCAAGCGTACGAGATGAGCATGCAATACCGATCGACCCGCGGCCATAGCGAGCCGCAGAGCTTCTCCCGCATCCTGCTGGGCGGCCTGGCGCCGGACGGCGGCCTGTATCTGCCGGAGCAATACCCGCAAGTCAGCACGGAAGAGCTGACCCGCTGGTGCGACCTGCCGTATGCCGATCTCGCTTTCGAGATCCTGCGCAAGTTCGCCACCGACATCCCCGAAGACGATCTGCGCGCGCTGACCCGCCGCACCTACACGCCCGAGGTCTACAGCAACGCGCGCGCCGGCGACAACACCGCCGACATCACGCCGCTGCACAAACTGGGCGAAGAGGGCGGCACGTCGCTTTCGCTGCTGTGCCTGTCGAATGGGCCGACGCTGGCCTTCAAGGACATGGCGATGCAGCTGCTGGGCAACCTGTTCGAATATGCGCTTGACCGCGAGCACGCTGAGCTGAACATCCTGGGCGCCACCTCCGGCGACACCGGCAGCGCAGCCGAATACGCCATGCGCGGCAAGCGCGGCGTGCGCGTGTTCATGCTGAGCCCGCACCGCAAGATGAGCGCGTTCCAGACCGCGCAGATGTTCAGCCTGCAAGACGCGAACATCTTCAACATCGCCATCGAAGGCGTGTTTGATGACGCGCAGGACATCGTCAAGGCAGTGTCGAACGATCTCGAGTACAAGGCCCGCCAGAAGATCGGCACGGTCAACTCGATCAACTGGGCGCGGGTCGTCGCCCAGGTCGTCTACTACTTCAAGGGTTACCTGCTGGCCGCTCCGAAGATTGGCGACAAGGTGTCGTTCTGCGTGCCGTCGGGCAACTTCGGCAACGTCTGCGCCGGCCACATCGCGCGCATGATGGGTTTGCCGATCGACAAGCTGGTGGTCGCCACCAACGAGAACGACGTGCTCGACGAGTTCTTCCGCACCGGCACGTACCGCGTGCGCTCGGCCGCGCAGACGTACCACACGTCCAGCCCGAGCATGGACATCAGCAAGGCCTCGAACTTCGAGCGCTTCGTGTTCGATCTGCTCGATCGTGATCCGGCTCGCCTTGCGCAACTGTTCCGCGACGTGGACGAGAAGGGTGGTTTCTCGATGACCGGCAAGCCGGAATTCGATCGCATTGCTCAGTTCGGTTTTGTCTCGGGCAGCAGCTCGCACGAAGACCGCGTCAAAACGATCCGCGACGTGTTCGCCCGCTACGGCACGATGATCGACACCCACACCGCCGACGGCGTGAAGGTGGCGCGTGAGAACCTGGCGCCCGGCGTGCCGATGGTGGTGCTGGAAACGGCGCTGCCGGCCAAGTTTGGCGACACCATCCGCGAAGCGCTGGACCGCGAGCCGGAGCGCCCGGCCGGTTACGCCGATATCGAGTCGCTACCCCAGCGCTTCGAAGTCATGCCCGCCGACGCCGATCGCGTAAAGGCGTACATCGCCCAGCACACGGGCCTGTAAAGCAATGGCAGGCGTGCCGGATGACGTGGCCGAGGCAGCCTTTGCGGGCTGCCTGCACGACATCCGCGCCTGCCGCGAGTGCAAGGGCGCGTTGGCGCACGAGCCTCGCCCCGTTGTTGTGGCCGACCGCCGCGCTCGCGTCCTGATCATCGGGCAGGCGCCGGGGCGCATCGTCCACGAAACCGGCATCCCCTGGAACGACCGCTCGGGCGATCGCCTGCGCCAGTGGCTGCAAATTGCGTACGACGATTTCTACGCCGACAAACGCATCGCCGTGGTGCCGATGGGTTTCTGCTTTCCTGGAACCGGTTCGAACGGCGATTTGCCGCCGCGCCCGGAATGCGCACCGAAATGGCACCGCCCTTTGCTGACGGCGATGCCCGAAGTGAAGCTCACGCTACTGGTCGGCACCTATGCGCAGCGTCATTACCTTGACGTGCCGCGCGACTGGTCGCTCACCGACGTGGTCCGCAATGGGCCTGTGCAGGACGGCGATGGCCGCGTGCTGTTCCCACTACCGCACCCAAGCCCGCGCAATCTCGCCTGGTTCAAGCACAACCCGTGGTTCGACACGCACATCGTGCCGGCGATGCGGGCCGCCTTGGCGGACGCATTCGCTTGATACGCCTGGGCTGATGCATGGCATCGGCGTGGAACCGATACAATCGAAATCTCCTTTTCGATTTCGTTTTCCCATTCCCGCATGTCTGCCAACGATGCTCCCGCCGTCAAACCGTCCTTGCTGACGCTCGATGCGGCGCTGTCGCAACTGCTCGCCGCTGCGCGGGCTTTGCATGACACCGAAACCGTGCCGACGCTACACGCCAACGGCCGCGTGCTTGCGCAAGCCGTGCACAGCAGCCTGAACGTGCCGCCGGCCGACAATACGTCGATGGACGGCTACGCCGTGCGCGCCGCGGACATCACCGCGCCGGGCACCCGCCTGAAGGTGACGCAGCGCATTCCCGCCGGCCATGTCGGCCAGCCGCTCAATGCGGGCGAGGCCGCGCGCATTTTTACCGGTGCGCTGATCCCGCCCGGCGCAGATGCGGTGGTCATGCAGGAGCAATGCAAGGCCGATCCGGACACGGGCACCGTCACGATCGACCACGTACCGGAATCGGGCGAATGGATTCGCCGCGCCGGCGAGGACATCGCCGATGGCGCCGAGATCCTGCCGCGTGGCACGCGCCTCGGGGCGCAGCAACTGGGCCTGGCCGCTTCGGTCGGCTGCGCGAACCTGCAGGTCGTGCGCCGTCCGCGCGTGGCTGTGTTCTTTACCGGCGACGAACTCGCCATGCCTGGCGAGCCGCTCAAGCCGGGCGCCATCTACAACTCCAACCGCTTCACGCTGCGTGCGCTGCTTGAGAACCTCGGCTGCGATATCACCGATTTCGGCATCGTGCCCGACACGCTGCAGGCCACGCGCGACACGCTGCGCGAAGCCGCCGAAGCGCACGACCTGATCATCACCTCCGGCGGTGTGTCGGTGGGCGAGGAAGACCACATCAAGCCCGCCGTGGAGGCCGAAGGGCGCCTGAACCTGTGGCAGATCGCCATCAAGCCCGGCAAGCCGCTGGCCTTTGGCGAGGTGCGCCGGCCCGAAGGGATGGTCGGCGGCCCGACCGCGTTCTTCATCGGCCTGCCGGGCAACCCGGTGTCGAGCTTTGTGACCTTCCTGCTGTTCGTACGGCCGTTCATCCTGCGCCTGCAAGGCGTGGAAGGTGTGGCGTCGAAGCGCATCCCGATGCGTGCCGACTTTGCGCTGCCCAAGGGCGATCGCCGCAATGAGTTCCTGCGTGCGCGCATCAACGCCAACGGCGGACTGGACCTGTTCCCGAATCAAAGCTCCGGCGTGCTGACCTCCACCGTGTGGGGCGATGGCCTGATCGATAACCCGCCCAACCAGCCGATCGCGCAGGGGGATGTCGTCAGCTTCCTGCCGTTTGCCGGCTTGGTGTAAGGAGCAATGGCCATGCAGATCGAGCTTCGTTTCTTTGCCAGCGTGCGCGAGCAACTGGGGACTTCGCAAGAGGTGGCGGTCGTGCCGGATAGCGTGCGCACCGTGAGCGACGTGCGCCGCTGGCTGGCGCTGCGTGGCCCCGTGTGGGCCGAAACGCTGGCCGAGGGCCGCGCGCTGCGCATGGCGGTGGACCACCAGGTCGTGCCCGCCGACACCGCCATCCGCGAAGGTTGCGAGGTCGCGTTCTTCCCGCCCGTGACCGGCGGTTGAGCGCAGGAGAGCGACCATGATCGTCCGCGTGCAAGTTGCTGACTTTGATCTCGGCGCCGAGGTTGCCGCGCTGCGCGCCGGCCGCCCGAATATCGGTGCGGTGGCCAGCTTCATCGGCACCGTGCGCGATATCAACGATGGCACCGGCGTCTCCGAAATGGAGCTGGAGCACTATCCCGGCATGACCGAGAAGGCGCTCGCCAACATCGTGAGCGCAGCCATGCAGCGCTGGGAATTGATTGACGCGCTGGTCATCCACCGCGTCGGCAAGCTCAAGCCCGAAGACCAGATCGTGCTGGTGGCGGTGGCGTCCAAGCATCGTGGCGAGGCTTTCGCTGCGTGCGAATTCATCATGGATTACCTCAAGAGCGAAGCGCCGTTCTGGAAGAAGGAACAGACGCCCGCAGGCGCACGGTGGGTGGATGCCCGCGTGACCGACGACAAGGCGCTGGCCCGCTGGGGCATCACCACCACCAACGCCGCGGCAAGCACGGCCAAACCGTCCAGCGCATCGGCTCAACCCAACGATTACGAATAACAAGGACGCAACCGCATGGGCGGAACGGGCATTCTGGCAGTGGGGGTGGGGGCCGCGCTGGGGGCCTGGTTGCGCTGGGGGTTCGCCGTCTTGTGGAACGCGATCAATCCGGCCTTGCCGTACGGCACGCTGGCAGCCAATCTGGTGGGGGGCTATCTGATTGGCGTGGCGGTCGGCTTTTTCGATATGCATGCGGGACTGCCGCCGGAGTGGCGCCTGTTCGCCATCACCGGTTTCCTTGGCGGGCTGACGACGTTCTCGACGTTTTCCAGCGAGGTGGTGGCCAACATCCTGGCCGGCGACTATGTGATCGGGGCGCTGCACATCATGGCGCATCTGGGCGGCTCGCTATTCCTGACAATGCTTGGCCTCTGGACGGTGCGCACGTTCAGCTGATCCTCCGCACAGAACGGGTGTGGAGCTTCGGGCACTTGTGGCGGCGGTGCGGCAGTTGGCGCGCCGCCGTTTGCGTTGGCGCAAATCTGCATGAAAACCAGCGCCTCCGTGCTTGAAATGCCACCGATGCTCCCTATCTTTCTGGTCAGTGAAACATTTTCCGCAAGGGGTTTTTAATGCGTTTGGACAAACTGACCACCCGCTTCCAGGAAGCGCTGGCCGACGCGCAGAGCCTGGCGCTGGGCAACGACAATCCGTACATCGAACCGATCCACCTGCTGCTGGCAATGCTGCGCCAGCCGGATGGCGCCACCAAGAATCTGCTGGCTCGCGCGGGCGCGAACACGGGCGCGCTGGATACCGCGCTGGACCGTGCCATCAAGCACCTGCCGCAGGTGCAGGGCGGCGAACAGGTGCAGGTCGGCCGTGACCTGGGCAGCCTGCTGCAGCAAACCGAAAAAGAAGGCATCAAGCGCGGCGACCAGTTCATCGCCAGCGAGCTGTTCCTGCTTGCCGCGGCAGACGACAAAGGCGAGGCCGGCCGCATTGCGCGTGAGCATGGCCTGTCGCGCAAACCGCTCGAAGCTGCCATCGACGCCGTGCGCGGCGGCCAGACCGTCGGCAGCGCCGAGGCCGAAAGCCAGCGCGAGGCGCTCAAGAAGTACACCATCGACCTGACCGAGATGGCCCGCATCGGCAAGCTCGACCCGGTGATTGGCCGCGACGACGAAATCCGCCGAGCCATCCAGATCCTGCAACGGCGCACCAAGAACAACCCGGTGCTGATCGGCGAGCCGGGCGTGGGCAAGACCGCCATCGTGGAAGGTCTGGCGCAGCGCATTATCAACGGCGAAGTGCCCGAGAGCCTGAAGAACAAGCGCGTGCTGGTGCTCGACATGGCGGGCCTGCTGGCTGGCGCCAAGTACCGTGGCGAGTTCGAAGAACGCCTGAAGGCCGTGCTCAACGACATCGCCAAGGAGGAGGGCCGGACGATTCTCTTCATCGACGAGATCCACACCATGGTGGGCGCGGGCAAGGCCGAAGGCGCGATGGACGCCGGCAACATGCTGAAGCCCGCCCTGGCGCGCGGCGAACTGCATTGCATCGGCGCGACCACGCTGGATGAGTATCGCAAGTACATCGAGAAGGATGCCGCGCTGGAGCGCCGCTTCCAGAAGGTGCTCGTCGATGAGCCGAGCGTGGAGGCGACCATCGCCATCCTGCGCGGCCTGCAGGAGAAGTACGAACTGCACCACGGCGTGGAGATCACCGACCCGGCGATCGTGGCGGCGGCTGAACTCAGCCACCGCTACATCACCGACCGCTTCCTGCCGGACAAGGCCATCGACCTGATCGATGAAGCGGCCGCGCGCATCAAGATGGAAATCGACTCGAAGCCCGAGGCGATGGACAAACTCGACCGCCGCCTGATCCAGCTCAAGATCGAGCGCGAGGCGGTGAAGAAGGAAACCGACGAAGCCTCGCAGAAGCGTCTGGAGTTGATCGAGCAGGAGATCGAGCGCCTGCAGAAGGAATACGCCGATCTGGATGAAATCTGGAAGGCCGAGAAGGGTGCTGCACAAGGTGCGGCTGCGCTCAAGGAAGAGATCGAGAAGATCAAGCTCGAAATCGCCAAGCTGCAGCGCGAAGGCAAGCTCGACAAGGTGGCCGAACTGCAATACGGCAAGCTGCCCGAGCTGGAAGGCAAGCTGAAAACCGCAACTGCCGCCGAGACCGCCGGCCAGAAGCAGCCGAACAAGCTGCTGCGCACGCAGGTGGGCGCGGAAGAAATTGCCGAAGTCGTCAGCCGCGCCACGGGCATCCCCGTGTCGAAGATGATGACCGGCGAGCGCGAGAAGCTGCTGAAGATGGAAGACCGCCTGCACGAGCGCGTGGTCGGCCAGGACGAGGCCGTGCGCCTGGTGTCGGATGCCATCCGCCGCTCGCGCGCTGGTATCTCGGACGAGAACAAGCCCTACGGCTCGTTCCTGTTCCTGGGCCCGACGGGTGTCGGCAAGACCGAGTTGTGCAAAGCGCTGGCCGGCTTCCTGTTCGATTCGGAAGAGCACTTGATCCGCATCGACATGAGCGAGTTCATGGAGAAGCATTCCGTGAGCCGCCTGATTGGCGCGCCTCCGGGCTATGTCGGTTATGAGGAAGGCGGTTACCTGACCGAAGCCGTGCGTCGCAAGCCGTACAGCGTGGTGCTGCTGGATGAAGTCGAGAAGGCCCACCCGGACGTCTTCAATGTGCTGCTGCAGGTGCTGGACGACGGCCGCCTGACCGACGGCCAGGGCCGCACGGTGGACTTCAAGAACACGGTGATCGTGATGACGTCCAACCTTGGCTCGCAGCTGATCCAGCAGATGGTCACCGAACCAAGGTTGGACGTCAAGGGCGCGGTGTGGCAGGAAGTGAAGACGCATTTCCGGCCTGAGTTCCTGAACCGGATTGATGAGGTGGTGGTGTTCCACGCGCTCGACCAGCGCAACATTGAATCGATCGCGCGCATTCAGCTCAAGCGGCTGGCGGCGCGTCTGGCGCATATGGATCTGACGCTGGAGATCAGCGATGAGGCGGTGGCCAAGCTGGCGTCTGCTGGTTATGACCCGGTGTTTGGGGCGCGGCCGTTGAAGCGGGCGATTCAGCAGCAGCTTGAGAATCCGGTGGCGCGGATGATCCTTGAGGGCAAGTACGCGCCCAAGGATGTGGTGCCGGTGGATTATCGGGATGGCAACTTCACGTTTGATCGCGTGGTGCACTGAAGCTACGTTGGCGCTTCTAGAAACCGCTCTGGAGAAATCTGGAGCGGTTTTTTTTGTTCTGTTTTTTCTCTGGTGGAGCATCCCTTGTTTCATCCCCTGCCGGGGCTGACTCACTTTCTTTGTCTTGCCAAAGAAAGTAAGCAAAGAAAGGCGCGCCCGAGATGGCGACCCCCTCCTTGAATTTGTGTAACCGGGCGGAGACTGGAAAAACTCGCTTCGCTCAGACAGTTTCCCGTCTATTTCCCGCCCGCTTACACAAATTCAAGGCGCCATCCAGGGCAAGGGCAAAGCAAACAGTCTTGTGCCAGTGCGCCATTTCGTCTTGCCAGGGCAGGGGCAAAGCACACCGTCGATTGCGAGGCGCCACTTCATCTCGCATGCAGGGCTGCTGCGATGTGCGCTCCAGCCGTTCGCCGTGGCGCTCACCGCAGTGCTTCGTTGGTTTGGCCTTTGACGTTCCTGCCCTTGATGGCGCCTTGGATTTTTGTTGCGGGGAGGAAAAAGAGGGGAGGCTTGTCTGAGCGAAGCGAGTTTGCCTCCCCTCCCTCCCTGCGACAAAAATCCAAGGAGTCTTTCGCCATCTCGGGCGCGCTTTTCTTTGCTTACTTTCTTTGGCAAGACAAAGAAAGTGAGTCGGCCCCGGCAGGGGACGAAAGGGAGGCAAACCACCAACACCCAATCGTGAGGGCCAAACTGTCACGCATGACGGTCCGAGGTTCAACGATGAGGGCCAAACTGTCACGCATGACGGTCCGAGGTTCAACGATGAGGGTCAAACTGTCACGCATGACAGTCTAGGGCTCAACGATGAGGGTCAAACAGTCACGCATGACAGTCTCGGGCTCAACGATGAGGGCCAAACCGTCACGCATAACAGTCCGAGGCTCAACGATGACCGTCTGAGGCTCAACGATGCATGTCTAAGGCTCAAGCACGATGCTTTGAGGCCCAACGGTGAGCATCAGAACCCCAATCACGCAGCGCCCCCCCAACCCTATATGCAAAAACCAATGAACATTCCCTGAAACCATTCGTTCCCCGCACAAGACCCACTCGGTAGTCTTGCTCCTATCCCAAATCCATCAAAGATAAGAAACGGAGCCAGCAAGATGATTCGCAAGTTTGTCTTCAACGCCATTGCGGCTGCCATTGTGGCGGGGGGGACCGTCGGTGCGCACGCGGCAACGACGCTGCTGAACGTGTCGTACGACCCGACGCGCGAGTTGTACAAAGAGATCAACACCGAATTCGCCAAGCAGTGGAAGGCGCAGACGGGTGAAGACATCACCCTGCGCGCGTCGCATGGCGGCTCGGGCAAGCAGGCCCGCTCCGTCATCGACGGGCTGGACGCCGATGTCGTGACGCTCGCCCTCGGCTACGACATCGACGCCATTGCCGAGAAGGGCTTGACTGGCAAGGACTGGCAGAAGCGCCTGCCACATAACGCGTCGCCGTACACGTCGACCATCGTGTTTCTGGTGCGCAAGGGCAATCCGAAGGGCATCAAGGATTGGAATGATCTGACCAAGCCGGGCATTGCCGTCATCACGCCCAACCCGAAGACCTCGGGCGGTGCACGCTGGAACTACCTGGCCGCGTGGGCGTATGCGCTCAAGCAACCGGGCGGTTCGGATGCCACGGCCAAAGATTTCGTGCAGAAGCTCTACAAGAACGTGCCCGTGCTCGATTCGGGCGCACGTGGTGCGACGACGACGTTCACGGAACGCGGCATCGGCGACGTGCTGATCGCGTGGGAAGACGAGGCGCTGCTGGCCTCGCGCGTGGAAGGCAAGGACAAATTCGACGTGGTGGTGCCCTCCATCTCCATCCTGGCCGAGCCGCCGGTGGCGGTGGTGGACAAGGTGGCTGACAAGAAGGGCACGCGCAAGGCGGCGGAGGCGTATCTCAAGTTCTTGTACACGCCGCAGGGTCAGGAGATTGGCGCGAAGAACTTCTATCGCCCGACTGATCCGGCGATCGCCAAGAAGCACGAGAGCGCATTCCCGAAGGTGAAGCTGGTCACCATCGACGACACGTTCGGCGGCTGGCAGAAGGCGCAGAAGACGCACTTTGCCGATGGCGGCCAGTTTGATCAGCTCTATCAACCGGGCAAGTAAGCCCAGACAACGCACGGGTGGTTCCGCATCATGAGCATTCTGACGATCTCCGGCAGCCCTTCGGCGCAATCGAAATCCGCGCGCCTGCTGGGCCATGTGCGCGCGCAACTGGAGCGCGCCGGCGAGCGGGCGGACCACCTGGACCTGCGCAGCCTGCCGGCCGATGCACTGCTGGGCGCGCAGTTCTCCAACCCCGCCATCGTCGATGCGGCGGCACGGGTGGAAGCCGCGACGGTGGTGATCCTCGCCACACCGGTCTATAAGGCGGCCTATAGCGGCCTGCTCAAAACGTTTCTGGATCTGCTGCCGCAGAGCGGATTGCGCGACAAGGTCGTGCTGCCGATCGCCACCGGCGGCAGCCTCGCCCACACGCTGGCAATTGATTACGCGCTGCGTCCGGTGCTGACGGCGCTGGCCGCCCGTTCGATTCTGCCGGGCATCTTCGCCGTCGATTCGCAGATCGTCGTGGAAGACGACGGCTTGACGGTCGATCCGCAACTGCAACAGCGTCTTGATGACGGCGTGGAGCGCGTACACCAGGCGCTTGCGCTGGCACGGCACCCGGCCGTCGCGCAGTTGATCGTCTCCAGCCGCAGCGCGGTGCGCGCCACGTTCCAGACGGCTGGCGCTGAACGAATGCGATGTCTGGCGTGATGCGCTGAGCGCGCCACCCACATCCTCGACCTTTCCCGTTGTTGTCATGCCGCGCAGCGCCTGCGCGCGGATCGTGCCGTCCCGACATTCCTGATCGACTGAACTTGCCATGAATACGCACTCACCCCTGCGCAGGACCTTGACCATCGCCGCCACGCTGCTCGCCACGCTTGGCGCTCCCACTGCGTTTGCCAACAGCGACGCACCGCCGCCCACTGCCGCCAAGCAGCTGCGCATCGGCTATCAGAAATACGGCACGCTGACCGTGCTCAAGGCGCGCGGCACGCTGGAAAAGCGCCTCGCCGCGCAAGGCATCGAAGTGAAATGGACAGAGTTTCCCGCCGGCCCGCAATTGCTCGAAGGCCTGAACGTGGGCGCCATCGATTTCGGTACGACCGGTGAAGCGCCGACGATCTTCGCGCTGGCTGCCGGCGCACACCTCGTCTACGTCGGCAACCAGCCGCCCGCACCGGCCGGCGAGGCGATCATCGTGCCGAAGAATTCGCCGCTGAAGACCGTGGCGGACCTCAAGGGCAAGCGCGTCGCCTTCAACAAGGGCTCGAACGTGCATTACCTGCTGGTCAAGCTGCTGGAGAAGGCCAACGTGCCCTACAGCGACATCCAGCCCGTCTACCTGACGCCCGCCGATGCACGCGCCGCCTTCGAGCGTGGCGCCATCGACGCGTGGGTGATCTGGGACCCGTTCTTTGCCGCCGCAGAGCATCAACTTGGCGCGCGCGTGCTGGCCGATGGCACGGGCGTGGTCAACAACTCGCAGTACTTCCTGGCCTCGAAGGGATATGCGAGTGCGCGGTCCGACGTGCTGAACATCGTGCTCGACGAGCTGAAGAAGACCGACACCTGGGCCATCGCCAACCCGAAGGATGTAACGACGATCCTCGGCCCGCAACTCGGCCTGGAACCGGCCGTGGTGGCGCGCTCCGTGTCGCGCATCGCTTACGGCATTCAGCCCGTGAGCGCCGAGGCCTTGGCCGACCAGCAGCGCATTGCCGACACGTTCCACACGCTCAAGCTGATTCCGCGTCCGGTGAGGGTGGCGGATTCGGCTTGGCAGCCCGGGGTGCAGACCACCACGCAACAAGCGGCTCGCTGATCGCCATGGCTATCGATATTCAACGCCGTCGCCTGTTGGGCGCTGCCGTGGCGGGCACATCGCTTGCAGCGCTTGGTGAAGCAGCGCGCGCCGCTGATGTGTCGAAGATTGCGCTGCCCGCGCAGCTACGCATCGGTTTCCAGAAGAGTGCGGTCAACCTCGTCATCGTCAAAGAGAGCCGTGCGCTGGAGCAGCGTTTTCCCGGCACCAAGGTGAGCTGGCTGGAGTTTCCGGCGGGGCCGCAGCAACTGGAAGCGCTGTCGGCGGGCAGCCTGGACCTCGCCATTACCGGCGATACGCCGCCCGTGTTTGCGCAGGCGGCAGGCAAGGACTTGCGCTACGTGGGCGTGGAGCCGGCCAAGCCGGACAGCTCGGCGATCCTCGTGCAGCAGGACTCGTCGCTCAAGACGTTGGCGGATCTGAAGGGCAAGCGCGTGGCATTGCAAAAGGGCTCCAGCGCGCATTTCCTGATCGTGCGCGGCTTACAGAAGGGCGGGCTGACCTTTGCCGACATCCAGCCGGTGTACCTCACGCCCGCCGATGCGCGCGCCGCCTTCGAGCGCGGCAGCGTCGACGCCTGGGGCATCTGGGACCCGTACTACGCCGCCACGGAACTCGCTATCAAGCCGCGCGTGCTGGCGACGGGGCGCACGCTGTCGTCCAACAACTCGTTCTACTTCGCGCCCACCGCGTTTACCGAGCGCCACGGCGACACCATCGCCGCCATCTTCGCGGAGCTCTCGCGTGCGGATCGTCTGGTGCAGGAGAACCGCAAGGAGGCCGCGCAGCGCATTGCGGATTTCTCTGGCTTGTCGCTGGCGACGGTGCATCTGTTCCTCTCGCGGCGGCCGCCGTCGCCGGTGCGCCCAGTGACGCCTGAAGCGATTGCCGAGCAGCAGCGCGTGGCCGATGCATTTCACGGGCTTGGGCTGATTCCGCGTGCGGTCAAGCCGCTGGACATCGTGTGGCATCCGACGCCGGCGCAATTGGCCATTGCCCGCGCGTGAGTTCAACAGAGCCAAACACAATCCAAGGAGCCATTCATGGGAGCAGCACCGCAAGTTTTCTGGTTCATCCCGACCCACGGCGACAGCCGCTACCTCGGCACCAGCGAGGGCGCACGCCAGGTCGATCACACCTATCTGCAGCAGGTGGCCGTGGCCGCCGACACGCTCGGCTACGAGGGCGTGCTCATCCCCACGGGCCGCTCGTGCGAAGACCCGTGGATCGTCGCGGCCAGCCTGATCCCGGTTACTAAGCGCTTGCGCTTTCTGGTGGCGGTGCGCCCCGGCCTGATGGCGCCGACGCTGGCTGCGCGCATGGCGGCCACGTATGACCGCCTCTCGAACGGGCGTCTGTTGGTGAATCTCGTCACGGGTGGTGATCCGGCGGAATTGGCGGGCGATGGTCTGTTTCTCGATCACGCGCAGCGCTACGAGGCGTCGGAAGAATTCATCCGCATCTGGCGCGAGACGCTGGCCGCCAGCCACGAAGGCGCGGCGCTGGATTACACCGGCAAGCACCTCAGCGTGAAGGGTGCGAAGGTGTTGTATCCGCCGGTGCAGCGGCCGCATCCGCCGGTGTATTTCGGTGGGTCTTCCGAAGCGGCGCATGAACTGGCTGCTGAGCAGGTCGATTCGTACCTGACCTGGGGCGAGCCGCCCGCCGCCGTGGCCGAGAAGATTGCCGACGTGCGCAAGCGTGCCGCCAAGCATGGCCGCACGGTGCGATTCGGCATCCGCCTGCACGTGATCGTGCGTGAGACCGAAGACGAAGCTTGGCAAGCCGCTGACAAGCTCATCAGCAAGCTCGACGACGACACGGTGTCGCGCGCGCAGGAAGCCTTCCGCAAGATGGATTCCGCCGGCCAACAGCGCATGGCCGCGCTGCACGCGGGTGGCGTGAAACGCAGCCGCGCCGATCTGGAGATCAGCCCGAACCTGTGGGCGGGCGTGGGCTTGGTGCGGGGCGGTGCCGGCACGGCGCTGGTGGGTGACCCGGAAACCGTGGCCGCGCGCATGAAGGAATACGCAGACCTGGGCATCGACACGTTCATCCTCTCCGGCTATCCGCACCTGGAAGAGGCGTACCGCTTCGCCGAGCTGGTGTTCCCGCTGCTGCCGCGCTCGGTGCGTGACAAGTTGCCGGGCAATGTGCTCAACGGCCCGTTCGGCGAAGTGATTGCCACCGGCATCGTGCCCCGCGTGGCCGCAAGCTGAAGGAGCAGGGCAATGGCATCGGAATCGAAACGGAAAACCAACACGCTGCTGAAGACCGCACGCGAGCGCTTGACGCCCTGGATCGTGCCGCTTGTGCTGCTCGTGTTGTGGCAAGCATCTGCTCAGTGGGGCTGGCTGTCGAACCGCATCCTGCCGGCGCCGCTGGACGTTGCAAAGTCGGCCATCGGATTGGCACGCTCGGGCGAGCTGTGGACACATGTGGCCGTGAGCACATGGCGCGCGTTGGTCGGGTTCGTGATCGGCGGTTCGCTGGGATTGGCGCTGGGGCTGCTGACCGGCACCTTCCGCACGGCCGAGACGCTGCTCGACACGACCTTGCAGATGGTGCGCAACATCCCCGTGCTGGCGTTGATTCCGCTGGTGATCCTGTGGTTTGGCATCGATGAATCGGCCAAGCTGTTTCTGGTGTCGCTGGGGGTGTTCTTCCCGATCTACCTGAACACGTATCACGGCATCCGCTCGGTTGATCCGGCGCTGGTGGAGATGGCGCGCAGCTATGGCTTGTCGCGTGCGCAGTTGTATCGCGAGGTGATCCTGCCCGGTGCGCTGCCGCAGATTCTGGTGGGCGTGCGGTTTTCGCTCGGCCTGATGTGGGTGACGCTGATTGTGGCGGAGACGGTCTCCGCCACAATCAG
>Ga0207690_10001336_pt1 | contig 15521 bp, 16 predicted proteins | sample KBSC23metaG_FD_184315 | JGI IMG/M metagenome (GOLD analysis project Ga0207690, IMG submission 184315) | Corn rhizosphere microbial communities from Kellogg Biological Station, Michigan, USA - KBS C2-3 metaG (SPAdes) (version 2) | ecosystem: Host-associated > Plants > Roots > Rhizosphere > Soil ...
CGCCGCGCCCTCGGCCTGGAAGCCGTAGAGGACCGGTGCGGCATCGACCTCCTGGAAGCCGCGCCAGTAGGCGGTCACATTGCCGGCGTTCCCGACCGGGATTGCCAGCGCGCCCGGCGCGCCGCCCAGATCCTCGACGACCTCGAAGGCGGCCGTCTTCTGGCCTTCGATCCGGTGCGGGTTGACCGAGTTGACGAGCTCGATCGGGTGCTTCTGCGAGAGCTCGCGGACTATCCGCAGGGCATCGTCGAAGTTCCCCCGCAGGGCGATCACGCGGGCGCCGTGCATCAGCGCCTGGGCCAGCTTGCCGATCGCGATCTTCCCCTCGGGCACGATCACCGCCCCGCGCAGCCCCGCCCGCGCCGCGTAGGCGGCGGCGCTGGCGGCGGTGTTGCCGGTCGAGGCGCAGATCACGGCCTCCGCCCCGCGCCCCTTCGCCCGCGACACGGCGACGGTCATCCCCCGGTCCTTAAACGACCCGGTCGGATTCAGCCCCTCGAACTTGAAGTAGGCACGGGCGCCGATCCGCTCCGAGAGCCGCGGCGCGTCGATCAGCGGCGTCGAGCCCTCGTTCAAGGTCACCACCGGGTCGTCGGGTTCCAGCGAAAGCCGGTCGCGGTAGCGGTCAATCAGCCCCGCCGCCACTAGTACTCCTCCTCGATCACGCGAATCGAGCGCGGCGGCGCGCGCAGCTCGTCGAGCTCGCCCAGCGCCTCGACCGCGGCGGTGAAGCGGGACTCGAGGCACTCGTGGATCACCATCACCAGCCGCGCCTCGTCGCCGATCCCGCGCTGGACCACGCTCTTGACCGAGACCTCGTGGTCGCCCAGTACGGTTGCCACCTGCGCCAGCACGCCCGGCTGGTCGGCCACCTCCAGGTAGAGGTAGAAGGAGAAGCTGACGTCCTCGACGATCGGCAGCTCGACCCGCGTCTCATGCACCGGCGCCTCGCCGGCGAGGATCGAGACCACGTCACCCAGCACCGCCGAGGCGGTCTGCAGCCCGCCCGCCCCCGGCCCCGACATCGTCACCTCGGTGATCGCCGGCGCCTCGACCATCACCGCGTTGAAGGCGCCCTGGATCGGCGCCAGCGGATGGCCCGGGTATAGGAAGCAGGGGAAGACACGGACGCTGATGCCGCCGTCGCGCCGTTCGGCCACGCCGAGCAGCTTCAGCGAGAGGCCGAGCTCCTTCGCGTAGGCGAGGTCGTCGGGAAGGATGCGCTCGATCCCCTCGTAGGTGACCTCGGAGAGGGTCACGGGCGTGTGGAAGGCGAGACGGGCGAGGATCGCCATCTTCGCCGCCGCGTCGGCGCCGCTGACGTCGTCGGTCGGGTCGGCCTCGGCGTAGCCGAGCTCCTGGGCGCGCGCCAGCACCTCGTCATAGCCGGCGCCGGTCGCCGCCATCTCGCTGAGGATGAAGTTGGTGGTGCCGTTGACGATCCCGAACACCTTCGCGATCTCGGTCACGCCGAAGCCCTCCTGGATCGTGCGGACGATCGGGATCACCGCCGCCACCGCCGCCTCGAAGCGCAGCTGCACCCCCGCCTCGCGGGCGACCGCGAAGAGCTCGTCGCCGTGCTGGGCGAGCAGCTGCTTGTTGGCGGTGACAACCGGCTTGCCGGCGCGCAGGGCGTCGAGCACGTAGTCGCGGGCAGGGTCGGTCCCCCCCATCAGCTCGACGATCAGGTCCGAGCCGGCGAGGATCGAGGCGAAATCGCCCTCGCTTCGGGTGAGCACGCCGGAGATCTGCGGCCGCCGCCCGGTGGCCGCCTCGACCGCATCGGCCCGCTCCGCCACCAGCTCAGCGAAGGCGGCGCCGACGGTGCCGCGTCCCAGCAGCCCGATCCGAACCGGTTTGGAAGCCTCCGCGGACATCGCCCTCAGATGTCCCTCGCGGTCAGGTCCTCGTAGGTCTCGCGCCTGACCACGACCCGCGCTTCGCCTTCACGGCAGAAGACAACGGGAGGACGAGGCACGCCGTTGTAGTTGTTCGCCATCGCGTAGCCGTAGGCGCCGGTGGCGGGCGTGACCAGAACGTCACCGACGGCCGGCGCGGCCAGCATTGCGTCGCGGACGATCACGTCGCCGGACTCGCAGTGCATGCCGGCCACCGTCACCAGCGTCTCCGGCGCAGCGGCGGCGCGGTCGGCGATCAGCGCTTCGTAGCGCGAGCCGTAGAGCATCGGCCGCAGGTTGTCCGACATACCGCCATCGACGGCGACGTAGGTGCGGATGCCGGGGATCTCCTTGACGGTGCCGACCCGGTATGCGGTGACGCCGCCGTTGGCGACGAGCGAGCGGCCCGGCTCGACCAGGATGCGCACGTCCGGCCCGAAGACGTCGTGCACGCCCTGCACCTTGACGTCAACGTAGGCATCGATCGAGGGCGGCTCGTCTTCAGCGGTGTAGGCGACGCCGAGGCCACCGCCGACATTGACCACGCGGCACCAGTCGCCAGCCAGTTCGCCCAGCGCCTTGATCGCCAGCTTGTAGGGCTCGAGCTCGAAGATCTGCGAGCCGATGTGGGCGTGCAGCCCGACCAGCTCCAGCTTCTCGGAGGCGAGCACGCGCTCGATCGCCCGCGCCGCCAGCCCGTCCTCGAGCCCGAAGCCGAACTTAGAATCGAGCTGGCCGGTGGTGATGTAGTCGTGGGTCGAGGGCTTGATCCCCGGGGTGACGCGGATCAACACCCGCTGCGGTTCGTCGAGCAGCCGCTCGCAGCGCTCGATCTCGTCGAAGGAATCGAGAATCAGGTGGCGGATGCCGGCGCGAGCGGCGAAGAGGATCTCCTCGTCGGACTTGTTGTTGCCGTGCATGTGGATGCGGTCTGGGTCGAAACCGGCCTTGAGCGCCATGTGCAGCTCGCCGCCGGAGGCGACGTCGACCGACAGTCCCTCCTCGGCGAAGAGCCGGTAGGCGGCGGTGCAGGGCAGTGACTTGCTGGCGAAGAGGACCTCGAACTCGCCGGTGCGCCGCTCGAAAGCCTCGCGGTAGGCGCGGGCACGGGCACGGACGTCGTCCTCGGCATAGAAGTAGGCCGGGGTGCCGAACTCTTCGGCCAGCGCGACCACGTCGCAGCCGGCGATCTCCAGGTGGCCCTCGCCGTTGACGCGGCTGCCGGCAGGGAAGACCGCCGATCCCTCGACCGGATTGCCGCTTGCCACCGACCCCACCTGTTCGTGCTCACCCATCGGATGGGCATTGTGACGATTAGTCGATTGAGCAGGCGGAAAGCTCGGGAACCGCGGCTATTTGCCTTTGCCGCCGACGATGCCTTCGACGGCGCCCGCGGTTTCGTCGACGACTCCGCCGACCGACGATTCCGGGCCGACGACGCCGTTGACGACTTCTTCGGTGGTTTCGGTGGCGCCGGTTTCGCCGAGCGTCCCGCCGGTGGCTTCGTCGACCCCGTTGACCACTCCGTTGACCGTGCCCGCCACTTCAGAAGAGGGTGAGTTTCCGCCGCCACTGGCTTCCCCTCCGCTTCCGCCGCCGCCGGAACCGCCGCTGTCCGAAGCGCTGCCGGAGCCCGTACCGCCGCCCGTCGGCGCTGGGCTGGAGCCTCCTCCGCCGCCGGCTCCGCCACCGCCGCCAGTTTCTCCGCCGGCGCCAGTGCCTCCGGGCGCATTGCCGATCTGGCCGGCACCCTGACCACCGCCCGAGCCGCCACCGCCTTTTCCACCCGCCGCCGCGCCGCCTTCCGCGGCGGCTTTGCCGGCCGCGCCTTCGGCGCCGCCCACAGCCGCGCCGGTCGTCGCGCCCGCCTCCTTCGCGTTGGAGATTGCGGCGTCGTTGCCGCCGCCGATCAGGCCCGCGACTGGCCAATCGCCGAAGACCTGGGTCGAGACGAGCACGGCAAAGACGGCGATGGCGATGGCGATCAAGGTCGCCCCGGACATCGCCCCCACGAAGTAGGTGCGCGCCTGGCGGATCATCGAGTCTTTAGGTTACTCAGAGATATCCCATCGGGTCGGTCACGGAGCCGTTTATACGAACCTCGAAGTGCAGATGCGGCCCGAGGCAGTATCCGGTGCAGCCCGTGTACCCGATGATCTCTCCCTGGGAAACCGACTGCCCCAGGGAGACTGCGAAAGAAGATTGGTGGGCGTAGCAGGTGGAGAGTCCGCCGCCGTGGTCGATGCAGGTGTAGTTACCGTAGCCGCCGCTTTCGGCCTCCGACTGCCGCAGGCTGACGGTGCCGGTGGCGGCAGCGCGGATCGGCGTCCCTTCCGGCACGGCGATGTCGATCCCGGGGTGGTACTCGTAGCTGCCGTTGATCGTGCGCGAGCCGAAGCCGGAGACGACCGGCCCGTTGACCGGCCAGATCAGGCCGCCGCTGCCGCCTTTGATCGGCCCCGCCGGCAACGGCGCCGAGCCGGTTGCCGCCAGCTGAGCGGCGATCTTGCCCTGGATTGCGGCGACCGAGCCGTCGAGCTCCTGCTCGTGTTCGCTGATCTCCTTCAGCGCCGCTTCGCGGTCGGCGCGGGTGGCGATCAATTCCCGCTCGTGGCTCTGCAGCGCGGTACGGGCGCTCGTCAGCGCGTCCTTTTCGGAGGCGATCGCGTCACGGGCCGATTCGATCTGATCCTTGGCGTCGCGCAGCCGCGCCACCAGGCCCTGCACTTCGTCGCGGAGGTCGCGGACGCGGCCGACCACGGCCTCGTCCATCCCGTGCAGGCGACTGAGGTATTCGGCGCGGGCGGCGAGGTCTTCGAGGCCGTCGGCGCCAATCAGGACGCTGGCCAGGTCCGGGCTGCCCATCTCGTACATCGCCACCAGCCGTTGGCGGAGGGCAACGAGGGCGCGCTTGAGGTGGGCGCGGACCCGGGCGAGCCGTTCGCGGGCGGTGTCGAGCACGGCCATCGCCTTGTCGAGCTCGGCCTGTTTGACGGCGAGCCGTTCGCGCACCGCGGCCTCGCGGGTGCGGATGCCGGCGACCGCGGCGGTGAGGCGATCGACCTTGTCGCCGTAGTGGGAGATCGTCGTGCTCAGAACCCCCTTGCGGTGTTCGACCTTCTGCAGCTGCGACTGCTTGGCTTCCAGTTCGGACTGGAGATCTTCGGCAGGGGCCGCCGGGGCAGCAATGAGCAACATGAGGAGGGCCGCGGCGGCAGCACAAAGCGCCGTCACAACGGAACGATTGAGGACCATCGCAACGAGGCTAGCCAAGCCCCAAAAACCCGTCAGCTACCGAAAAGTCGCTGCAATCGAGTTTGCGCCTGGGCGTGTTAGGCCGGGGGAGTGTCTCGCCGGACAACAGCGGGGAGGGTCCGTCGAGACACTCCCCCGGCCCTTAACCCCCCGGAGCGTTCTCGACGCGGAGCAGACCTTGATCGGCCTCCTCCTCCATTTGGAGAGTCGTGTGTTCGATGTCGAAGTTCTCGCGCAAGGTCAGCTCTAGACGACGGCGGATCAGGTCGCGATCGGCCCCAGCGGCGACGACTACGTGGGCGGCGATGGCGCCGAAGCCGGCGGTGAGGGTCCAGACGTGGAGATCGTGGACTGAGCGCACGCCCTCCTCGCCGCAGATCGCGGCGCCAACGGCGTCGACGTCGAAGCCGGCGGGTGCTGACTCCATCAGCACGTCGACCGGTTCCTTGATCAGGCGCCAAGAGGAGGCGAGGACGAGCAGCGCAATCAGCAGGCCGACGATCGGGTCGACGACGGGGGAGCCGCCGAGGAGGACGAAGGCACCGGCGATGAGGACGCCGAACGAGCCGAGAGCGTCGGCGGCGGAGTGGCGGAGGACGCCCTCGAGGTTGATGTCCTCGCGCTGGCCGCCGGCGAGGACAAGGGTGGCGGCGAGGTTGCCGGCAAGGCCGACGGCGCCGAGGGCAAGCACGCCCCAGCCATCGATGCTGGGCGGGTCGGAGAAGCGGCCGAAGGCGGCGATGCCGATGCCGATGCTGACGACGACCAGCAGCAGCCCGTTGACCAGCGCCGCCAGCACCTCTGAGCGTTGGTAGCCGAAGGTGCGCCGACCGGCTGCCGGCAGCGTCGCCAGCCGCGCCGCGATCAGCGCCAGGACGATCGAGCCGACGTCGGAGATGAGGTGGCCGGCGTCGGCCAGCACCGCCAGCGAGCCGGTGAGAATTCCGCCGACGACCTCGACCACGACGAGGCCAACGTTGATCGCCAACGCCCACCACATCCGCCGCCGGCTGTCCTCCCGGCGCGCATCCAGCGCGTGGCTATGGCTATGCCCGTGCACGCTCCCGAGGATAAGCGTGTTGACGGGCCGAAAATACCCCTATATGGAGTGAAATCGGCCCGTCAACTTAGGCGGCCTGGGTTTTAGGCCGCGACGGGCTCTTTCTTTTGGGCCTCGGCGGCCACTTCGGCGGCGTAGCCGAGGCGCTCGGCGTATTCGCGGGCCTGCATGCGGGAGATGACCATCCGCTGGATCTCGGCCGTGCCCTCGAACAGCTGGTAGATCTTGGCGTCGCGGAACCACTTCTCCAGCGGACACTCAGAGCTCTGCGCGTAGGGACCGACCAGGTCCATCAGCGTCGTCGTCGCCCACATCGTCACGTCACCGGCCTTCAACTTCGACATCGAGCCCTGGCCGCCGCGCATCGGCACGCCGTTGCGGCCCATCCAGGCGGCGCGCTGGACAAGCAGGCGCGCGGCTTCGATCTCGGTCGCGACGTCGGCCAGCGTCTGCTGGATCCGCTGCGTGCTCAGCAGCGGCACCCCGCCTTCGCTCTGGCCGTCGAGGTACTCCAAGGTCCACTCATAGGAGGCCTGGGCGATCCCGAGCGCTGAGGCGCCGACCAGCGGCCGGGTGATCTCGAAGGTCGCCAGGGCGTCGGCGCCGCGCGATTTTTTCCCTTCGCGGCCGCGCTGCAGCTTTTTCTCCAGCTTCTCCTCGCCGCCGAGCAGGTTCTCGGCCGGGATGCGGCAGTCCTCGAGCACGATCTCGGCGGTGTGAGAGGCGCGGATCCGCAGCTTCGTCTCCTTCTTGCCCTGGCTGAGGCCGGGGGTGTCTTTGGCGACGACAAAGGAGGCCTGGCCGCGGGTGCCGAGGGTCGGGTCGACGGTGGCGACAACGACGTGGACGTCGGCGATGCCGCCGTTGGTGATGAAGACCTTGGTGCCGTTGAGGACCCACTCGTCGCCGTCGCGCTTGGCGGTCGTCTTCAGACTCTTGACATCGGAGCCGGCCTGCGGCTCGGTGACGGCGTAGGCGCCGAGTTTCACTTCTTCGCCAGCGCCGAAGCACTCCGGCACCCAGCGGGCGATCTGCTCGGGCGTGCCCGAGGAGGCGATGCCGGCGGCGGCGAGACCCGAGCCGCTGATCGCCAGGGCGATGCCGGCGCAGCCCCAGTGGAACTCTTCGGCCGAGATCACCTGCAGCTGGCCCTGCGCGTCTTCGGCGTTGCGCTGAATCGCCTCCAGGCCGCCGAAGCCCTGCTTGCGCGCCTCTTTGATCACCTCCCAGGGGATGCTCTCCTCTTCATCGTGCTTGCGCGCGACGGGGCGGATCACCTCGCGGGCGAACTTGCGGACGCGATCTTTGAACTCCTGCTGCTCCTCGGTAAGTGCGAACTCCATCTCTTTCCTCTCTGCGCCTGGGCCTGCGGCTGATTGACTGGTCAGTCAGCCAGTTAACGGCACTGTACCTCTTCTTTGCGAAACGCTCGGTACGTTTCCGAAGCCAGTGCTCCCCAAGCGGCCGATCAACGCGGACGTTCCCGCCCCGGACGAGGGGGAGAAGGAGCCGCCCGCGGCGGAGGCGAAGCCGGAGCCGGATACGCAGGAACTCAAGGTCGAGCCGAAACCGAAGGACGAGCCGAAGAAGCCCAAGCCCAAGGCACCGTCGAAGCCGAAGGAGCCCCGCGGGCCGAAGTCGGCGGCGCCGAAGGTCCTGGCGGGGCTGGTCGTCCTCGCGCTCACCTTCATCGTCGTCGCGATCGTCGGCAGCAGCGGCGGCAGCGACAAGGCCGATACCTCGGCGGCCCCCGCCCCGGCGCCGGCCGCGAGCGGCAACGCCAGCGAGGGGTCTGCCTCGCAGACGGCGGAAGAACTCGGCTACCCCAGCTTCGCGACCAACAACACGACCCGGATCGGCGGCGCCGACCCAGCCACGAACGCGGCCGGCGTCGCCCTCGCCGTCTTCCCCTCGACCACGGACGAACAGCGCCCCGCCGCCGTCACCCTGGTCGACGAAGAAGACTGGGCCGGCGCGATCGCCGCCTCGGTCCTGATGGCGCCCCCGGTCCGCGCGCCCATCCTCTTCTCCGGGCCCAACGAACTGCCGCCGGTAAGCGAAGAAGCGCTGGACGCGCTCGACCCGCAGGGCAGCAAGGAAACCCAGGGCATCTCCCTCTTCGTGGTCGGCCAGGTGGCCGTCCCCGACCGCCCTGGCAAGGGGGTCCCGATCGACTCCGGCGACCCGGCCAGCACCGCCGCCCAGATCGCCACCCTGCGCGACGAGCTCTCCGGCGGTCCCCCCGCCCACATCGTCATCGCCTCTAGCTCGCAGCCCGATTTCGCGATGCCCGCCGCCGCCTGGGCCGCCCGCTCCGGCGATCCGGTCCTCTACGCGGAAGCGAAGAAGCTGCCGGCGCCGACCGCCGCGGTGCTGAAGAAACACCCGCAGGTGCCGGTCTTCGTGCTCGGCCCCCACTCGGCGATCTCCGCCGGCGTCATCCAGGAAATCGACAAGATCTCAAAGCGGGTCAAGCGCGTCGCCGGCGCCGACCCCGTCGCCAACGCGCTCGCCCTCGCCCGCTACCGCGCCGGCGACTTCGGCTGGAACGTCAACGATCCCGGCCATGGCTTCGTCCTCGCCCGCAGCGACTCCCCCGCCAACGCGGCCGCGGCGGCAGCACTCTCGGCCTCGGGCACCTGGGGACCGCTGCTCCTCACCGACGGCGCCGGGGCGCTGCCGGGCTCCGTGCGCAACTACCTCCTCGACGTCAAGCCCGGCTACACCACCGACCCCACCCGCGCCTTCTACAACCACGTCTGGGTGATCGGCGACCAGGACGCGATCGGCGTCGCCCAGCAGGCGGAAGTGAACGAACTCGCCGAACTTGCGAAGATCGGCAGCGAATGAGCGAATCGGAGAACCCGCAGCTGCTGGGCCGGGCGCCGGAGGTCACCGCAGAGGACATTCGCGCGCTGGCCGGTCCGGTCACCCCCCACTTCGCCCTGCAGGTGCGCAACCGCATCCGCCGGCTGATCGAGTCGCTGCCGGCCGATCACCCGGCGCGACTGGAAGGCGAGCGCCAGATCGCCCGTCTGGAGGGGCTCGCCCAGCACAGCGGCGAGCCGCGTGAGGGGCTCGGGATCTCGCATTGAAGAACCTGGCTCCGGGGATCTGGCGACTGAAGGAGTTCCCCGCCCCGACGATCAACATGTACCTCGCCGAGGACGTGCTGATCGACGCCGGGCGCACCTGGGACAAGCGGCGCATCTTCGCCGAGCTGAAGGGGCGGAAGATCTCGATGCTGGCGCTGACCCACGTCCACCCTGACCATCAGGGCTGCGCCAAGGTCGTCTGCGAGGAGCGAGGCGTGCCGCTCGCCTGCCACGCCGACGACGTCGAAGCGATGGAGGGGAAGCGGCCGGTGCAGGAGGCCGCCGCGGGTAACCCGGTCAACCGGCTGATCCGGTCGATCTGGCAGGGGCCGCCCTGCAAGGTCGAGCGGGTGCTGCAGGAGGGCGACGAGGTCGCCGGCTTCCGCGTCGTCCACGCCCCGGGCCATGCGCGCGGCGAGGTGATCTTCTTCCGCGAGCGCGACCGGGTGGCGATCTGCGGCGATGTGATCCGCAACATGAGCTACGCGACCGGCCTGCCGGGGGTCAAGGAGCCGCCGGTCATCTTCACCTACGACCCCGCCGAGAACCGCCGCTCGATCCGCAAGCTGGCCGAGCTCAACCCGGCGCTGATCCTCCCCGGCCACGGCCCCGCCGTGACCGACATGGCCGCCTTCGAGCGCTTCGTCACCGCGCTGTCCTCCTAGCGCCCGTAGTCACCCACCCGAGACCGCACCGACTGGTGCCGACGCGGGTTACTTGATTTCGGGTACGCGCAAACGAAACTGGAAGGGGAGTTCTTCAGATGAACAGGCAGAGAAAGTGGCACCCGTCGCCGGCGATGGTGGTGGCGGTGATCGCCCTGATCGTCGCCCTCGCCGGAACCGCCTACGCGGCGCAGTCGATCAACGGCGGCGCGATCAAGAAGCAGACGATCGGCGGCGGCAAGCTGAAGCAGAAGACCCTGACCGGGTTCCAGATCAACACCAACAAGCTCGGCACGGTGCCGTTCGCGAAGGTGGCGACGCACACCTTCTGGGCGGTCGTCCACAACCCAGCCAATCCCGGCAACGCCGCGCTGGCCCGCGCCAGCGGCCCCGACATCACGGCCACCGAGGCGGGCGGGGCGGTGACCGTCACCTTCCCCTTCAACGTCTCTGTCTGCGCCGACGTAGCCGAGCGCAACAACGCCGGCACCTCGACGCCGCAGTCCGGCTACGCCCAGACCAACACCTCGCCGGCCAACCCCAACGCGATCGAAGTCCACACTCGCGACAAATCCGGCGCCAACGAGGACGCCGACTTCCACCTGATCGTCATCTGCCCCTAGCGCCGAGCCAGGGACCGACCCATCGCGTGGTTCCTTTGTCGCCTCTGAGCAGACAAAGGAACCACGCGTTTGGTGGGGGGCGGGTTGGGGGGCTAGGATCGGCGCATGGTTGAACGGCACACGGTCGAGGAAGGGGTCGACAAGCCGGACCAGGCGCGAGAGTTGGCGATCCAGCGTCTGAAGATGAAGCAGGACTTCAAGGGGCTCGCCGGCGGCGGCATCCTTGCGATCGTGGTCACGATCATCATCTGGGCGCTCGGCGAAGGTGGCTACTTCTGGCCCATCTGGGTCATCCTCGGCGTCGCCATCGCCCTCGTTGTCCAGGGCTGGAAAGCTTACGGCCCCAACAACCGCATCACCGAGGCCGACGTCCAGCGGGAGATGGAACGAGGCTGAAGCCGATCCCGTGGTTCCTTTGTCGCCTCCGGGGCGACTAAGGAACCACGCGAGCGAGGGACATGTCCACGCGGGGGCCGCGGAAGGGGACACCCTCGGCTCGGAGCAAGGCGCACTGGCGGTCGCCCTTGGCGAGCGAACCGTCAGCGCGGACTACCCGCCACCAGGGCAGGTCGGGATCGGCGTCATGGAAGAGGACGGTGCCGGCAAACCGCGGCGCCCCCGGCGAGACATCCCCATAGGTGCGAACGAACCCCTCCGGGATCGCCCGCACCCGCTCCAGCACTTCGAACTCGCGAGTCCGCGGAAACCCTCCTTCAGGAAGGGTTTTCGCGGACTCGGCGCTCACGCGCCCGGGCCGAAGGCGTCGATGATGCGGTTCTGGAACTCGCTCAGTTCCTCGGGGGAGATGAAGTAGGTGGGCGGGGTGAGGAAGAGACCGTCGGCGCGCTCGGCGGTGGCTTCGACGCGGGCGCGGACCTTGTCGAGAGGACCGGCGGCGCAGTAAGCCTCGGCCATCTCGTCGCTGATCGCCGCCGGGACGGCGGCGAGGTCGCCGCGGCGGAAGGCCTCGCCGGCGGCGACGGCGTTGTCGGCAAAGCCGTGCATCTCCCAGAGCGGCATGTAGGTCTTGACCGTCGCGTAGAAGGAGATCGTGCGGCGCGCCATCTCGATCGCCCGCCCCTCGTCCTCGTCAATCGCGCAACAGACGGTCGGCAGGTAGTCGAAGCCCGAGCGCTCGCGGCCGCTCCGCCGCAGCCCCTCCTGGAAGGCCGGCACCACCACCTCGTCGATCCACTGCAGGCTCTGGATCGGGTGGCCGATCAACCCGTCGGCGACATCACCCGCCATTCGCGCCATCCCCGCCTGTACGGCGGCGGTGTAGATCGGCACCGCCTCGCGCGGCGCCGGATGCGGCCGCACCCACCCCTTGATGTCGATGTCGTAGTAGGTGCCCTCGTAGCGGATCGGCTCCCCTGCGCTCGCCTGACGCATGATCAGCCGCGTCGCCTCGATGGCCTCGCGCAGGTGCGGAGCCGGGCGGCCGTAGTCGGCGTTGTGCCAGGTCTCGTTCAGCCGTTTGACCCCCGCCCCCATCCCCAGCCGGAAGCGGCCGCCCGACATCTCGTCGACGTCAAGCGCGCTGACGGCGTGGATGAAGGGGCTGCGGGTGAAGGCCCAGACGATCCCGGTGGCGACGCCGATCCGCTCGGTCTTCGCCGCCAGGTAGGTGGCCTGGGTGACGGCGCTGCGGAACAGCTCCGGCGCCCACACGCACTCGACCCCAGCCGCCTCGGCCCGCAGCGTCTCCGCCTCGAGGTCGGCGACCGAGGTCCCGATCGCGGCGACGGAGATGCGGTCGAGGGCGCCCACCGTCGCTCCGCGCGCGACCTAGGCGACCGCTGGCGCGGTCGCGCCGCTCAGCACCGCGTCGGCGACCCGCTCGCGGTGCCACTTAGCGTCGCCGAAGGTGGCGGCGTTGGCGCGGCCGCGCTTGAGGAAGAAGTGGAGGTCGTGCTCCCAGGTGAAGCCGATCCCGCCGTGGACCTGGATCGCCGCGTCCGGCACCCGCCAGCCCGCATCGCTCGCGTAGGCCTTCGCCATCGAGGCGGCCAGCGGAAGCGACTCCGGCTCGGCGTCGGCGGCCCAGGCGGCGCCGTAGACAGCCGAGCGCGAGTTCTCGGTCTCCAGCAGCATCTGCGCGCAGCGGTGGGAGACGGCCTGGTAGGCGCCGATCGGTCGCCCGAACTGCTGGCGGTCTTTGGCGTAGGCGACGGAGAAGTCGAGCGCCCGCTGGGCGACGCCGGTCGACTCCGCCGCGATCGCGACGCAGGCGCGGAGGAAGACCGGCGGGAAGTAGTCATCGGCGCCACCGGGCAGGGTGTTCTGCGGCGCCACCCGCACCCCCTCGAAGCGAACCGAGGAGAGGCGGCGGGTGAGGTCGATCGACTCCTCGGGAATGACGGTGACCCCGGTTGCGCCCTTCTCGACCAGGTGGCGGCGGCCGTCGGCAGTGGCGACGAGGAAGAGCTCAGCGCTGGCCGCATCCATCACCAGCGTCTTTTCGCCGTCGAGGACGACGCCGTCGCCGTCCTCCGTTGCCGCCATCGCGAATGCGCCGGGCTCGGCGGGGGTGCCCGCGTCCATCAGAGCCGGCGTCGCCAGCAGCTCACCCGACGCCAGCTGGGGCAGGTAGCGCTCGCGCTGCTCGTCAGAGCCGGCGGCGGCGATCGCCAGCCCGGCGATCGTGTTCGAGAGCAGCGGCGAAGGCGCCAGCGCGTAGCCCATCTCCTCGAACAGCACCGCCAGCTCGACGATCCCCAGACCCTGTCCGCCCCACTCCTCGGGCAGCGCCAGCCCGGCCCAGCCGAGCTCGGCCATCTCCCGCCAGCCAGCCTCGTCGAAGCCACTCTCGCTGGCGGCGATCTTGCGAATTCGCTCCGATTTGAAGCGCGAGGCAAGGAAGTCGTGGGCGGTCGATTTGATCGCCTGCTGCTCGTCGGTGAGATCGAAATACACGCTCGCTCTCCCCTCTAGCGCAGCCGCGGCAGGCCCAGGACCCGCTCGGCGATGATGTTTTTCAAGATGTCGGTGGTCCCGCCCTCGATCGAGTTGGCGCGGGAGCGGAGGAAGCTGTACTGCCAGGCGCCGCCGGCGACGGCGTGGTCGGAGCCGCGCATCAGGAGCGAGTAGGCGCCCTCGATCTCCAGCGCCAGCTCGGTCAGGTCCTGGTTGATGTCGGCCCACTGCCACTTGCCCAGCGAGCCCTCCGGCCCGGGGATGCCCGACTGCATCGTCTTGGTCAGGCCGCGGTAGGCGTTCAGCCGCATCGTCTCCACCTCGATGTAGAGCTGGGCGATGCGCTGGCGGAAGTAGGGTTCCTCAGCCGCGGTGCCGCCGTTGGCCGGCGTCTCCTGCGCCAGCTTTGAGAGCCGGCCAAGGCTGTTCTGGATCTGCGAGATCGCGCCGAAGGCGAGCCCGGCGCGCTCGTTCATTAGCGTCGTGATCGCCACCGCCCAGCCGTTGCCGACGCCGCCGACGACGTTCGCATCGGGCACCCGCGCCTCCTCGAAGAAGACCTCGTTGAACTCGCCCTCGCCGGTGATCTGGACCAGCGGTCGCGTCTGCACCCCCTCCTGTTTCATGTCCATCAAGAAGTAGGTGAGGCCCTGGTGCTTGGGCGCATCGGGGTCGGTGCGGGCGACGAGCATGCACCATTTCGCGTACTGGGCGAAGGTGGTCCAGACCTTCTGCCCGGTGACCACCCATTCGTCGCCGTCCTTGACCGCGCGCGTCTTCAGCGAAGCGAGGTCCGAGCCGGACTCGGGCTCGGAGAAACCCTGGCACCAGATCTCCTCGCCGGTCAGGATCGGCTCCAGGTAGCGGGCCTTCTGCTCGTCGCTGCCGTGGGCGATCACCACCGGCCCGCCCATCGCCAGCCCCAGCACGTTGGCCGGCGGCGGCGCCTCCTGCCGCGTCGCCTCGGCGGCGAAGATTGCCTGCTCGATCATCGTCGCGCCGCGGCCGCCGTACTCCTGCGGCCAGGAGATCCCGGCCCAGCCGGCCTCGTGCAGCTGGCGCTGCCAGTCGCGCCGGAAGCTCATCACCTCGTCGAGCCCAGCCTCGGGCTCCGGTCCCGGATGGTTCTCTTCCAGCCAGGTCCGAACCTCGTCGCGGAACTCCTCCTCCGAAGGCGACAGCGTCAAGTCCATCGTGGCCGCAGCATATAGAGGACTGGCCGGCTGGCCAAGCTCTGCATCACGGCTGCGCGCATAGCCAGACACCGTAGGCGGCGACGAGCCGTTCGGATTCCGCGAACGGGTTGGGGTGCGCCGTCGTCGGCGCCGCCAGCCGCTCGGGATGGGCTTCGGTTTCGCTAATGCCCCGTTCCATCGCCTTGAGGATCGCCCGCACCCTCGCCTCGTCCCCTTCCGGCACAGGCAAGGCACCTAGTTCTTCAATCTTCTCTTCGACGACCGGCAGCACCACCGCAGCGATGTTCCTTTCCTGCGCGCGCTGGCTCGGTGCAGAGGTGTTCAGACCGTGTGCCTTGTAGAAGGCTTCGGTCTCTCGCACCTGCTTCTTGCTGAGGTGGTAGCAGATCGCGTGGGCCCGGCGGATGAACTGCTGCTTCGTCAGCGCCGGCGTGGAGGCACTCGATCCGGAGCCCCCTCCGCAGCCGGTCGGCACGAGAAAAGCCCCGGCGAGCGCTAGGAGCATCATCGATCTCCCGGCTAGCCGCACCTTTCAGCCCCTAAGCCTGCCCGCAGAAGGGCGTTCCCAGCTTTGCGGACAGCAGCCGCGCTTTCGAAAACGGTTCGAACGAGCCCGTGGCAACCCAGCTCGGGTTCTTTTCGCTCACGGCAATGCCATGTTCAAGCGCCTGCAGAAATTCCTTGAGGGTCGCTTCTTGGCTCTGTGGCGGGTGCAGTTGGGTGCGGATGTCGTGGATGTTGTCGCGGACGATCGGGAGGATGACCACGACAAGTTCCCTTTCCAACTGGGCTCGGGAGGCCTTTTCCGGCGAC
>Ga0207690_10001337_pt1 | contig 15498 bp, 15 predicted proteins | sample KBSC23metaG_FD_184315 | JGI IMG/M metagenome (GOLD analysis project Ga0207690, IMG submission 184315) | Corn rhizosphere microbial communities from Kellogg Biological Station, Michigan, USA - KBS C2-3 metaG (SPAdes) (version 2) | ecosystem: Host-associated > Plants > Roots > Rhizosphere > Soil ...
CGAAGGTTCTGTAAACTCGCAGGCCGCCTCTGAGCCAAAAGAATAGTATAAATAGTGGTTTTTGTTAAATCAAAATAGTGAGTTATTGGTTATATAATCAGTAACTCATTATTTTTTATACAACCTAAAAACAAATACCATGGCAGAGATAGCAAATAAAAAGCTAACCGGGCAATTACAAAATTTGCTCTCGATAGCGAACGATAGCATTGCAGTTTATAAAAAGGCTGCAAATGATGCAAAAGGTCAGGAGTTTACCACATTGTTTACTGATTACCTGATACAGCGAACCGAAGATGCTAATGAATTAAAGGCAGCCATAACCCAACTGGGGGCCGACCCTGAGCAATCGGGCAGTACATTGGGCACTTTGAATCGTTTTTGGATAGGCATTAAAACCACCCTGAGCAGTGACGAAGAACGGGTATTGCTGGAGGCCAGCGAATCGCACGACAGATCAGCAATAGAAGAATATAATACGGTTTTAAAATCGGAAGAACTGACGCCCGAATTGAGGGCATTGTTGGAAGAACAGCGCGAAGGCATTGAAAAAGCTCTCATCAGGGCTGAGCAGTTGGGCAGAGTTTACGCGTCCTGATCGCATACAAAAGAAAAGGCCCCGTTTGGCGGGGCCTTTTTTATGCGCTTTTCACAATATCATCACACTCTTCATCCCAGCCCAGGTAACAGGCATACCAATGCGCACATTTCTCTAATATTTCCTGCTGTGCGCCCGGTTCTTTGTCAACAACTTCGGCAATAAACATTATTTTTTCGGTACTGCCTACCGCGTTACGATAAGTATAATCAAAATGCTTCCGGTTAGCCGATTTTATCTTTTCGATCTCATCTTTCGATAACACATCAGTATGCACAATGTGAACTAATGAACGTGTGGGCACATAATAAATAAAAAGGTTCTCGTCGGCTGATGTGGGGTCCTCACATAAAAGGAACTCCGGTAATTTCAGTTTCATAACTATATTTTTTGAATCGGTTTAAATTAAATTTCATTAACATATTCAAAAAATATGCCTTGCATTTGGCGTAGCTACCAGGGCGCTATATGTTGAGATACAATAATTTACAATTGTGATATTATCTAATTTTTAATTAAAAATTTAATGGAGTTATTTTAACTTTTAAAAAATTAGTTATAAAATTTCATATAACTATACTTTATTTACTAAATGATAAATTGTTAAATTTCACCTGAAAAAAGTACGAACACAAAAAAGCCCGGTTATTTAACCGGGCTTTGTATAATATTTAGTACAGATTATACGGTATCCGGCCTTCTGATGAGGCCCAGCAATAACGAAATGACAGCGATAACTAATAACACATGGATAATGCCTGTGGCCGAGTAAACAAATACACCTAAGGCCCAGCCTATTATCAGGATAATGGCTACTATATACAATAATGAGTTCATGATCTGTTTTTTTAAGTTAATAATCAATTACAATTCCCTATTATAATAAGCGATTTGTGAATTAATTGTTTTAACTATAAATAAAAAATTAAATCATTGGTTAAAGTTTAAGCCATTTTTTCCTCACTATCATATTTGTTTCGGTTGGCGTGCCGGCATCTTCAATACGGTATTTTACCAGGGTGTTCTTTAAAAGTGTAACGGGCAGCATTTTAACCAAACCATCGCGTATTACGGTCACCACAATTTTATCCCCTGGTTTTTTGTCGGTTATTACCTTTTCGGGATCGTTGTTTAAAGGCAGTCCGTCAATAGCGGCAATTTCGTCGTTGGCGCTTATTCCGTCTATCCAGGCGGCGCTGTTACGCAATACGGTAGTAACTACATATTTACCATTTACTTTTGGCGCGGTAACCCCCAGCGCGGGTGTATTGGTATTGGCGTTATCATCGGTTAGTTTATAACCGGCATAGGCCAGGTACTTGCTGTAATCAATATCGGCAACGCCATAAATGTATTGGTTATAAAAATCGTCGAGGTTTCGGCCAGCAAACTTTTCTAAACCCGCTTTAAACTCGGCATCGGTATAACCACGTTTTTTTACCTTATAGTATTCGTTATACATGTAGCTCATCACATCATCCAATGATTTGGCGCCTTTGGTATCATTAATAATTTCCAGGTCGAGCAGCATAGCTATTACAGCGCCTTTGCTGTAATAAGATATGGTAGAGTTGGTGGTATTCTCGTTCGGGCGGTATAGTTTTATCCAGGCGTTAAAACTGGCGTCGCTTAATGATTCTACCTTAGCGCCGGGCTGGTTAGTTACCGAAGTAATGTTGCCCGCAAGCCTTGTCAGGTAATCATCAACCGGGTATAAATGTGTGCGCCTCACAATAATATCCTGGTAATATGCGGTAAAGCCCTCGGCTATCCACAGGTTGGTGGTATAGTTTTCTTTATCATAATCAAAGGGGCCAAGGGCTATGGGCCTCAGGCGCTTTACGTTCCACAGGTGAAAATGCTCGTGCGCTACCAATCCTAAAAAGTTGGCGTATCCAGCCTTCGTTCCGTAGCTTTCACGGGCAACACCTAAAACCGTCGAGCTTAAATGCTCAAGCCCGCCGCCGCCTTTGGCATAATTGAGTATGATAAATACATAATGTTTATTGGGGTTTTCGCTATATATGGCGGTTTCTTCCTCAACTATTTTAGCCATATCCCTTTTCAGGTCATCTTTATTATAATTGCCGGCATTAACCATGGCAACCTCGTATTTCACACCGGCAGCATCAAAATAAAAAACATCCTGCGTACCTACCTCTATCGGCGAATCGAACAGGATATCATAGTTTGGCGCGGCCAGGGTAAACTGATCACCTTTAACACGCTCTAAACTGGTGGATACGGTTGTCCATCCTTTATAAGGCTCAATATGTATTTGCGATGGCAGGTTCAACATACCCGCGGGGTACATAAACAAACCGGAGGTTGCTAAAAAGCCATGCTCGGCATCAACCATACTGGTGCGCACGGTTAGCTCAAAGCAATAAACCTTATAGCTTACTTTGATGGATGTATTGGCGTTATTTATAATGTGCCAGGTATTCTTATCTGTTTTATAACAGGTTAAGGCGCTGCCCTTGGCTTCGGCGGTAAAGGCCTCCACATTTTTACCGAACTCGCGTACCAGGTATGATCCGGGTGTCCATACAGGCATCTTCAGGTCAATGGTTTTCTGATCGAGCCCGCTTATGTTCATTTCTATGCTTACATAATGAGCCTGCGCTTCGGGGAATGTTACATTATAACGGATACTTACCGCAGGTACAACCGGTGTTGCAGCACTCATAAATAAGGGTATTAAAGTTAAAACTAAAAAGTAAATTTTTTTCATCGCCGGTAAGTTACAAACTTGATACGAAACAATAAAAAAATGACGTAAAAGTAGGGGTAAAGTCTGTAAAATGGTTGATACATATAACTATTTTAAAACATAACTAATTTAGTTTTGCTATCGATTTAAATATGACACCATTGGAAGAGCCAATATCACGTACGTTGCTGCAGGTTGCCAAAGTTTATCTGGGCGCTTTTTCGAAGCGGGTGGAAGACCTGGATATAAACCGCTACCACTTTATACTGCTGCTGATAGCCGAAAATGAAGGTCAGCTTACACAAAAAAAACTGGCCGAAATTACCGGGAAAGACAAATCATCTATGGTGAATATAATTGATACCCTGACAGATAAGGGCTATGTGTACCGCGAGGTAAACCTGCAGGACAGGCGCCAGCAGTTGATAAAGATCACCGATAAGGCGAAAAAGGATATACCGGCCATTAAAGAATCGTTCAGCTTATTGAATAATAAAGCCGCGGAAGGTATCAGTAAAGAAAATCTGGATATATTTAACGATGTATTACACCAAATGACCCTGAACTTAAAGGCCCTTGCCGCTAATCCTGTATCGTTCCGGTTAAAAAAATCAAAACCCCAAACACGCAAAATATAGTTATGAAACCTAAATACATTATTTATCCCTTAATAATCTTATTGATCGGTTACCTGTTCTACAATAAGTTTTATGGCAGCAAAGCCAAAGAAATGTCGGCCCAAACCGGTGGAGGCGCCGGCGGCGGTAAAAAGGGAAAGAAAGGCGGGCCCGTGCCTGTGAATGTGATGATAGTGAAAGACACCGTTTTTGCCAATGCTATTGATGTTACCGGAACCATAGCGGCTAATGAGCAGGTTGAGCTGCGCAGCGAAACCGCCGGCAACATTACCAATATATATTTTAAAGAGGGCCAGCATGTTGACAAGGGGCAATTGCTGGTTAAGGTGTACGACCAGGATCTGCAGGCATCGTTAAAACAAATAGAGGTACAGATAAAACTGGCCGAGCAAACAGAATACCGCAACAAGGTTTTGCTGGGTAAGCAAGCCATCAGTAAAGAAGAGTACGATATATCCGAAACATCGTTAAACTCGTACAAGGCACAGGCCGACCTGGCAAAGGCGCAGATAAAAAAGACCGAAGTACGGGCACCCTTTTCGGGGATAATAGGTTTGCGTAATATCAGTCCGGGTGGGTATTTATCGCCGCAAGGCTCTATAGCTACGCTGGTGAACATTGATCCTGCAAAAATTACCTTTTCAGTTCCGGAGCGGTACTTAGCACTGATACATGTAGGCAGCAAAATAAACTTTACCGTTGAAAGCTCGCGCGATAAGTTCATAGGGGTTGTTTACGCCATTGAACCTAATATTGATATCAACTCGCGCTCGGTAACCCTGCGTGCCAGGGCCGATAATAAAAGCGGCGCGCTTAAGGCAGGTGCCTTTGCCAAGATACGCTTTACGCTTGACCAGATACCCAAAACCATTTTGGTACCAACCGAAGTGGTTATACCCGATATTAAAGGCAGTAATGTATACGTAGTTAAAAACGGAGTGGGCATGCCAAGGCCAATTAAAACCGATACCCGCACCGAAACTAAACTACAGGTGGTTGACGGCCTTAAGCCCGGCGACAGCTTAATTGTAAGCGGTATTATACAAATGCGACCAAAGGTGCCAATCAAAATTGTAAAAGTTATTCATTAAAAACTTATGAGTTTATCCTCTGTCAGTATAAAAAGGCCGGTTTTGGCCACCGTATTCTCCATAGTAATTGTGGTGTTCGGTGTTATTGGATATAATTTTTTGGGTGTGCGCGATTTCCCGTCGGTGGATCCGCCTATCATTACCGTGAGTACCAGTTACTCGGGCGCCAACTCGGATGTTATCGAGTCGCAGATCACTGAGCCGCTCGAAAAAGCCATTAATGGTATCCCGGGCATCCGTAATATCTCATCAACAAGCAGTGTAGGTTCCAGCAATATCACGGTGGAGTTTAACCTTGATGCCGACCTGGAAACTGCGGCTAATGATGTGCGCGATAAAGTTGCCCAGGCACAGCGCCAGCTGCCACAGGATATTGACGCGCCGCCGGTAGTAACCAAGGCCGATGCCAATGCCGATAATATTATTACGCTTACCGTAAGCAGTAATACGCGCAACATTATGCAGATTGACGATTATGCCGAAAACGTATTACAGCAAGCATTGCAAACTATACCCGGTGTAAGCTCGGTAAACGTACAGGGCCAGCGCCAGTATGCCATGCGCCTTTGGATAGACCCCAACAAACTCACTGCATTAGGCTTAGCGGCAAGCGATATTACCGCCGCGCTGGCAAAAGAGAACGTGGAACTGCCCGCAGGTAAAATTGAAGGTAACAATACCGAATTAACCATACGCGCGTTAGGTAAGCTAAGCACCGAAAAAGATTTTAATAACCTCATTATCAGTGCTGACAGTACGCATGTAGTACACCTGAGCGATGTGGGTTACGCCATATTAGGCGCCGCTAACGAAGAAACCGGTTTAAAAGAATCAGGCATACCAAAAGTAGGCCTGGCCATTGTACCCCAACCCGGTGCAAATTATGTACAAATAGCTAAAGATTTTTACAAAAAACTTGCCCAGGTACAAAAAGACCTTCCGCCCGATATTAAAGTAGAGGTGGCTTTAGATAATACCCGTTTCATTAATCAATCCATCACCGAGGTTGAAGAAACGCTGGGCATATCATTTATCCTCGTGGTTATCATTATCTACCTCTTCTTCCGCGATTGGATCATCGCCTTCAGGCCATTGATAGATATACCGGTATCGCTCATCGGCACCTTCTTTATCATGTATATTTGTGGTTTCTCTATCAATATATTAACCCTTCTGGGGATAGTGCTGGCTACCGGTTTGGTGGTTGATGACGGTATCGTTGTCACCGAGAATATCTATAAAAAGGTGGAAGAAGGTATGCCGGTACGCAAAGCCGCGTTCGAAGGCTCGGCCGAGATCTTCTTCGCCGTAATATCAACCTCGGTTACGCTGGCGGCGGTATTTTTACCCATCATGTTTTTACAGGGCTTTACGGGGCGCTTGTTTCGCGAGTTCGCCGTCGTCGTCGCGGGTTCGGTATTGATATCAGCTTTCGTATCGCTTTCGTTAACGCCCATGCTGAACGTTAAACTGATCCGTAAAAACGCTAAAAAATCAAAATTCTACGAAAAAACAGAACCTTTCTTTGTTTACATGACGACCTCTTATACCGAGTCGTTAATGAAGTTCATGAAGCGTTCGTGGGTTTCTGTGGTTATTCTTATAGTCTCAATTGTGATTACAGTAGTGCTATTCAGAAGTCTCCCGCAAGAGGTATCGCCATTGGACGACCGTAGCCTGCTGCGTATGTCGGTAACCGCGCCCGAAGGCTCATCATACGAGTTCATGTCGAGGTATATGGAGAGAGCATCGAAATTAGTTGACGACTCCATTCCCGAAAGCAGGGTAAATATCAGTTTTGTAGCGCCGGGCTTTAGTGGTGGCGGTGCCGTGAACACTGCATTTGGCCGGGTAGGTTTAGTACCCCCTGACCAACGTAAGCGTACACAACAACAAATTGCCGATTATTTAACAAAGCAATTATCAAAAATGCCTAACGCCCGCGCGTTTGTTATTCAGGAGCAAACCATTAGCGGTGGCGGCAGCGGTGCTAAAACATCGCAACCGGTACAATATGTAGTACAAAACCAGGATTTTGAAAAACTACGTAAAGTACTGCCTAAATTTTTAGCCGAGGCTAACAAAAGCAGTGTATTACAAGGGGTTGATGTTAACCTTAAATTTACCAAACCGCAGCTATCTATAGTTACCGACCGCGACCGTGCCCGCGACCAGGGCATTGCCGTAAGCGATATTGCCAAAACACTGCAATTGTACTACAGCGCCGGCCGGGTTGATTATTTTATTATTAACGGCAAGCAGTACCAGGTGGTGGCACAGGTTGACCGCGCTAACCGCGATCAGCCGCTCGATATAAAATCAATATATGTGCGCAGTTCAACAGGCAAGCTGGTGCAGCTGGACAACGTGGTAAAGATGACCGAGAACTCTACGCCGCCATCCATTTATCACTTTAACAGGTTTAAATCGGCAACCATATCTTCGGGCCTTGCGCCGGGGGCCACCATCAGCGATGGTATTAAAGAGATGCAGCGCATCGCTAAAGATGTGATAAAGGACCCTTCGTTCAGCTCCGACCTTGCCGGCCCTTCGCGCGATTTCGCGGAAAGCTCCTCAAACATCATGTTCGCTTTTGGTTTTGCCTTGCTGCTGATATATTTAGTTTTGGCGGCCCAGTTTGAAAGCTTTGTTGACCCATTGGTGGTAATGCTCACAGTACCGATGGCTGCGGCGGGCGCGCTGTTATCATTATGGCTCTTCAACCAAACCCTGAATATTTTTGGTGAGATAGGCATGATCACCCTGGTAGGTTTGGTTACCAAAAACGGTATTTTAATTGTTGAGTTTGCCAACCAGCGCATGGAGCATGGCCTGCAAAAATTTGAAGCTGTGGTTGAAGCCGCTACATCGCGCTTGCGCCCTATATTAATGACCAGTTTGGCCGTGGTACTGGGTTCGGTGCCTATCGCTTTCGCTTTGGGCGCGGGCGCGAAAAGCCGTGTATCATTAGGTATTGTAATTATGGGTGGTATGCTGTTCTCGCTTATTTTAACCCTGTATGTTATACCTACCATGTATGTACTGCTGGCACCAAAAGTAAAACATAACCCCGATGAAGAGCCGGCCGAGCAAGAAGCTAAGGCCGAACTTGCAGCCGGAAAAAATCTGGAAATGAAATAAGGTAATGATGATGAGATATTTTAAAACACACCTGTTTACAATAACCTGCCTTTGCATGGCCCTTACCGCCAATGCGCAGCGAGCGCCTTTACTTACGCTGAAAGACGCGATAGATACAGCGCTGAAAAACAATTTTGATATCAGGCTTACCAAAAATACATCGGCCATAGCAAGCAACAATGTTACCTTAGGTAACGCGGGTATTTTGCCGCAGGTTGCCGGGAGCTTTTCATCAACCAATAGCATTCAGGATACCAAACAAACCCGATCTGACGGGAGTGTTAACCAGATAAACGGGGCACGTAACAGCAGCTTAAATTATGGCATTAACTTAAACTGGACCATTTTTGACGGCTTTGGCATGTTTGCCAATTATGATGAGTTAAAGCAGCTGAACCAGCTGAGCCAGGTAAACCAGCGCGATACCATTGAAAGCGTTATTGCCAATGTGATCAATACCTATTACCAGCTGATAAACCAGAACCAGCAGATAAAGGCGCTGCAGGGAGCTATAGAAATATCGAGAACACAGCTGCGTTACGCGCAGGATAAACTGGATGTGGGCCGTGCATCGGGTCTTGATGTGTTGAACGCCCGGGTTAATTATAATACCGATACCTCCAACCTGTTAACGCAGATACAGAATTACAGGTCGGTAAAGATCAGGTTTAACCAGTTGCTGGCACGTAACCTGCAAACCGATTTTTCTGTTACCGATACTATTATTGTTGATCAGAGCCTGAAACTGGTTGATATTATTAACCAGGCGCAAACAGCCAACCCCAATATCCTGGCATCGCAAATTAACCAGCGGCTTGCCGAAATAAACCTGCGCCAGGTTAAGGCGCTGCGTTATCCGCAGGTTGGCGTTACTACCGGCTATACTTTTACCGACAGCAAAACGCCCGCTGGTTTTACAAGCCAGCAAAATGCACACGGGCTCAATTATGGCTTAACGGCCTCTATCAATATTTTTAATGGTTTTAACCAAAGCCGTAAGGAAACCAATGCACGGATACAGATAGAGAATGCCAATATCAGCGCAAGCAAAACCAAACAGAACATTGAAGCGCAGATCAACGATTTTTACATCGGCTACCTGTCGGGCCTCGAATTAATGCGGATAGACCAGACGAATGTGGCCATAGCGAAACAAAATCTGGATATATCTTTAGAAAAATACAGGCTCGGTAACATTACGCCATTAGAAATAAGGGAGGCGCAAAGAAACTATCTGAATGCGCAATCTATGTACTATCAGGCACAGTATCAGGCCAAAACTGCCGAGATAACTTTGAAAGAAATCACGAATAATATTAATATTCAATAAAATATTTTATTTTTTATGATATAAAGCATTATTTTTGAGGCCAATGGCTTCACCTCGATTTAAATTATGCTTACTGATTGACGATAACTTCATCGACAATTTTGTGACCCGCAAAATTTTGGAAACAAGTAATTTTGCTGAAAAGATAGTTGTAATACAATCTGCCCCCGAAGCTATTGCCCAGATACAAGCCAAAAAGATTGAGCCCGATGTGATATTCTTAGACATCAGGATGCCATTTATGGATGGCTTTGAATTTTTAAAGGAGTTTGATTCACTGCATCTGGACGATAATAAAAAGATCAAGATATTCATGCTCTCTTCGTCATTGGATCCTGTGGATTTCAAACTATCCAACGAAAACAAATATATTACCCAATTTATCCACAAGCCGCTTACACATAAAGCGCTGGAATCTATTACTTAGTATATGATATTAGTTGCCGACAGCGGTTCATCAAAAACAGATTGGCTGATCGACATTCCTGGCCAGCAGCCGCAAGGCTTTACAACTGCCGGTATTAACCCTTACTTTTTAACCGAAAAAGAAATTATTAAGATACTGCAATCACAGTGTGCCGAAATAATTAAAAAAGCCGGTAAGGTTGACGAGATCTATTTTTTTGGCGCGGGCTGCAGTACACCCGACAGGCGCGAGATGGTATCAAATGCTTTGAGCCATGTTTTCCCGAAGATATTTATCAGTGTGGATAGCGACCTGCTTGGTTCGGCCTATGCTACCTGCGGTACCGAAAAAGGATATTGCTGCGTGTTGGGTACGGGCTCAAACGTTTCGTTTTTTAACGGCGAAAGTATTATTGACGGGCACCATGGCATAGGCTATATTTTAGGCGACGAAGGTTCGGGTACTTACTTTGGTAAAAAGCTTATAACCGATTATTTGTATGGTAAGATGCCGCCGGATATAAGCCGTTTATTTAACGAACGGTTCCAGATAGATAAGGAAGTGGTGATAAAAAAGGTATACCAGGAGAGCCATGCCAATACGTACCTGGCAACCTTCGCGCGGTTTTTAAGCGCTACAAAAGAGACGCTCTATACACAGCAGTTAATAGAGACAGGCTTTACCGAATTTATTGAAACCAATATAAAAACCTACCGAGACCATCAGAAATACAAGTTTCACTTTGTAGGTTCGATAGCTTTTCATTTTAAGGACCTGCTAACCGAGCTTTGCCATGAAAACGATATACAGGTGGGCAAAATTATAAAGCAGCCCATTACCGACCTGATGGAATACATACTGGCACACAACGTGTAATTATACCACCGAGCCATCGGGCGGGAGCTTCTTCCACCGCTTAACCGCCATCCTGAAAAAGATAAAAACAATACCAAGCATCGCTATTAAGCTGGCGAATTTAGGGATATAATCGCCGTATTTTACGTAGAAGGTAAGGTCGGAGTTGAGGTTAATATCCTGCTTTATGGCGGTTTGCACCCACCAGGCGCTATGTTTTACAATATCGCCCCGTTGGTTGATAAACGCAGATATGCCGGTATTAGCCGAGCGGCATACCCAACGGTGAGTTTCAATAGCGCGCAGTTTGGCATAATCCAGGTGCTGGTCTTTACCCGATGTGTTTTCCCACCAGCCGTCGTTGGTAATAATGGCGATGAATTGGGCTCCTTTGTTCACGTAAGTGGCCACATACTCGCCCCAGATAGACTCGTAACAAATTACCGGCGCGGCGCCAATGCCCGCCTGCGAGTAAAATACGGTAGGCTCTTTTTGCTTACCATAGCTGCCGGCAGCGCCGCCAAGGTAAGAGAATATGGGTTTAAAAATACCCGCCGCGAAGGGAATCTCTTCGGCACCCGGAACCAGTTTTGATTTATGATAGAACTGTAGTTTCGCTGAGTTTTCGATGTTTACGGCAGAGTTAAAAGCATCGTAATACTGTGTGCTGCCTGCGATGGGGTTGGCCGATTCGGTGGCGGCGTTATTGTATAGCTTGGTGGTTTCTACACCTGTAATTACGTTACCGTTTTTATACTTGTTTAAAAACTGCTGTACCTGGCGGTAGTAATTGCTGTTCCTGAAAGCGTCCTCATCCACAGATTCGGGGATTGCCGACTCGGGCCATAAGAAGAACTCCGTATTGGGCTGGGCTATAGAGTCGGAAAGATGGGTTAGCGTATAGATCTGCGCCTGCACCGGGATAGCGCCATGCTTCTGATAAGGATCAACATTGGGCTGTACCACGACGATATTTGCCGGATCGGTTGCTTCTACATAGGTATGATACATGTATAAGGACAGGCTTAAAGGCAATAATATAGCAAGGGTAAGAGAAGTGATCAACTTTAAACGGTACTGCTTTGCCTGCTTTTCGCGGATGCCGGTATAGATCAGGAAGATGAGGATATTGGCTATCCATATCCAAAGGGTGCCGCCGTATACGCCGGTGTAGGCGTACCATTGTATCCACTGGTGGGTTATGGCAAAGCCGTTGCCGAGTGTCATCCAGGGGAAGGCCAGGGCCCAGCATTGGTGCAGGTACTCGTATCCCATCCAAAAGCAAACCAGCATAACGAGGCTTAAATTGCGGCTGATGTATTTACGCACGCGGTAATACAGCCAGCATGCCGCGGCCATTAACAATGGACCGAGCGAGTATGGGATAAGCGAAACCGGGATGGCGATGAGGTTACCGATTATTTTGAGCGAGTTATATACCCAGTAAATAGAAAGGGTGTTCCAGATAAAAAAGCCGAGGAAGGCGAGGCGGAATATTTTACGCCCTTTGTATTTTTCGTCCGACTGGATGATGTTCTCCATCGCGATAAGCATCGGCACCAGCCCGAAGAACAAAATGAAGCTGGTATAGGGCATGGGCGGCCAGGCCAACCACAATAACAAACCTGATAAAATTGCTAATACTATGTTTTTTTTCATTGTTGTGTTAAAATGCATGCGTGTGTCCTCCGCACGTCCTTCGACAAGCTCAGGATGACAGCCCTTAGTCTTCTTCTTCTCTTTGTCGTTTTGCCCGTGTTTTTTCGTTCTCGAACCCGGCAACGCAAACTACAAATTCGCCTTTTACGGGATGTGTTTCAAAATAAGCCTTTACCTCGGCAACGGTGCCGCGAACGGTTTCTTCGAACATTTTGGTAAGCTCACGCGATACGGAGGTTTGCCTGTCGGCGCCAAAGTATATGATCATTTCGTCCAATGTTTTCAATATCCGGTGCGGCGACTCATAAAAAATGATGGTGCGCTCTTCTTCGGCTAAAGCCTTGTAGCGTGTTTGTCGCCCCTTTTTAGCGGGTAAAAATCCCTCGAAGCAAAACCTGTCGGTAGGGAAGCCCGAGTTTACCAGGGCGGGTACAAAGGCCGTGGCGCCGGGCAGGCATTCTATAGCCAAATCGTGTTTCAGTGCTTCGCGCACTAAAAAGAAACCCGGATCGCTGATGGCGGGCGTACCGGCATCGGATATTAAAGCGATGTTTTTGCCCTCTTTTAAAAAGCGGATCACCTCGTTGGTGCTTTGGTGCTCATTGTGCTGGTGATGGGCGTACACCTTCTGGCTAATGCCAAAATGTTTGAGCATGGGTGCCGATGTGCGCGTATCTTCGGCCAGTATAATATCGGCCTCCTTTAAAATGCGCAAAGCACGCAAAGTAATATCTTCGAGGTTGCCTATCGGCGTGGGTACTAAGTAAAGTTTGCCGCTCATTTAGTTGCAGTTTTTAGTTGCAGTGGCAGTATTTAGCGGCTTTTTAAAAAAAAGTGCTCGTGCTACTTAAAACTGCTACTTTAAAAATATCTTTGCTTCATAAATATAAAACAATGCTGCAAGTTAGTTATATCCGCGAAAACAGGGAACATGTATTGGAACGTTTAGCGGTAAAAAATTTTAAACAGCCTGAATTGGTTGATGAAGTGATCAAATTAGACGAGCAACGCCGTCAGACCCAAAATACTTTGGATGGCATATCAGCCGAATCCAACACGGCTGCCAAGCAAATTGGCGAGTTAATGCGTACCGGTAAAAAGGATGAAGCTGAGGCCATCAAAGCTAAGAGCAATTCGTTTAAAGAGGATATAAAAAAACTTGGCGAGCAGTTATCAAATATCGAAGCCGAGCTGCAAAATAAAATAGTTTTGCTGCCCAATTTACCGCATACCAGTGTGCCGAAAGGCTTTGGCGCGGATGATAACGAAGTAGTATTAGAGAACGGCCAAAAACCCGATCTGTATGCCGGCGCACTGCCGCACTGGGAGCTTGCCGCGAAATATAAACTGATAGATTTTGAACTGGGCGTTAAAATAACCGGCGCGGGTTTTCCGGTGTATACCGGCAAAGGCGCCAAATTACAACGCGCGCTCATCGCTTTCTTTTTGGATGAAGCCGAGAAAGCAGGTTATGATGAAATGATGCTGCCCCTGGTGGTGAACGAAGCATCGGGCTTTGGCACGGGCCAGCTTCCCGACAAGGAAGGCCAGATGTACTATATAGGCGAAGATAAATTATACCTGATACCTACCGCCGAAGTGCCCATTACTAACCTTTACAGGGATGTGATATTAAAGGCTGATGAACTGCCCGTTAAAAACTGCGGCTATACTGCATGTTTCCGCCGCGAAGCGGGCTCATACGGCGCGCATGTGCGCGGACTGAACCGCCTGCACCAGTTTGATAAGGTGGAGATTATGCAGGTGGTAAATCCCGAAACATCATACACAACTATAGAGCAAATGAGCGCCCATGTGCAGGGCCTGCTGCAAAAGTTAGGTTTGCCATACCGCGTGCTGCGCCTTTGCGGTGGCGATATGAGCTTTGCATCGGCACTGACTTATGATATGGAAACCTGGAGCGCGGCGCAGCAGCGCTGGCTGGAGGTATCGTCGGTATCAAACTTTGAAACCTTCCAGGCGACACGTTTGAAACTGCGTTTCCGCAACAGCGAAGGCAAAACGCAACTGGCGCATACTTTAAACGGCAGCGCCCTGGCTTTACCGCGTATTGTAGCTACGTTGCTGGAAAATAACCAGACTGAAAGAGGCATTAAGATACCTGAGGTATTGGTGCCTTATACCAGGTTTGAGTGGATAGATTAGGACTTGCTGTTTTTTGCCGCGCGTTTGACTCACCCCAAATGCGCTTTGCTGTTTGACCCTCTCTTCTGCTGGGCAGGAAAGAGGGTGAACGCCAGAACTTTGTGGTTAAAATTGAATGAGCTGTTTTTTTACCACAGAGATCGCGGAGGTTTGCACAGAGAGACAGGGAAGAGGACTGAATCTTTAGTGATTTGGGCGTTGTCCCGATGAAGAATCGGGACCCGGGCTATTCGCTACAACTCCTCGTCCCGATGAAGGATCGGGACTCCCTGCCAGCCGGCAGGCGGGCGGGGTTTTCGCTACTATCCCTAACGCGGGTGTAGCTCTTCCGCTCTTCCATCTTACATTTCCCATCAAACAACTATCTTAGCGTGATGAAAATTACTTACCTGCAGCCTGTCGTACTTTTTTTGGCCGGTATTTTTTTGATCATGGTTGGTTTGCTGTTTAAAATACAGCATTGGCCCCATGCGCAGATAGCGATCAATGTGGGGCTATTTTCGCAATTATTTGCCATTGTATTGCTGGTGGTGATGTTGATCAGGAGGAGATAAGGCCGGTAAATATTGATCTTAAATTAAAAGATATCCAATGAATAGTTTAAAAATTTTCGCGATCACGTTTGCTATTAGTGCGCCTATTGTGTTTTTAGTGGAAGTGTTTGCCTTGAGTTACAAGGTGCAGGAAGCCCTTATATCGGGCCTGGCAGGCGGACTTGGCGCCGGAATAGGCTTGTTAGTGGCACGTAGATGGAAGCAGAAGCAGGGGTAGGACGCAAGCAGAATGCTTAAGGCATTGTAGTAGGGACGGAGCTGGGAGCTTCCACCAGTGTGGTTTTTTTGCTAATCTCACCAAATTTTGCTATATTGTATGGAATGTCGCGATGGCGTTTCGGTGGAGT
>Ga0207690_10001338_pt1 | contig 15494 bp, 13 predicted proteins | sample KBSC23metaG_FD_184315 | JGI IMG/M metagenome (GOLD analysis project Ga0207690, IMG submission 184315) | Corn rhizosphere microbial communities from Kellogg Biological Station, Michigan, USA - KBS C2-3 metaG (SPAdes) (version 2) | ecosystem: Host-associated > Plants > Roots > Rhizosphere > Soil ...
GGGACCTGCCCCGTCCGACCCACGCCGCTACGCAGGCGCCGCTCGGAAGCGTCTTTCCGATGCTAGCGCGCAAGCCTGCCTTCTGGCTCCTCGCCTTCGCCTCCTCGGCGAGTTCGCTATGCGGCTATGGCCTTGCGCTGTGGACGCCCTCAGTCGTGATCCGCAGCTTCGGTCTCGACCTCATCTCGACCGCCAATTTCCTCGCTTCGATTCTCCTGATTGGCGGTTGTGCGGGTGTGTTCGCCGGCGGCTGGCTCGCCGACCGGCTCGGACACGCCGACCGCGGCTGGTATGCGAAGCTGCCGGCTTTCGCCTGGCTCGTCAGCGCGCCGGCCTGGGCGCTGGGACTAATGGCGCCGAACCTATGGATCGCCTGGCCTCTTTTGCTGGTCGGCAATGCGCTCAACATTTTGTGGCTGGGACCGGTCACGACCGCCGTCCAGCATCTCGTACCACAACCGATGCGCGCCACGGCCTCGGCCAGCTTCCTGCTGATCAACAATCTGATTGGCCTGGGTGTCGGCCCATTGCTGATTGGCCACGTCTCGGACCTTCTCAAGACGAGTTATGGTGTCGAGTCACTCCGTTATGCCGCAGTTGGGGCCACGGCATTTTATCTTCTTGCCGCCGCGCTGATGCTGATCGCGATCAAGCACCTGCGTTCCGCTTGGGTGAGAGACGCAAGTATCTGAATAATCTCGACATTTGAGGTTCATCCTGGCGCGCTAAACCGCAGGGTTCATTCGTTTAACTGTGGGAACGGTGCGGCGAACGGGCCGTTTTCACGGTTCGAAAGGAGATTCTGCGATGACCAGGCTGTTTCTAGCCGCAGGTGTCGCTGCCTTGGCGATTGCGACTCCGCTGGCAGCGAAGCCCGGCGGCAATGGCGGCGGCAAAGGTAACGGTGGCGGTGCCCCAGCTGCCGTCCAGGGCGGTGGCGGTGGTCACGGCTATGGTGGCGGGGGCGGCCAAGCCGTCTTCAACGGCGGCGGCGGTCGCGGTCATGGTGGCGGCGGCGGTCAGGCTGTCTTCAACGGCGGCGGGCGCGGCCATGGTGGCGGCGGCGTCGCCTTCATGGGCGGCGGCGGACGCGGCCACGGCGGCGGCTATGCCGCGCCAAGACAGCAGCGCGTCGAACGTCAACAGGCACGCCAGCAGGCGCGCGGCTTCGAGCGTCACCACGTTCGCCAGCAAGCGCGGGGCTTCGAACGCCAGCAGGCGCGTCAACAGGCGCGCGGGTTCGAACGCCAACAGGCGCGTCAACAGGCTCGCGGCTTCGAACGCCAGCAGGCTCGTCAACAGGCTCGTGGCTTGGAACGACAGCAAGCGCGGATCGCCGAACGCCAGCAGGCTCGCGGCTTCGAGCGTCAGCAGCTGCGCGGAAATCGTGCGCAGCAGGTTCAGCGGCAGCAGGCTTTCGCGGATCGGTTCAACGGCCAGGGCTTCGGCCGCGCCAATCTGGACAAGGGAGGCAAGTTCGCCAACCAGCCGTTGGTTGACCGGACATGGCAGGGCTCGAATTTCGCCGCGTTCACCAACAATGACCCGGTTAAGATCCGGCCGATGGCCCAGGTCGTCCAGTACGTTGGGGCCCCGATCGCGACCGTGGCCGGGATCGCGGCAGTGCCGACAACGATCCAGTACCTCTATCCGGATACGCCGGATTATTATTACCGGTACGGCGATGGATATCTGTACCAGGTCGACCGCGGCGATAATCTGATCGCAGCGCTGATCCCGCTCCTCGCGGGCGGCTACATGCCTGGCCAGTATCTGCCGAATTACTACATGAGCAGCTACGTCCCGTCTTATTACGGCTTCAACAGTTTCTATCCAGATTATGGAGATGACTGTTACCGTTACGGCTACGGCGTGGTCTATGAGGTCAACTGCTACACCGGCTTCGTCGAGGATGTGATCCCGACCTATGCGGGCGGCTATGGCGTCGGCCAGCTGCTGCCTTCGGCCTACAGCTACTACAACGTGCCGATGCAGTACCGCAGTCTGTACTACGACACGCCGGACTATGGTTATTGGTACGCGCCGGGTGCGATCTACCAGTATGATCAGCGGAGCAGCATGATCACCTCCGTGGCGTCGCTGTTGTCGCCGGGCTTCACGATCGGCCAGCCGCTCCCGCTCGGGTACGACGTTTACAACGTACCTTATGCCTATCGGGCAACCTACTACGACACGCCGTCGGCCTATTACCGTTACAACAACGGTTACATCTACCAGGTCGACCCGACGACTTTGCTGGTGACGGCGATCGTTGCATCGCTTCTGACCTAACCGTCGGATGACAAATGGCCCGGATGGGGAACTCAATCCCCTCCGGGCCATTCCGTATCCACAATGAAAAAGGAGGAACGCATGAAAGGCCATGCGCTCGCGCTCGGCATCGGAGCCGTTGCGCTGCTCACGCTCGGCGCGTGCAACAAGGACAATAAGAACGCTGCCGGCGAGCCCAAGGCACAGACCGAAAAAGCCGCGAAGGTCGCCGGCACCAAAACCATCGCGGCCGGGCTCGTGCCCACCAGCCGATTCATGGCAGCGGCCAAGGCCGCGGGCTTGGATCAGACGCTCGGCGGGCCCGGGCCCTACACAGTCTTCGTGCCCGACGACGCCGCGTTCAACAGCGCTCCAGCGGGGATGTTCGATACCAAACCGGAGAATCGCGCGAAGCTGACCGGCGTGCTCACCAATCTTATCCTGGCTGGGACGGTGCTCGTCGCCGACATCGACAAGACGATCGACCGCGGCAAAGGGAAAGGCGTGCTGGCCACGATGGGCGGGGGTACGCTCACCGCTACCAAAGAGGGAGGCAAGACCGTCCTAACCGACTCCGCCGGCCACAAAGCGACGATCTCCGGCGATGACGAGATCTACACCAATGGTGTCGTCCACCACATCGACGCGGTGCTGATGCCGGCCAAGGCTGCGGCAGGACCCTCCGTCGGCCAGAAAGCCGGCAAATAAGCCGCTACATATTGTGACCGCCGCGGCTTCATCCCCCAGATAAAGCTTTGCGCATCATTCCACTTCCGCGCGGCAATCGGCTCGCTATAACGATTGTCCAACCGTGCGGACGATGGGGCTGAAGCGACATGAAAGCGACGATTGAGCGAGCGACTCTCCTCAAGAGCCTGGGCCATGTCCAATCGGTCGTGGAGCGCAGGAACACGATCCCGATCCTGTCCAACGTGCTGATGGAAGCGCGCGAGGACGGCTCGATTCGGCTGATGGCCACCGATCTCGATCTTCAGGTCGATGAAGCGGTACCGGCCAACGTGACGCAGGCGGGCGCGATCACGGTATCGGCGCACACCTTCTTCGATATCGTCCGCAAGCTCCCCGAGGGCAGCCAGGTCGAGTTGAGCGCGGCAGAGGGCAAGATGCAGGTTGTCGCCGGCCGCTCGCGCTTCAATCTGTCGACCCTGCCGCGCGACGATTTCCCGGTGATCGCCGAGGGCGAGCTGCCGACCCGCTTCGAGCTGCCCGCCGCGACCCTTCGCCAGATCATCGAGAAGACTCGCTTCGCCATCTCGAGCGAGGAGACGCGCTACTATCTGATGGGCATCTTCATCCACGTGATCGACGACCAGATGCGCGCGGCGGCGACCGACGGCCACCGCCTGGCGCGCGTCACGGTTCCCAAGCCCGACGGCGCCGACGGAATGCCCGACGTGATCGTTCCGCGCAAAGCGGTGACCGAGCTCTACCGATTGCTCGAGGAGCTTGAGGGCACTGTGGAGATTTCGCTCTCGCCGACCAAGATCCGCTTCGGCCTTGGCAGTGCGATCCTCACCAGCAAGCTGATCGACGGCACCTTCCCCGACTACAACCGGGTGATCCCGACCGCGAACGACAAGCTGCTGAAGCTCGATCCGAAGAGCTTCTCGGCGGGCGTCGATCGCGTCTCGACCATCGCGTCGGAGAAGACGCGCGCGGTGAAGATGAGCGTCGATCGGGACAAGGTGACCTTATCGGTGACTTCGCCGGAGAATGGCGTCGCGACTGAGGAGATTCCAGCCGACTACGGCTATGACGGGCTCGAGATCGGCTTCAACGCCCGTTACCTGCTCGACATCCTCGGTGAGATTGACGGCGACACGGTCGAAGTCCACCTCGCCGACGCCGCGGCGCCGACCCTGCTCCGCGAAAACGACAAGTCGAACGCGTTGTATGTGCTGATGCCGATGCGCGTCTGATGATCTGTCGGCTCTGGCGCGGGTGGACCACGCCGGAGAATGCCGATGCCTATCAGCGCATCGTCCACACCGAAGTGATCCCCGGCATCGAATCGCGCAAGATCCCGGGGTTTCGGCACATCGACCTGATGAAACGCGACCTCGGCGAAGAGGTCGAATTCCAGACGTTGATGTGGTTCGACAGCCTCGACGCGATCAGGGCGTTCATGGGCGAGGATTACAGCGTCAGCCATGTCCCGCCGCAGGCGCGTGCGGTTCTCAAGCGCTCCGACGAGCGCGCGGCGCACTACGAAGTCATCGACCGCCGCGAACAATAAAGACTAGACGCCCCGAGTGCCCGTCAGCCGCCTAATCCTGACCGATTTCCGCTCCTACACCTCGGTTACAGTCGAGCCGGGCCCAGGCTTCGTGCTGCTGTTCGGCGAAAACGGGGCGGGGAAGACGAACCTGCTGGAAGCGGTGTCGATGCTCACGCCTGGTCGCGGGCTCCGTGGTGCGGCGCTGTCGGACATGGCGCGGCAAGGCAGCATCGGCGCCTGGGCGGCGGCCGCAAAGCTTGGCGAGATTGAAGTTGGCACTGGCACGCTCGCGAGCGCTCCAGAGCGGCGGCAGGTCCGCGTGAACGGCGCCGCCTCATCGGTGAACTCGCTGAGCGAATGGCTCAGCATATTGTGGCTGACCCCCGCAATGGACCGCCTGTTCGCCGGCAGCACCGGCGAGCGCCGCCGATTCCTCGATCGGCTGGTCCTGGCATTGGAGCCGGGCCACGCTCATCATGCCTCCCGTTACGAGGCGGCCATGCGAGCCCGGAATAAATTGCTCGCTGAGGACGGCTGGGACGAGGCCTGGCTGGTATCGCTGGAGGTGGCGATGGCCGAGCATGGCTCGGCAATCGCGGAAGCCCGAGCGCGCACCGTGGGAGCCCTCGATGCTCAGCTCGCTCAAGCGCCCGAAGACGAATTCGCGCGGGCTGCGATTGCCCTAGAAGGCTGGGGCGGAGGCGATCTCGCCTTGGCTCTGAAGGCCAACCGTGCCCGCGATGCGGCCGCGGGCCGCGCAACCGAAGGGCCGCACCGCCAAGATCTCGCCGTGCTGCATCGCGCCAAGCAAATGCCAGCCGGCCAGTCCTCCACCGGCGAGCAAAAGGCGCTGCTGCTTGGTCTCATCCTCGCCCATGCGAAGCTCGTTTCCGAACGCCGCGGCGAGCCGCCGATCCTGCTCCTCGACGAGGTTGCCGCCCACCTCGATCCCAAACGCCGAGCGGCGCTATTCGCGCGCCTCGAAGGACGCGGCCAGGTGTGGATGACCGGCACCGAAGCAGCGTTGTTCGACGGCATCGGCGAAGCCTCGCGCTTCCTCGTTCGGCCGGGGCAGATCACCCCCGCATGAACTGCGGGTGGACTTTTTAACAACCGTCGCTATATCGCACCGCAGCACGAGGCGCTTTTTACAAGCGGCGTGAACGGCTCAACGCTTCGGCGGTAACCGGCCCGCGCCTCGATTTTTCTGCTCTCCTATTCACGCGGGGCGCTTTTCGACCCCGCTCGCGGCTTGCGCATTGATGCGCCGGCCGCGCGCACAATATTTGGAACAAATTCATGTCTTTCATGTCCCTGGGGCTGTCGAAGCCCCTGCTCGACGCGCTCGCCGCGAAGGATTATTCGCAGGCAACGCCGATCCAGCGCCAGGCCATTCCGACGGTCCTCACCGGCCGCGACCTGCTCGGCATCGCCCAGACCGGCACCGGTAAAACGGCGGCCTTCATGCTGCCGTCGCTCGATCGGCTCGCTGCCGCGCGGCAAATCCCGAAGCCCGGCCAGATCCGGATGCTCGTCCTCGCGCCGACGCGCGAGCTTGCGTCGCAGATCGCCGCCAGCGCTGAAGCGTACGGCAAGTTCATGCGCCTCTCCGTCGGCGTGATCTTCGGCGGCGTGCCCAATCACAAGAGCGTGCGCACCGTTGCGCGCGGCCTCGACGTGCTGGTCGCGACCCCGGGCCGCCTGCTCGATCTCGTCGATCAGCGCGCGCTGAGCCTTCGCGAGCTCGAGATCCTCGTCCTCGACGAAGCCGATCAGATGCTCGACCTCGGCTTCATCCACGCGCTGAAGCGGATCGTCGCCCTGGTCCCGCCCAAGCGTCAGACGCTGTTCTTCTCGGCGACCATGCCGAAGGCGATCAAGGAGCTCGCCGACCGCTATCTGACCAATCCGGCAGAGGTGTCGGTCACGCCCGCAGCGACCACGGTCGAGCGGATCGACCAGAGCGTGACGATGGTGAACCAGACCGAGAAGACGGCGCTTCTCACGCTGATGCTCCAAGGCCCCGGTATCGAGCGCGCACTGGTGTTCAGCCGCACCAAGCATGGCGCCGACAAGATCGTGCGCCAGCTCGAAGCCGCTGGCATCCCCGCCAGCGCGATCCACGGCAACAAGAGTCAGCCGCAGCGTGAGCGCGCGATCGCTGCGTTCAAGTCGGGCGCAATGAAGGTGCTGGTCGCGACTGACATCGCGGCGCGCGGCATCGACATTCCGGGCGTCAGCCATGTCGTGAACTTCGACCTGCCCGACGTGCCCGAGCAGTATGTCCACCGTATCGGCCGCACCGCACGCGCCGGCGCGGAGGGCATTGCGGTCGCTTTCTGCAGCCACGAAGAGCGCGGCAATCTGCGCGATATCGAGCGGACAACGCGGCAGAAGATCGCCGTGACGCCGCTGCCGGCAGGGTTTGCGCAGGCGGCCGAAGCGCTCAAGCGCCTGAAGCCAGCTCCTGTGCAGCGCCCGGCGCGAACTGCCACGAAGGCCGATCGCCGCCACGAAGGGCAGCAACGCCGCAGCCGCAATACCGGGCCGCAGCGGCATCCGCAGCGCGCCGACGGCCACGCCGCCCACCGATCAGGCGCGCAAGACCGCAACGGCCAACGCCGTGACGACCATTCGCAGCCGCGCCGCGAAGGCCAGCCCTCGTACCGTCCGGAGGCTTACCGCGAAGCGGGATCCGAGCGCCGTCCGGAAGGCGGCGAGCGCCAGCCGCAGCATAACGAGGGTCGCGGCGGCCATCGGCCCAATGGTGGCCAGCCCAGTCGCAAGTTTCATGGGCGCCCGCGTCGTCCCGGCGGTCCGCGGCGCGCCAACGGCTGACGTTGTCATCCCGGCCTTGAGCCGGGACCCGCCTAGTTCTTGATTTCAGCTAGGGCTGTCCTACAGCCCTGTTGCTGTGCAACTGGTTGGAGATGCCAAAGCGCATCTCAATTCAGACCGCTGTTGTTGGGCGCGCGGTCCAACGCGTCACTGCGAACATTCGTGAACATTCGCCCGCTGGGGCGCGCATGCGCGCCCGCGCGTGCTGAGGTCACAACTTTGACAACTTCCGCCGCCGACCCACGCGTGCGCGTACGTGCGCGCGCGTGACTTCGGCCCATAAATCCCTATATCCGGACTATGGCAACCGACCCCAACCAGAACGAATATGGCGCTGACTCGATCAAGGTCCTCAAGGGCCTCGACGCGGTGCGCAAGCGGCCCGGCATGTACATCGGCGACACCGACGACGGATCGGGTCTCCACCACATGGTGTTCGAAGTCTCGGACAATGCGATCGACGAGGCGCTTGCCGGCCATTGCGACCGGATTGTGATCCAGCTCAACCCCGACGGCTCCGTCACCGTCGACGATAACGGCCGCGGAATCCCGACAGGAATCCACGCCGAAGAGGGCGTTTCGGCGGCCGAGGTCATCATGACCCAGCTCCACGCCGGCGGAAAGTTCGAGAACACCTCGGACGATAATGCGTACAAGGTCTCCGGCGGCCTCCACGGCGTCGGAGTCAGCGTCGTCAACGCGCTTTCGGAATGGCTCGATCTCACCATCTGGCGCGACGGCGAGGAGCATTTCATGCGCTTCCGTCACGGCGACGCCGAAGCGCCGCTCAAGGTCGTTGGACCGGCTCCGGAAGGCAAGAAGGGCACGCGCGTAACCTTTCTGCCGAGCCCCGCGACCTTCAAGATCACCGAGTTCGACTTCGAGCGCCTGGAGCATCGCTACCGCGAGCTTGCCTTCCTGAACTCGGGCGTTCGGCTGGTCCTGGTCGATGCGCGGCACGAAGAGCGCGTCGAGCATGAGCTTTATTACGAGGGCGGCATCGCCGCGTTCGTGAAATGGCTCGACCGCGCCAAAACGGCGCTCTTTCCCGAGCCCATCGCCATTTCCGCGGTGCGCGACGGGATCGGCATCGACGTCGCGCTCGAATGGAACGATAGCTATTACGAGAACGTCCTGCCGTTCACAAACAACATCCCGCAGCGTGACGGCGGCACCCACATGGCCGCCTTCCGGGCGGCATTGACCCGCACCATCAATAATTACGCTGAAAAGTCGGGGATGCTGAAGCGCGAGAAGGTTACGCTGACCGGCGAAGACATGCGTGAAGGCCTGACGGCGATCGTCTCGGTCAAGCTGCCCGATCCCAAATTTTCGAGCCAGACCAAGGATAAGCTGGTCAGCTCAGAAGTTCGACAGCCGCTCGAAAGCCTGATGAGCGACAAGATGAGCGAATGGCTCGAGGAGCATCCCGGCGATGCCCGCGCGATCATCCAGAAGGTGATCGATGCGGCTGCAGCGCGGGAAGCGGCGCGCAAGGCGCGTGAGGCGAGCCGCAAGTCGGTATTGGGAATCGCATCGCTGCCGGGCAAACTCGCCGACTGCCAGGAGCGCGATCCTGCGCTGTCCGAGCTATTCTTGGTCGAGGGTGACAGCGCCGGCGGCTCGGCCAAACAGGGGCGCAACCGCCACAATCAGGCGATTCTGCCGCTCAAGGGCAAGATCCTCAACGTCGAACGCGCGCGCTTCGACAGGATGCTGGGCTCGAAGGAAATCGGGACCTTGATCCAGGCGCTTGGCACGTCGATCGGCCATGAGGAATTCAACCTCGACAAGCTGCGCTATCACAAGATCGTGATCATGACCGACGCCGACGTCGACGGCGCGCATATCCGGACTTTGCTCCTGACCTTCTTCTACCGGCAGATGCCGCAACTCATCGAAGCGGGGCACCTCTTCATTGCCCAGCCGCCGCTCTATAAAGTCAGTCGCGGGCGTTCCGAAGTGTATCTCAAGGACGACGCCGCGCTCGACGATTATCTCGAAGAAGCCGGTCTCGAAGGGCTGGTGCTCGACACGTCCGAAGGCCAGCGCTCTGGCAATGATCTCAAGACCATGGTCGACCACGCCCGGCGGATGCGGACGCTGATGCGCTATGCGCCGCGCAAATATGATCCCGCGCTGATCGAAGCCCTGGCGATCAACGGTGCGCTGACGCCGAACCTCGACGAAAGCGGAAAGGCGAAGGCGATCGCCAGGGCCGCCGATTGGCTCGCCGCGGGCGATCTGGAGGCGAGTTGGTCGGGAGAGGTCGCGGCCGAGGGCGGATATCTGATCAAGCGGCTGTGGCGCGGAGTCACCGACGCCCACATCATCGAGCCGAGCTTCCTCGTCTCGGCGGAGGCGCGCAAGCTCGACGCGCTCTCGAAGGAACAGGCCGCGGCCTACGCGAAGCCGTCGACCCTGCGCACCCTCAAGAAGGGTGCCGTCACCGAAGAGCAGAAGCCGGAGCCGATCGAAGGGGTCGATGCTGATGATCAACCGACCGAGGCCGATACCAAGGGAAAGCCGGTGCCGGTCACACGGCCCTCGGAACTGCTCGACGCCGTGCTTGCGGCCGGCCGCAAGGGCCTGTCGATCCAGCGCTACAAAGGTCTCGGCGAAATGAACGCCGAGCAATTGTGGGAAACGACGCTCGACCCGACAAATCGGTCGCTGCTTCGCGTCGAGGTCGCTCAGGCCGATGTGGCTGACGAGATTTTCACCCGTCTGATGGGCGACGTCGTCGAGCCGCGCCGCGAGTTCATTCAGGACAATGCCCTAAGTGTCGCAAATCTCGATGTTTGACATCAAGATGTGCTGGGGCGCTAGCGTCGCCAACCTGGACGTCTAGGAACCATTCACGAGCAACGGTTATTGGCGCAGATGTGACCTCCGCGCTGACACTCACGCTCGCCAGCTACAATATGCGAAAGGCGGTTGGGCTCGACCGGCGCCGCGATCCGCATCGTGTCCTCAAGGTGCTGCAGGAAATCGACGCTGACATTGTTGCGTTGCAGGAAGCCGACAAGCGCGTCGGCGGGCGCGGCTCGGCGGTTCCGCACGAGCTGATCGACAGTCACGGAATGTACAAGGCGGTGCATTTCGGCGTCCGCCACAAGCGCATGTTCGACAAGGCCCGCCGGCACACCGATCGATTGCTGAAGGTCGACACGCGCAACATCGGCTGGCACGGCAATGCGATCCTGGTGAAGCGTCACGTCGGTGTGCTCGATTGCGCGGCGCTGGACCTGCCTACGCTGGAGCCGCGCGGTGCGGTCATCGCGGAACTGTTAATCCACGACAAGCCGCTGCGCGTCATCGGCATGCACCTCGATTTGTCGGGCCTGTGGCGCAAGCGCCAGATGCGCGCGATCCTCGACGCCATTGCTCTGCGCCCGCAGAAGATGCCGACGGTGCTAATGGGTGACACCAACGAGTGGCGAACGGTTGCCGGCTGCCTCCAAGAGCTCGAGCCTGAATTCCACGTCGCGCCTACCGGCCCCAGCTTTCACGCGCGGCACCCGGTCGCTGCACTCGACCGGATCATCGTGCACAAGGATTTGAACGTCGAGGCGGCCGGTGTGCACATGAGCCCGGCCGCGCGCCGTGCATCGGATCATCTGCCCATCTGGGCGCGCGTGAGCTCCTAACCGGCGATTTTCCTCATCCGCCGGCGCTGAATCGACGAGCCGATCCCCATCGCCTCGCGATATTTGACGACTGTCCGGCGAGCGAGGTCGAAGCCGCGTTGCTTCAAGAGGGCGGCTATGGCGTCGTCGCTCAGGATTTCGGTCTCGGCTTCGATCAGTTCCTTGATCGCGGCCTTGACCGCCTCGGCCGCGGCACCGTCTCCCGCCGCGGAAGCCACGCCTGAGCCGAAGAAATATTTGAGCTCATATAGGCCACGGTCGCAGAGCAGATACTTGTTCGAAGTCACTCGGCTGACCGTTGATTCGTGCATCCCTATGGCCTCCGCGACCTCGCGGAGCGTCATCGGCTTCATCGCCGAGACTCCACGCTCGAAGAAGCCTTGCTGCCGCTTCACGATTTCGCTCACGACCTTGACGATCGTTCGAGCGCGCTGGTCGAGTGCTTTGACGAGCCAACTCGCACTTTGCAGACATTCGCTCAGCCAGGCGCGCGATGCTTTGTCCTGGGGACCCGACTTCAGCTCCTGATAGTAGCGGCGGTTGACGAGTAGCCGCGGCAGGGTCGCCTGATTGAGCTCGACCGCGAAGCCGGCGCGCGTGCGCCGGACGAACACGTCGGGCGTGACGTCTTGAGACGCGTTTCCGGAGAATTGGCAGCCTGGCTTGGGATCATAGGCGCGCAGTTCCCGGATCATATCGGCGAGGTCCTCGTCGTCGACTCCGCAGATGCGCTTGAGGTCGGCGGTGCGGCCCTTGGACAGCAAGTCGAGATTGTCGATCAGCCGTGCCATCGCCGGATCGTAACGGTCCGCGGCCCTGGCCTGCAGGGCGAGGCATTCGGCAAGTGAGCGCGCGCCAACGCCAGGCGGCTCGAGACCCTGCACAAGAGCCAGCGCCCTTTCCAGGAGCGGCGTCGGCGCTCCGGTCAGCTCGGCAATCTGGTCGAGCGGTATCGTCAAATAGCCGGTCTCGTCGAGCGTCTCGGCGATAATCCGCGCGAGGTCGCCGACGTCGCCGGAAGCACCATGCAGCTGGTCGATCAGATGCTCGGCGAGGGACGCCGCGGCATACTGAACCCGGTCGAAATCAAAGGCTTCCTCGCCGCCGCCTGACGTCACGACGTCGGAGAAGCTGTCGGTCTCCAGGGCTTCGGATTGCCAGTCGACGTCGAGCGGACGGTCGTCCTCGGCCTGACCGAGGATCAGATCATCTGCGCCCGGATCTTCCGGGGCTTCATTGCTGTCGGATTCGTCAGCTAAAAAGTCGCCGGCCGGCTGCTCGTCGCTGCCCTCGTCGGAACGCGCTTCGAGCAACGGGTTCTTGGACATTTCCTCGGCGAGGAACGCATCGAGCTCGAGATTGCTGAGCTGGAGAAGCTGGATCGCCTGCCGCAGCTGGGGCGTGAGAACCAGCTGCTGCGATTGCCGGATGCTTAAGGAGGGGCCCAGGCCCATCGCTTTGGCTCGTTACAGCGCGAAGCTCTCGCCGAGGTAGAGCCGCCGGACCTCCTGGTCGGCGACCAACGCTTCGGGAGTACCAGCAAACAGGACCTGGCCATCGTAGATGATGCAGGCGCGGTCGACGATATCGAGCGTCTCGCGGACGTTATGGTCGGTGATCAGGACGCCGATATCGCGCTTCTTTAGTTCACGCACCAGCTCGCGGATGTCGGCGATTGAAATCGGGTCGATTCCGGCGAACGGCTCGTCCAGTAGCATGATCGACGGCTCGGCGGCGAGCGCACGGGCGATTTCGCAGCGGCGCCGCTCGCCGCCCGACAACGCCATAGCCGGTGAATCGCGGAGCGCCGTAAGCCCGAATTCGCCGAGCAACTGCTCGAGGCGGTTGCGGCGGACTTCCGCGTCGGGCTCGGCCGCCTCGAGAACGGCCGTGATATTTTCCTCGACAGTCATGCCCCGAAAGATCGAAGTCTCTTGCGGCAGATAGCCGAGGCCGAGGATCGCGCGGCGGTACATCGGCAGCTCGGTAATGTCGTTGCCGTCGAGGTAGATGAGCCCGCTGTCGGGCTTCACCAGTCCCATCACCGAATAGAAGCAGGTCGTCTTGCCGGCGCCGTTCGGTCCAAGCAGTCCGACGACCTCGCCGCGATGCACCTCGAGCGACACGTCGTGTAGCACCGCGCGTTTGTCGTACGATTTGGCGATCGATCGGACTTCGAGCCCGCCGTCCATCGGCCGCGTCTCGGCGGCGGGACGTGGAATCGTTGCGGTCTCGTTCACTGCTTCTGCTGGCGTTGCGGTACGGTGAAGTGCCCGGTCACGCGGCCCCCGCTCGAATTGACGCCCGGCGGCCCGCCATCGACGACGGCGCGGCCCGTATCGAGATCGATGACCAGGCGCGAGCCGTTGACCTGATTGTTCTGACGGTTGAGCTGGACGTTGCCGATCAGCGTGATGAGCTTGCGGTCGAGATCGTAGATGCCGAAGTCGCCGCGCGCCGTTTCAGAGGGGCTCCTCACGACCACGCCACCGGCGGCGTCGAGCCGGTGGATCTGGACATTGCTGTTGTCTCCACCGCCGCCCGAATAAGCGACAGTAAGCCGGGGAGTCACCAGCGTCAGCTCGGCCTGCGTGGCATGGACGTTGCCGGCGAAGATCGCCCGGTCCGCGCGGTCCTGCACTTCGATTCGATCTGCCGTCACGTCGACCGGCGCATTCGCGTTATGGCCCTTGAGCGCGGAAACGGGTTGTTGCTGCTTCACTTGGGCGAAGCCGCCCGTCGCCACCAGCGCGGTCAGTGCAAGGATGATGCCAGAAGAGCGCACGCCCATCATCTGACCGCCCCTTGCACGATTTTCAAGCGAGCACCGCCGTCGAGCACGACGTTACGCTGCCGCAGATCGGCGCGAATCTGCTTCGCCCGAAACTGACCGAGCCGCATTTCGCCCACAGCAGGCCCTTGGCTCGCGAGCTGGCGTTGCTTCATGTCGACCGTCACGTCGCTGGTGTTGAGCTTGAATCCGTTCGCTCCCGCGACCTTCACGGGGCCGACAATCGCGACTTGCTGCGTGTCGAGATTATAACGCCCCTGGTTGGCGGCGATCAGCACCGGCCCCTGGTTCTGCTCGAGCCGCGCAAACATGCCGTTGATGTCGACGAGCGGAGTATCCGAACTGGGTTGTATCGCGCGATTGGCAACGATCTGGAACAGCTGCCCCTTGTCGTCGGTGCCCGTGTAGCGCGCGGCTTCGACCCGCATGCGCTCGGGCGCGCTCTGCACTTTCTTCTTGTCGAGGATGAAGCTCACGTCGCCCTTCTTCTCCAGCGGCGCGACCACCAGAATGGCCAGCAGGGCGCCCACCGCAGCCGGAAGAAGCACCTTCGATCGGCGGATCAACCGGTCGTGAGCACTGCCCGGCTCGGCCCAGCGCTGCTTGAAGCGCTCACGGATGGTCGCTTCAGCCATCGTGCGCGAAAATGTCCTGCTCGGGCCAGCCGGCGAGGTCGAGCAGTGCCCGGGTTGGGAGGAAATCGAAGCAGGATTGCGCCAGCGCCGTGCGGTCCTCGCGAGCGAGTCGCAGGTCGAGCTTGTCCTTCAACTGGTGGAGGTAGCGAACGTCGCTCGCCGCATAATCGCGCTGTGCTTCGCTCAATTCGTTGGCGCCCCAGTCGCTGGTCTGCTGCTGCTTCGACAAGTCGATATTGAGCAGTTCCTTGACCAGGTCCTTAAGACCGTGCCGATCGGTGTAGGTGCGCACGAGGCGGGAGGCGGTGCGGGTGCAATAGACCGGTGCGGCCATGATCCCGAGATAGGCGCTCATGATGCCAATATCGAAACGGGCGAAATGGTACAGCTTCAGGCGCGTCGAATCAGACAGGAGCGCTTTGAGGTTGGGCGCTGCGTAATCGCTCCCGCGCGCGAATCGGACAAGATGCTCATCGCCCTTGCCGTCGGAGAGCTGCACGACGCACAGCCGGTCGCGGTAGGACACCAGCCCCATCGCTTCGGTATCGACCGCGATTGGCCCATCGGCGAATCTTACCTCCGCGGGCAGGTCTTCCTCATGCAAATGGACGGCCATTTTCACTCCTGAATGGGCTGGGAACCGCTTTAGTCTGCCTCATGGCCGACTTGCCAGCCCTGTCCTTATTTGAGTCACTAGAGCCGCCGTCATTTTTCTTGTAAGGCCGTGAACGGTGCGTGAGCGGTTTTACGTGCCATGACCGGTTGCGCCATTCGGCCCGAGCGCGTTGGTTTCAGGGGTAGGCGGGCTTACTTAAGTACGGACGGTTCATGGGTTTCGATAGAGGGCGCAAAGGCGACCGCGGCGGGCGCGGCCGCGACAAGCGCGAAAGTTTCGGCGGCGAAGAGAGTTTCGCAGGTGATTTCGGTGGCGGCTTCCAGGAGCGCGGCGGCTACGGTGGCGGCGGGGGAGGCGGTTACGGCAACCGCGGCGGCTTCGGCGGCGGTGGCGGCGGCTTTGGTGATCGCGGTGGCGGCGGTGGATTCCGCGGCGGCGGCGGTGGCGGTGGCTT
>Ga0207690_10001347_pt1 | contig 15440 bp, 10 predicted proteins | sample KBSC23metaG_FD_184315 | JGI IMG/M metagenome (GOLD analysis project Ga0207690, IMG submission 184315) | Corn rhizosphere microbial communities from Kellogg Biological Station, Michigan, USA - KBS C2-3 metaG (SPAdes) (version 2) | ecosystem: Host-associated > Plants > Roots > Rhizosphere > Soil ...
AGCGACAAAACGCCAAGTTGAGCACATGCTCGGCGCGTGCATCATCGCTCAATAAAGACGTGAATTTTTATTGTGGGTTTCCCAGTCTCACGGCTGGCCGCTGTCTGGTTTGCGGTTGTCAAGATAGGAACGTAATTCGGCGACGATACCTTGCTGCGCTTCGAATTTAGCTTGCGACTGCACCAGACCCAATTCAAGATCACGCACCTGTGCCAATAGCCGCTCGGTCTTGTCCGACGCGGCTATCAGTTGCTGCTGCAGCGCCTGCGCATATGCTTCTTTGTCGGCGAGCTGCACCGCCAGCACGCCGTTGCGCTGCTCGACTGCCTGCAGTGCTTCAGCCCGCTGTGTGACGCTACGGAGGTTCTCTTGGGTTGTGTGCAGCGCTTGACGCACATGGGTCAGATCGGCGACCAGGCGTGCGCCTTCTTGGTTCAGCCGCGTAATGTTCTCTTGCTTAACGGCAATGGTTTGTTGCGCCTGGCGCAGCTCGGCTTGCAACTGTTGAACCTGTTGTTCATGCCGGTGCTGATCCTGGTCGCGCTGCTCCTTGACCGATTGCCGGTAATGTTCCAGAGCTTCGTATGCATGCCGGTGCTTGTCTTCAAGGGATTTGCAATGCGCCTCCTTGTCGCTCAGGCGATCGCGCAGATCGGCGGCATGCTGCTCGGCGGTGCGGCGCGCGATTTCTTCCTTTTGCAGCACCTCGCGTGTGCGACCGTGCGTCTGCTGCTCCTCCCGTAACGCGGTTTCGGTGCCCTGCCATTGGTTACGCAAACGCTCGATTTCTTCGTGAGCGGCAGACAATGCTGCGGCATGTTGCTGTTCCTTTTCTGCATGTTGGGCGCGCAACGCGTCAACCTTGGCGTTCGCTTCATCCTGCAAGCCCGCAGCCAACCGTTCGACCAGATCCTGAAGCGCTTCACTGATCGAGGTCTTGCGACCGTGGATGCCACCGTCTTCCTCTTCGAGTTCCTTCAGGTATTTGTGAATGGTCGTCTTCGAGCCGGTATTGCCAAGTTCGATACGTACTGCATCGACAGATGGATGCTTGCCTTGTGCGATCAAGGCATCGCGGGCTTTCTTGATTTCCGATTTATAGAGTCCGGTACGGGCCATTGCTGCTCCAAAGAATAATGTGCTGAATTACATGTTACGTAATTACATAATAAATAAAGGGAATTCACAAGAAAGCTTTTGCTAAAATTCACACGGGATAAACATGCATTATCCGGTGTTATATGGAAATCCAGGAGTTTTTCAAGGATTCCTCCCGCTCATTCCGGGCTTGACCGGCAAAAGGAGCAAAGGAGCATTTATGAGCAAGCTCGACCAGTACATCCGCGCCGCCACGCGCGACAACACCCGGCAAAGCTATCAATCAGCCATTCGGCACTTCGAGATCGAATGGGGTGGCTTTTTGCCAGCGACTGCCGACAATATCGCGCGGTATCTGGCAGACCATGCCGATAAACTCTCGATCAATACTCTTCGGCAACGGCTGGCTGCGTTGGCGCAATGGCATATCTCCCAAGGATTTCCCGATCCGACCAAGGCACCTGTGGTACGCCAGGTTTTTCGTGGCATCCAGGCATTGCACCCAGCCCGAGAAAAGCGGGCCAAGCCGCTACAGCTCGAGCAATTGGAGCAGGTAGTTCGATGGCTGGATCAGGAAGCCGGCACCGCGCGGTCTGCCGGCAATCGCGCCCTGGAGTTGCGCCATGTCCGCAACAAGACGTTATTGCTACTCGGATTCTGGCGCGGCTTTCGTGGCGATGAATTGACGCGCTTGCAAGTGGAGTATGTCGAGGTCACGCCCGGCGAGGGCATGACCTGCTATTTCCCGCAAACGAAAGGCGACCGGCAATATCAAGGCACCACCTTCAAAGCCCCGGCCTTATCCCGCTTGTGCCCTGTTGATGCCTACCTCGAATGGACAACGGCGGCGCAATTGACGGACGGCCCGGTATTTCGAGCGATCGACCGTTGGGGGCATTTGCGCAGCGACGGTTTGCATGCCGACAGTTTGGTGCCGCTCCTGCGAACGATTCTTGCAGATGCCGGCATTGCCGCAGCTGACTTGTACAGCGCACATTCGTTGCGTCGCGGTTTTGCCAATTGGGCGGCATCCAACGGATGGGATCTGAAGACATTGATGGAATACGTTGGTTGGAAGAATGTGCAATCCGCCATGCGCTATGTGGAAGCAACCGATCCTTTTGGAAAGCAGCGCATCGAATCCGCCTTGTCCGTGGAACCGCCTTTCATAGGCGAGAGGGAATCAAGCAAGGCCGTAAAATCCGTTAAATAAATGAATTAGGACTTACGCAAAATTGTCCCCGCAAGGCGCCGCAACGCCGCTGGGGCGTTTTTTGCGTAAGTCCTATGAATGATCTAGGCCATTAAACTGCACAAAAACTGCCATATTGTTGCGCGATTTAGGAACTTTCTGCCTTATTGCCCCCCAAACGCCATTATTGTTTCGAGCCGCTCAAGAGGTTCTCAGACAAATATCAAGAGGGGTTTTATACGTAAAGATGTAAAACGGCAACGTCGAGCCGATTGCTGCGGCATGACGAACACCGTTATAATTCCGATCCTTTTTGCTGATCAGCAATACGAGTCTCTTTCCCGCCAAATAAAATTTTCGCGAACCATGCGTTTCCGGCTTGCCGCAAACGCGCGTACTGGCGTTTGTAAAGAATCGTTTTGCGCTTTCCCTTGCTTGGCGCTTGATGGTGCACGTTGTCCTTTCGGGCGGTGCAGGGGGGGATTTGGCTGACCTGATGCTTTCGCGATGAATAAGACTTTAAAGACTTTGACCCTGCCGGGCCGAGCCACTCGGCCAACGACTACTGCCCCGTTCGAATCCGGCCTGTCCAGTGCCACGCCGATCCAACCGGTCACCCCTGAAGTGACGCATCCGCAGGTCACCGTCGTGACCAAGCGCCGTTCGCGCCTGTCGCTGCAGCCTGCTGTCGTCACACCGGATCAGGGCGAAGCCACTGCAATGGCCGATACTGAGCTGCTTGCAGACGACAGCATTACTCCTGACGCCCTGTCCGACGCATCAGCGGCTGCGCCCTCGCCTGTGCCTGTCATTGTTAAAAAGCGTTCGCGCCTGGTGCCTTCGTTCTCGGCAACCGTACTGGACAGCGAGGCGCCCGCCCAGCCAACCGACACTGCAGAGCCGTGCGAAGAACCCGCTGCTCCCTTGGCATTCACGGCGCCTGACGCAACTACCGACGACGCGCCGGTTGCTGCTGCCGAGGAGCCGATTACCGCCGAGGAGTCGATTGTTGCCACCGCTGCAGAACCTCTCTGGTACGCAGCGTCTCCCGCATCGGGAGCGGTTCCGGTCATTACCCGGAAGCGGACGCGACTGGCTCCCGCACCTGTGGTTCAGCAGAACACAAACACCAACCCGTCATCTGAAACAGTGCCCGCAGTATCTGCTGCCGTACCGGCCGCATCGATACCGGCTCCACTGGATGCACAAGCGCCTGCCGCCGCTCCGTCCAAAGGCAAGGTACGTGTATTGGCCAAGCCGATGACCAAGGGCGCGACGTCAGCGTCTGCCACACCTAGCGCCCCCAAGGAAGCAAGTCCTGCCCGACACACGGCAGCAAGCGAGCAACCGTCTCCGACTCCTGCCAGTCGTGCCGGGCGCAAACCCTCATCGTTCTCCATTGATAACGACGAGGTCGCGGAATGGAATGCAGCTGAGAATGCGGAATTGCGCGCAGCCCGTGTGCGCAAGGCTAATGCGAGCGCGGCCACCGGCGAGGGCCTGGACAAGCGTCGCAAGCAGTTGGCCGCACTCATCAAGCTCGGCAAGGAGCGCGGTTATCTCACGCAGGCCGAAATTCATGACCAGTTACCGGACGACATCAGCGCTCCCGACGCGCTTGCCGACATCATGCGTGCCATCGAAGACATGGGCATTACCGTGTACGAACAGGCACCCGACGATGCGATGCTGCTCCTGTCCGACCGTGTGGCGTCCGCTGCGAGCGACGATGAAGTGGAGGCGGTCGCCGCCACCGCCCTCGCCTCGGACGATGGCGACTACGGCCGCAGCACTGACCCGGTACGCATGTACATGCGTGAAATGTCAACGACCGAACTGTTGACCCGGGAAGGCGAGATCGAGATTGCCAAGCGAATCGAAGAAGGCCAGCAGGAAATGATCACCGCCATTTCCGCGAGTCCTGCTGCGATCGGCGAGATTCTCGCTCTTGCCGCAAAGATCGAAAACGATCAGATGGCCATCGATGATGTCGTCGATGGGCTGGTTGAACTGGAAGACTCGTCATCTTCTCTTAGGTCTGGCGGCGCCGAAGATGATCAGGGCGCCGAAGACGATCAAGATGAAGAGGAGGAGGATGCCTCGGCAGTCAGCGACGAAGGGGGCATCTCGGCCGAACAGCTCGCGCAAATGAAGAAGCTTGCTCTGGCAAAGTTTGCTTTCATTGCGGCTCAGGCCGAAATCATGCGCGCCAACAGTCATGACATGTACGGCGAGCTATACAGCGCTGCGCAGCAGGCGATCACGCAGGCGCTCCTGGGCATTCGCTTTACGGCCAAGACGGTGGACAAGCTGTGCGCCGGTGTCCGCCAGCAAATGGATGAAATTCGAGCAGTCGAGAAGAAAATCGCCGCCATCGTTGTCGACCAATGCGGCATGCCGCGCGAGCGCTTCATCAGGACCTTCTCGGACAGCCAGACCGATCTCGAATGGGCGCAACGCGAAGTCGATTGCGCCTACCCGTACAGCGCGGTGCTCGCACGCCAGATACCGGCGATTCGGGAATGGCAGGTCAAACTGGCCGCCATCGCGGAACGTGCAGGCCTGCCGCTGTCCGAGCTGCGCAAGGTCAGCAGACGCATGCTGGCGGGCGAGCGGCGCACCATGGAAGCCAAACGGGAACTGACGCAGGCGAACCTGCGGCTGGTGATTTCGATCGCGAAGAAATACGTCAATCGCGGTCTGCAGTTCCTGGACTTGATCCAGGAAGGCAACATCGGGCTGCTGCGCGCGGTGGACAAATATGAATACCGGCGCGGCTTCAAATTCTCGACCTATGCGACCTGGTGGGTGCGTCAGGCCATCTCGCGCGCAATCGCCGATCAGGCCCGTACGATCCGCGTGCCGGTCCACATGGTCGAGACGATCAACAAGATGAATCGCTTCATCCGTCAGACGATTGCCGCGACCGGAGAAGAACCGGATGTGGCGACCCTGGCCAAGAAAATGGGTCTCTCCGAAAGCAAGGTGCAGGAAGTGCTGAAGATCGCCAAGGAGCCCGCATCGCTGGATGCACCGGCTGGCGATGACGGCGATGCCATGCTGGGCGATTTCATCAGCGATGAGGCAACGCTGTCACCCGAAGCCGCAGCAATGCACGCAAGCATGCAAAAGGCTATCGCCGAAGTGCTGGAGGATCTTGCTCCCAAAGAGCAGAAAGTGTTGCGGATGCGCTTTGGCCTGGATACCGTCAGCGACCATACCCTCGAAGAGGTCGGCAAACAGCTTGAGGTGACACGCGAGCGCGTTCGTCAGATCGAGATGAAGGCCATGGCCAAGCTGCGTCAGCCGTCACGCGCCGATAAGCTGCGGGCTTTCCTCGAAGGGGCAAGTTAAGTACGCCAACAGAATAGTGCTCCTTCTCCCTTGCAAGGCGGGAAGGAGCCAGGCCTTAATTCCACCGCATATTCGCGAGATACTGTTCCATCGCAAAACCCTGCAATAAGGCCAATAAGCAGGCCGACAGCGCGGCTTCATCTCGGATTCAAGCAATGCATTTTTGACAAACAATGTAAGCTTGCCCTCCCGTTCAGGTGGTTGTCGTTCTTGTAATAGCTTGGTTCGGCCGGCAAAACCATGAGGCTGTCTGTCGGCGATCCCTGCTTGATCTCCCCTCAAATTCTCGACACTTAGTTGATATGGCAACAGTATTACAGGTCCTGATGCCGGACCTGTGCTGCCATGCTTGCATGCCGAGTGCGAAGCGGTTAATGTGAGATTAAATTAACCAACAGCAATATTTGCGCCGCTTGTCGAGTCATGCCGATTGTGAAACGCCCAATAAGATTGCGCACGGTCTCCGCTTGGTTCTCGGTGGCGGTGCTGCTTTCGCTCAGTGCGAATTGCATGCTGATGCTGTTGATCAGCCAAGCTCACAATGGCATGTTGACAACGCAGGAATATCGTCAGAAAGCCTTGAGATTGACCAACGACCTGCATCAGGAAACCGAGCAGCTCACCCGTCTGGTCCGCGCTTTCACCATCACCGGCGAAACACGCTATGTCTTCTACTATTACGACATCATCGCAATACGTCAGGGGGAAAAGCCGATGCCCCCGGATTACAATGCGACCACCTATTGGGACAATGTCGTTGCGGGGCGCATACAGCACCATATACCCAAGGAAGGTGTGCGGCGTTCGCTGATCGAGCGTATGAAAGCCCTGGATTTCAGCGATGAAGAATTCGCCGCAGTGAAGAAAGTATTAGCGGCGACCGAAGCCATGAACAAGATCGAACAGGTCGCCTTCGCCGCTACCCAGGGTTTGTATGATCCGGATAGCGGCGAATTCGTTTCTGACGGCAAGCCACGTCTCGATTTCGCCAGCAAGCTGGTGCATGGCAAAGATTACATCCAGCTCAGGGCCGAGTTGTCCAATGCAGTGTATGACCTGGTAGACAAGACTGATAAGCGTACCCGCGAGGAGATGGTATTAGCCACGCAACGGTTGCAGCACTTGATCCTGCTATCGGTTATCTGCATGGTAGGCACGTTCGGGCTGGTATTGCTGGCTTCTCAAGTCATCCGGCAGCGGGTGCTGCTGCCGATTCGCCGACTGAACGAGGCAGCGGACCGTGTGGCCACCGGAGATTATTCGACCCGGGTGATTCCACCGAGCCAAGATGTTTACTCCGCCAGCAATAACCTGGGCATAGAGGAATTAACCTCCCTGGGCAATACCTTCGATAGCATGGCCAGCGCTATTGAAGGCGACATTCTGAGACGGGCGGCAGTTCAAGCGGAAATGGAAAACGCGCGCTTGCAAGCCGAGGAGGCCACACGTGCCAAATCCATGTTCCTGGCCAACATGAGCCACGAAATACGCACGCCGATGAACGCCATCATCGGCATGAGCTACCTGATGCTTCAAACCGATTTGTCCTCGCGCCAGCATGACTACGTAAACAAAATACATAAAGCCGCCAAATCGCTGTTAGGCATCCTGAACGACATCCTCGACTTTTCTAAGATCGAGGCCGGCAAGCTGACACTCGAACAATCGAGCTTCCGAATCGAGGACGTCATCAGCAACGCGCTTTCGCTGTTGCACCAGGCAGCGCGTGAAAAAGAAGTCGAGCTATTGCTTGGTATCTCAGACCCTCTGCTGCTTGGTGAAAATACCGTCTTGCAAGGCGATGCGCTACGGCTGGGGCAAATCTTGACCAACCTGTTGTCCAACGCAGTCAAATTCACGCATCAAGGCTACGTCAGGTTAAGCGTAGTCCTTGAAGCCGAAGATGAAAAACACCTGACTTTACGCTTCGCCATCCGTGACACCGGCATCGGCATGACGCCATCGCAAATGGCTTCTCTCTTCAAGGAATTTACCCAAGCCGACGGATCGACGACACGCAGATTCGGCGGTACGGGACTTGGACTGAGCATTTCCAAGAGGCTGGTTGAATTGATGGGGGGCCGCATCTGGGTTGAAAGCGTGCCGGGCATAGGTTCGACCTTTATCTTTACTGCACAGTTCGGGAAGATAAAGGTCGCTGCGCAGCCCGAAGCCATGCTGCCCGGAGCCGAAAAGCTGCGTGCGCTCGTGGTGGATGACCAGCCGGAAGCACGCGAAGTACTGACAGAAATGCTCGCGGCCCTGAATGTCGGTGTTGCACGTACCGAAGGAATCAGTAGTGCGGATAGCGGCGCGGCGGGCCTGGAGATGATTCGCGAAGCCAGTGCAGCCGGGCGGCCCTATGATTTGGTACTGGTTGATTGGCTGATGCCCGTCATGGATGGAGGCAGCATGTTGCAGAAGCTAGTCGAAACCAGCGGTTCAGACCCGATCCCTGCGGCGGTGATCGTTTCCGCCTACGATTCGGATTTGATTCATGATGTCATCGGAAATCTTGGGACAAGCGGATTTCTCCTCAAGCCGGTTCTGCCCGGCCCCTTGCGCGCCTTGCTTGCCAAGCTGACCGGCAATGTGACAGACAAGATTCGAAGCGAGAACTCTCGTCGTCAAGATACCAATCTTGACGGGATGTGGGTCTTGCTGGTGGAAGACAATGCAATTAACCAGCAACTGGCCATTGAATTGATGCAGAGCCAGGGCGTGCAGGTCGAGGTCGCCAATAACGGCAAGGAGGCCGTCGATATTCTCCTGGCGGCACCCGATGGCCGTTATCACGCAGTGCTGATGGATCTGCAGATGCCGGTCATGGACGGCTACCAGGCAACCCGCATCCTGAGAGCCGAACCGCGCTACTTTTCCCTGCCCATCATCGCCATGACCGCTCATGCTCTGGTCGAGGAGAGGGAGCGCTGCCTTGCCTTGGGCATGAACGACCACGTCAGCAAACCGATTGAACCGAACGAACTGTATGCCGTCCTGGCACGCCACTACCACGGCCCGAACGCCACAGTGTCAGTATTGCCCACCCCTACTCCTCTTCCTGCGAAGCAGGCTGCTGCACCGTTGCCGTTTATCCTCGGGCTCGATACATCAGCCGGTTTGCGCCGTTGCGGTGGCAAGACGGACTTTTATATCGAATTGCTGTCGCGTTTTACCAGGGATTATGCCAATGCCTGTACGACCTTCGATCAGTTGCTGAGTCTGCATCAGATGAAGGATGCAGAACTCATGGCCCACACGTTGAAAGGACTTGCCGGAAGCCTAGGGGCCAATGGCATTCAAGATATTTGCGAAGAGATGGAAAGCGCCTGCAAGCGGGCCGATGCAGAGGCTGCCAACATCGCACTGGTGCGACTCTCCGAGGTTCTTCCACCGCTTTTCGATGCTCTGCGAATCTCTCTGGAAGGCTTTAAAAAGCCGCAAGACGTACCGTCCTTGGCCGCTCCGGTTGGAGCTGCCAGCTCGGCCCCTGACTGTCTGTCACAGTTGCGGCAACTGCTGGCCGACAGCGATGGGGAAAGCATCGATCTGTGGGAAACGCACAGGAAAGAATTCACGAGCTACTTGCCTCCGCAAGCCGTGCTGCAAATCAGCAATGCACTGGAGCAGATCGACTTTGACAAAGCCCTGGAGCTGCTGTCCGCCGCAACCACAAGTACAGGAACAGTATGAAAACCGAAACCTCTCCAACCATCCTGGTGGTGGACGACACTCCGACCAATGCCGCCCTGCTCAACAGGTTTCTCAACCGTGATTACAGGGTCAAGCTTGCCAACAACGGTATCAAGGCACTGCAACTGATTGCTGCCGAGCCGCCGGATCTGATTCTGTTGGATATCATGATGCCGGACATGGATGGCTACGAAGTATGCCGCCGTCTCAAGGCAGATCCCGTGACGCAGCACATACCCGTCATCTTCCTCACGGCGAAATCGGAAACCGAGGATGAGGAAGAAGGTTTTGCGGCAGGCGCGGTGGATTTCATTCACAAACCGATCAGCCTGCCGATCGTCGCTGCCAGAGTCAAGACGCACCTGCAGATCAAGTCCTGGCAGGACTTCCTGCAGGACCGTAATGCCTGGCTGCAGCGCGAGGTGGATCAACGCCTGTCGGAAATCAGCCGTCTGCAGGATGCTTCGATCTGCGTCATGGTTTCCCTGGCCGAGTTCAGGGATGAAAACACGGGCAATCATATTCAGCGCACTCAGGAATACATACGCCAGCTGGCGATACATCTGTCCACGAAGCCGCACTATAAAGACTTGCTGACCCCGAGTTATATCGAGCTGATGGCCAAATCGGCGCCGCTTCACGACATTGGCAAAATCGCGATTCCCGATCACATCCTGCTCAAGCCCGGCAAGCTGACCGATGAGGAATTCGAGGTGATGAAAACGCATGCGCAGCGCGGCTATGAAATCCTTTGCCGCGCCAGCGAACAAATGGGCGAACGCGGCCAGATTCTGGAAATTGCCAAGGAAATCGCCCAGTGCCATCACGAAAAATGGGATGGCAGCGGCTACCCGAGAGGATTGGTTGGCGCCGCCATTCCGCTTTCCGCCAGATTGATGGCGGTAGCCGATGTGTTCGACGCTCTGATCACGCGACGCCCTTACAAGGAGCCCTTTTCCATCGAACTGGCTTCGGCCATGATCGCGGAACGCAAAGGCAATCATTTCGATCCTGAGGTGGTCGACACCTTCTTTACCATCCTGCCGCAACTGGAAGAAGTCGCTCATCGTTTGGCCGACGAATGAAAAATACGGGCATATGGTCATGCGTACATTGTCGAAAACATCAATGAAGGTCCTTTTGATGCCGGCCTTGACGTTATCAATGTCAGCATTGACTGCCATGGCAGCAGATTTCTCCTGGTCCGGGTTCGGTACCATCGGCTATGCTCGTTCAGACCAACACCATGCCTACGAGCGCGTCATCGACGATCAAGGCACCTTCAAGCGCGATTCGGTTTTTGGCCTGCAGTACAACTTCTCTTTCTGAGATGGATACTTCAAGAAAAGACCGCCGAAGTCGATACCGCCGAACCGTTTCACGGTTGGCTTTGCGATTGATGCCGCTATTGCTGGCGATATCGGGCAGCGCCTGCGCAGCCGTGGTAATCATCGGTCATCCCGGCATGCCCAAGCTCGATAGCGAGACCGTGCAGAAAGTGTATAGCGGAAAAATGATCGAGATTGGCGGCATCAGTGTAACCGCAGTCCATGCTAGTGCCGGCAGTGCCTTGCGTAGCCGCTTCCTGCAGAGCTACCTGAATCAGGATGAAGAAAAATATAGCGCTTACTGGATCGTTCGCCGCTACATCGGCAAGGGCGTTCCTCCCAAAGAGTTTGCAACAGGCGCTGACATCATCAATTTCGTGCAATCCACTCCCGGCGCCGTAGGCTATGTGGATGAAGCCGAATTGAAGCCGGGCTTGAATGTGCTGCTGCGCAAATGACCCGCGATATGGCAGAGCAAAATAACAATGTTGCTTCGCTGTCTTTGATTGCAAGCTCAGGCATGCAGCAGCATTGAACTCCGGCAAGTTTCCCATGACTAATGTCCTTTTACTCCGGGAGGACGGATCATGGAAGCAAGACATTTTGTTATCGCGTTTTTTCTTGCGCTTGGCGCTGCTCAATCAGCCATTGCCGACGAGATGAAGATGCCGGAGGGACAACCGGATGCGCAGCAGGCTCCCGTTGCCCCCATTAAGCAGGAAACCGCCGAGAGTTCCCAGGCGCACCAAGACAAGCCTGCCCTGAAATCTGAAACCGAAGCTCCGCAAACTGCACAGGGCGCGGTTACCAGCATGCCTGCCGCATCTCCCGTAGCGCCTGCAAAACCGGAAAGCGCCGCATTCCCCGCAATGCAAACGATGAACTGGGTGGAATCCTTTCTCCTTGAAGTCAAGGTCACCGATGCCCTCCTCGCCTTGTTCACGGGCTTGCTAGTGGTGCTTAGTTGGATACAGGCACGCCGCATGCGCGAAACGGCCAACGCCGCCACAAACAGCGCTGCGGTCGCTCAAAAAAGTGCACGTGTAGCTGAAGAAGCATTGATCTCCGGCCAGCGCGCATTCATGTTCATTCGCGAGATCAAGACTGTCCTGCATCAGGATCCGGAAACCGGCAAATTCCAATGGACCATCCACCCGATCTGGGCCAACAGCGGCAACACCCCGACCCGTGGCTTGTCGATCAACACCACTTACCGCTTGCTGGACGAACCGCTGCCCCCCAATTACGATTTCCCCGAATCACGCGAAGGCCTGATTCCCGCCATCGCCGGCCCGAGAAGCATGGTAGAGGCAGCGCCCGGCACATTGAGCGGCGAAGAGTTGCAGGCGATACAGAGCGGGAAGAAGTTTTTATACATCTGGGGATGGGCTGAATACCACGATATCTTCGAAGGAACAAAAAAGCGTGTCACACGTTTTTGCAACCAGTTGATCCAAGTAGATGGCGATCCGACAATGCCGGCCAGCGAACATAATCCGATACAGATGATGTTCGGATTCCATACCGAGAACAATTACGCAGATTAGGAACAGTAGGGCGGAGGACGATGTCCGCCTCTGCTCCTCCGCCCTGTTGATAAACACGTTCAATCTGCGCCACATCACGAGAAATCCTCCACTGCTGCAAAGCAGCAAATGTTATTATCTCCGCACTCTCACTCACTACTGGCACACCGAATGAAGCGCGTGATTTTCAATCAGAAGGGTGGCGTCGGGAAATCGACGATTGCGGTCAACCTGGCAGCTATTGCAGCGAGTCACGGCAACCGGACATTGCTTATCGACCTGGACCCGCAGTGCAATTCCAGTCGCTATCTGTTAGGCGATGCGGCACGAGGAGCGACACCGACGCTGGCCGATTATTTCGAACAGACGCTGGGCTTCCTTCTCTATCCGAAACCCGCCAGCAACTTCGTCCACACCACGCCTTTCGACAATTTATCGCTGGTGCCGTCCCATCCCATGATCGGCGAATTGCAGTCCAAGCTGGAATCGCGGCACAAGATCTACAAGCTGCGCGACATGCTCAATGAACTGGCGAAGGAATACGACGAGATCTTCCTCGACACGCCGCCGGCCTACAACATCTTTACCCAATCGGCGCTGATCGCTGCGGACAGTTGCCTGATCCCGTTCGACTGCGACGACTTTTCACGACAGGCGCTTTACACGCTGATGAACAATGTGAGCGAGATTCGCTCCGACCACAATCCCCACTTGCAAATCGAGGGAATAGTGGTGAACCAGTTCCAGGCGCGCGCCAGTCTGCCGCAGCGCATGGTGGATGAACTGAAGGCCGAAGGCTTGCCGGTATTCGGCAGCAAGCTTTCCAGCTCGGTCAAGATTCGCGAATCGCATGATCGAGGACTGCCGATGATTCATCTGGATGCGCGGCACAAGCTGAGTCAGGAATACTTGGCGCTGTATGAGGAATTAAAGGCAGCGTGAAAACACGCTGGCCGACATCAGGAAGAATCCAAGGAGCGCCTGGTTGACTCGGAGGGGGACGGAAATGACTGCTCAGGCAAACGCCGAATGGCTCGAAGCGTATTGGATGCCCTTTACCGGCAACCGCAACTTCAAGGCCTCCCCTCGCATGTTCGCCGGAGCATCCGGTGCCTACTACACAGATAGCGATGGACGACGGATTTTCGACGGACTGTCCGGCCTGTGGTGCTGCGGTCTCGGCCACGGCCGTCCGGAAATCACCGAGGCGGCTCGCAAGCAACTGGAGACGCTCGATTACTCCCCGGCGTTTCAGCACGGTCATCATTTAGCCTTCGAACTCGCCAACAAGATCAAGGAATTGCTGCCTGCCAGCCTTGACTACGTGTTCTTCACCAGTTCCGGTTCGGAAGCCGCGGACACTTCGCTCAAGATGGCACGCGCCTACTGGCGGGCCAAGGGACAGGCAAGCAAGACACGCCTGATCGGGCGCGAGAAGGGGTATCACGGCGTCAATTTCGGCGGCGTCTCGGTGGGCGGTATCGTCGGCAATCGCAAAACCTTCGGGCAGGGCTTGGAAGCGGATCACCTGCCGCACACGATGCTGCCGCAGAATGTCTTTTCCCGTGGCATGCCTGAGCATGGCGCCGAACTGGCCGATCAATTACTCAACCTGATCGCCCTGCATGACGCTTCCAACATCGCTGCCGTCATCGTCGAGCCGTTCTCCGGCTCGGCAGGCGTGATCGTTCCGCCGCAGGGATACCTGCGGCGCTTGAGAGAAATTTGCACGCAACACAATATCCTGCTGATCTTTGATGAGGTGATTACCGCCTTCGGCCGTTGCGGCGCCATGACCGGCGCAGAAGCATTCGGCGTCACGCCGGACATCATGAACATTGCCAAGCAGGTCACCAACGGTGCGCAGCCGATGGGTGCAGTCATCGCGACGAAAGAGATCTACGATACGTTCATGCAGGCAGGCGGACCGGAATACATGCTGGAATTCCCGCATGGCTATACCTATTCGGCGCATCCGGTCAGTTGCGCGGTCGGCTTGGCGACGCTGGACATCCTTGTCAGGGAAAACATGATCGAGCGCGTAAGTGAACTCGCCCCCTATTTCGAGGACGCGGTGCACGGCCTCAAAGGCAGCAAGCACATTACCGACATTCGCAACTTCGGCCTTGCCGCCGGCATCACGATCGAAGCGCTGCCGGGAGAGCCGGCGAAACGGCCTTACGAAATTGCGATGAAATGCTGGAAGAAGGGTTTCTATGTCCGTTACGGTGGCGATACCATTCAACTCGCGCCGCCGTTCATCTCGGAAAAACAAGAAATCGACCGGCTCATTGATGCGTTGGGTGAAGCCATTAACGAGACGACTTGATGTCCTTTTCGGGTTGCGTATAAATAGTACTCCGTAAGAGTAGGACTTACGCATTGACAGTCTTGCGAAATTGAGTCTTAAGGCGATTTTCCTCCCGAAAACTCAGGGAAACCGAAAATACAGCCACGCCGCATGGTTGATGATTTCCGCCGGATAGCGGAAGCCGATGTACAGGTCTGATTTTTCATCCTGCAATCCTACTGGCTTCCGCTTCTCTCAATAGCTTGACAGTACCGTGTCGTCTGTCTGATCAAATTCCAGCATGCTGCTCATACTTCAAAAAACGGTCAATGCATAAGCCCTACATAAATAAAAAGGATTACTAAAGTTCCTTTGTTCTCCCTTTTACAATAACTTCAAAAAAGCTAGGCTGTATTTCTATAAGTTTTTTTAAATTGCCCATAAGTTGGCTGAGAGCGGCTTATTTATCATCTTTCGTTCTTTTAGGTAGTGACAATGCTAATTAAAAAACGCCATGCTGTTATCTCGTTACTGCTACTTGCTTCTGCCTCATTTGTTTCAACACATGCCCTGGCTCAAGAAAAGAAAGTGGTCAAAATGGTCGTTACAGCAGCCATTGTGTCGGATAAAGGCATGGGAATTTATGAAGAAATGGCCCGCTACTTTTCAAGAAAACTGAGTTGGGATGTCAAGATTGTTTCCGGTTTATCCTACAGCGAAGCAGACCACATGCTTGACACAGGTGCGGTTCAAATCGGCTATGTCTGCGGTCTGCCTTATATACATAAGTTCGCAGAGGGTAAATACGAACTGCTCGCGGTTCCCATTATGGTGCTGAAGAAAGGTACCTACCCAGATGCCCAAGGTTACGAAAACGCACCAGGGAAGTATTACTCTTATACCATCGTACATAAGGATTCGCCGCTCAAGACATGGTCCGATCTCAAAGGCAAAACCTA
>Ga0207690_10001348_pt1 | contig 15436 bp, 19 predicted proteins | sample KBSC23metaG_FD_184315 | JGI IMG/M metagenome (GOLD analysis project Ga0207690, IMG submission 184315) | Corn rhizosphere microbial communities from Kellogg Biological Station, Michigan, USA - KBS C2-3 metaG (SPAdes) (version 2) | ecosystem: Host-associated > Plants > Roots > Rhizosphere > Soil ...
CGGGCGGCTGCTCGCGCCACTGTTCGCCAGCCCCGCCCGCCACCGGGTCCTCACCGCCGTCCTGGCGGCTGCATCAATCTGCTTCATTATTTGGCAAGCGAGTTTCGATCCAGCCGGAAAGGAAGCCCAGCACCGCGCCGCCGCGAAGGAACTTCTCTGGATTCGCGAACAGTTCCTCCTTCTGGTCGCCCATTGCAACGCTTCCAATCCCAACGTTCCAGATCTTCAGAGGTCCCTGGATATGCTCACTCTGCAGATCGCGGCAGCGTACAAATTCACTCCCAGCACTTCTCCCAAGGCTTACAGAATAGCCGACAAACGACTGAAACGTGGAGAATTCACGTTTTCCGACAACGAGATTGACGCCTTCTTGCCGCTCGCGCTTCGTAAGGACAAGACTGCACCCCAGCCATAAGATCAATCCGCTCGCAAGGCGGACGGGGAATGAATCTCATTCTAAAATTCAGCCATGACGCCCAGCGAGATGGACGATAAGCTGCGCCAGTACGGATACGCATCCGTTCTGGATTGACGACTTCAGGCCAAAGCACTCATGAAGTGCTGGAATAGTTTCTGCTCTCTTTGGGATCATAAAAAAAGAACCTCCCTGTGGGTTCAAACTGACCTGCTACCCGGCCTGAACTCATCATTCCCACGTTCGATTCATGATACGTGCGTGCCGTCGCGCATCAAGGCGAACGATTGCTCGGCGATGTGATCCTCGCAACCTTGACCCGCGCCATCCCGCACACTCTTTGCTGTTCATCGTGGGAATCAATGGATCTGTGCATCCTGCACTTGAACACCTACATCCTCTCCTCCCGCGATCGCTCCATTCAGCCTTGAATAAAACCCGCAGCCGCGTATTCATTGACGTTTCTCTTCGCAGAGGCGGATGTGCGGAAACTGCACACGCCCTTCAAATTCTGCAATGGTCATGCGCCCGCTTCAGCCTTACCTTCGCTTCATGACGTGCGACGGGGAGCAGTGCTCCACCGGACTTTCGCACGGAGAGGAGCACATGAAAATACCCAACCCTACAAAACGTCCGCGTCTTCCGGCTGCGCGCAGGTACTGGCGAAGCTGGCTGACTCCATCCTTGTTGTTCCTTGCGGCGATCCCGGTCTACGCCCAAAGCACCGGTAGCGATCCGTGGGACAACGCGGTCAACGTCCTCAGAACCGCCTTTACCGGCACGATTGCAACCGGGCTGTCACTGGTCGCCATCGTCGTCGGAGGGCTGATGTTCGCCTACGGCGAAGGCCAGTCCAAGAAGACCATCGCCGGAATCGTCTTCGGCGTAGGTATGGCGATCGGCGCAGTTAACTTCATGAGCTGGCTCTTTCCGAGCTAGAGGGGAGGTGATCCATGTCTCGGTCAACGGATAGCAGAGTGAGTCCGGTGTTCAAGGCCATGAATCGCCCGTTGACTGTCCTGGGAGCAGAGCGACGATTGTTTTTCGTCGCTCTGATCTCGGGAGGCGCGATCTTCTCCCTTTTGCATTCCTTACTCGGCGGAATCGGCCTCTTCATCGTCGGTGTCATCATCGCCCGCATTGCCACGAAACACGATGTAGAGATTCTCCGCGTGCTTTTCAATTCGGGCAAGTTTCGCAGACGCTACGACCCCATGAAAACAGACCCCACGGAAATACGCATTGCGAGGCGTGATGGTCAAGGTTGAGCACATCACGAAGGACTGGAAAGAGGCGGGCTCATTTCCCGCTCAGATCAACCTCTACGGTTTCTGGGACGAGCATTCGTTTCTTACCAAGTCCGGCGACCTCGGCGCCGTGTTGCGGATCGGCGGGATCGACTACGAAAGTTTCGACCATGCGGGGCGCGACTATGCGGTAAAGCGTCTGGAGGCGGCCTTTCGCTCGCTCGACGATAAGTGCCGTCTTTATCAGATTCTCTTCAAACACAATCGGCCTGAGATTCCACACGCCGAGTATGACAATCCGCTGGTCCGCGCCGCCGTTGAACAACGCGCAGCATTTCTCCAATCGAAATCCGACCGCCTCTATTCCATCGAGATTTGTTGGGTGGTGATGATGGACGGCAGTTATGCCAAAACTGGCCTGGTGCACGCCCTGGCGCAGTTGTCGAAGCACCCGCGCTCCTCGCTGCGCGATCTGCGCGCGCTATTCTCCGGCAACAAAGAACGCACGCTGATTTACGAACAGATCGAGCGCGACCGTCTGCGTTTGCAGCAAAAAGTGAACAGTTTGAGTGGACAGCTAAACGACCTCATGACGGTCGGGCTGCCAGGGGCGGAGGAGACGTTTCGCATACTGCGCCGTCTCACCAACCTCCGCCCCTCCAAGATTAACGACGCGCCGCTCTGCGATGCGCATCATCTCGACTGGCAAATATGCGATTCGGAGTTGGAAGCCCATCGCGGATACCTGCGCCTAGATGACGATTATGTGCGCGTCCTCACGCTGAAAGAGCTTCCAGCGGAGACACGGCCATTGCTCCTGAATGGCCTGCTCGATATTCCCGCCAACTTCCACGTTGTCACCGAATGGCACCCTGTAGACAATGCGAGAGCCCGCAAAGAGATTGCCTCGCGCCGCCGCCATCATCACAACTCGAAGACCAGTTTCGTCTCGAACCTTCAGGACCGCCAGAACAGCGGCAACCAGGACAACCTGGTCGATGACTCCAAAGAAGCCGCCGTCGCCGAACTCGGAAACGCGCTCACGGCGATGGGGATGGAGGGCAAAAACTTCGGGGAGTTCACGCTGTCGGTCGTGGTCTACGACGAGGATAGAACCAAGGTCGAGCACGCGGTCGCGGAGTTTCAAAAACTCTTCACGCAGCATGACGGCCTGCTCTATGAAGAACGCTACAACCTGCTCAACGCGTTCTTCGCCACCATACCCGGCAACAAACAATTTAATCTCCGCAAACAGTGGGCGCTCAACTCGAACTACGCCGACCTGTCCTTCTTGTTCACCATCGACACCGGCTCGCCGTGGAACGCGCACCTGGAGCATGAATACGCCGCCGTCCTCGAATCGGCGCACGGCACACCGTACTACATGAACCTGCACGCGGGAGACGTGGCCCACACGCTGCTGCTCGGAGCAACAGGCGCAGGCAAAAGTTTTACGTTAGGATCCATCATTCAGGCGCTGCAAAAGTACGAGCCGCTGACCTTCATCTTCGATGTCGGCGGCAGCTACGAAACGCTGACGCGCGTGTTCGGCGGCACCTACCTGAACGTCGGGCTCAAGACTCCGGGCTTCAGCATCAATCCCTTTTCGTTGGAACCCACCCACGAAAACCTGAATTTTCTATATCTCTTCATGCGGGTCCTGATCGAAGCCCAGGGCAGGTACGCGCTGACCGGCGACGATGAAAAGGCGCTGTTCTCCGCCATCGAGCGGGTCTACAAATTGCCCGCCGGGATACGAACGCTGACGAACTTCGCGTCCATCCTTGGCCCTCTGGGAGAGCGGCTGCAACGGTGGACCGGTAAGGGGCAGTTCGGGTATCTCTTCGACAACGCCGAGGACACCCTCACGTTCGCGCGGTTCCAGACATTCAATTTCGATGGCTGGTCCGATTACCCGGACATATTGGAGCCACTGCTGTTCTATGTGTTGCAGCGCGCTTCGTCGGAGATCGAAGAACCCGCGAACACCGCCACCTTCAAAGTGTTTCTGGCCGACGAAGCCTCCATCTTTCTGAAGAACACCATCATCCGTGATTGGGTGGTGCGGGCGGAGCGGACGTGGCGCAAGAAGAATGCGGCCATGATTCTCGCTACACAGTCGGTCGTGGAGCTGGCTGACGCGGGCGTGCTCAACATCATCAACGAGTCCTGCCCGACCAAGATATTTCTTGCCAACCCCAATATCGACCGCAAGCTTTACGCCGAAATCTTCCAATTGAACGACACGCAACTTGAAATGTTCGAGTCGCTGGTGCCGAAGCGCGAGCTACTGCTGATTCAGCCTCGCGGCACCAAGAGACTCGTTCTCGAAGTCGATGCGCTTGGCTACTGGATGGCTACCAACAATGCCCGCGACAACATCCGCAAACAGGATTACTTTGCCCGCTTCGGGCCGGAGCAAGGCTTGATCCGGCTCGCTCACGATTACCCCAACCCATAAGGAGACTCATGCGCCCCTCACCTATTATCCCGCTTTTACTCAGTCTTGCCGCGACCGTGGCACACGGCCAGCAGGCGGCCCGTATTGTCCACTACCACGCCAACGACATCGTGAGTATTCACGCGAAGATGAGCTACACCACGCTCATTCAGCTTCCCTCGACCGAGAAGATTCTGGAAGTCGCCACCGGCGACAAGGACTTCTGGATCATCGACACGGTTGGGAACTATTGCTTCCTGCACCCGGCGAAGGAAGGCATCCACAGCAATCTCAACCTGATTACCGACAAAGGCAGCGTGTACTCGTTCACGCTGGATGATGTCGAATCCGACGATCCTGACCTGAAGGTCGTAATCGAGCCGTCCGAGCCGTCCTCGCTGGCCGCGGCTAACGGCCCGGACAAACTCGTGCCGGCAAGCGCGGTTGCAGCGGCCCGCGCCCAGGTACAACTCGCCCAGACCCATGCCGCTAATGCGGTCGAGCAGTTCCGCTCGGAGTACCCGGTGAAGGCGCTGGTCTTCGACTATACCTTTCACGACAAAAAGCCTTTCGATGTCTCCGCGATTTACCACGACGACAAGTTCACTTACATCAAGTCCTCGGCATCGGAGAAGTTCTCCGTCTACGAGCTGAAGGACAAGAAGCCCGACCTGATCACCTTCCAATTGCAGGACGGCACCTACATCCTCCCCACCGTAGTCGATAAAGGCTATCTCCAGATCGGCAAACGCAAGCTCAACTTCGAGCGGAAGGGCAGGTAGGTGATGCCGATAGCAGACGAAAAGCAGACCAACACTGCGCCAGTGCCCGAGTTCGCGCTGCCGCCCCCAGAGAACACCTCCGCTCTCCGCGATAAACGCATCGCGCCCGAAGGCGTCGTGCCCAAACAGGCACAAGGTTACGTTGTCGCCGGGCTCGCGGTGCTCATCCTCATGGCGGTGATGTTCTCGAAGAACCATGCCAAGCCTGCGGTAAGGGACACGGCTCCCGCTCCGCTGGCCGCGTCCACCGACATGAACCAGAGGAAGATTCAAGAACTGGAGCAGGACCTCAGCGCCGACCAGCGCCAGAGCCAGCAACAGACACAGGCTCTACAGAAAAATGGGTTGCCGACGGCCACTGGTGCGACCGCTACCCTTGGCGCTCTCCCGCCCGACGCCGCTCTTGCTGCGCAGTTGGCGCCGACAGTCCCGGCACAGCCAGCAGAGCCTCCCCGCGATCCCATCATGGACACGGAGAAGGCGCTGGCCTTCAAGGCCCGCTTCGCTTCCAACCTTGTCGCCCCCGACGATGCTGCTTCGCATCCATCGGCGGAGCCTGTGAGCGTGAATGCAAATGCGCCAACCGCTTCTACGAACTTGCCGCAAGCCGCCTCCGCCAACAAACGCGCGCCCGAGGTCAACATCAATCGTGCCCACGGCCAGCCTTACGCGGTCTTCGAGGGTACCACCATCGATACCGTCCTGGTAGACCGCCTCGATGGAGAGTTCGCCGGGCCGGTCAAGGTCATGGTGACCAACCCTGTTTACAGCCAGGACCGGCAGCATGTGCTCATCCCAGCGGGGACTTTCATCCTCGGCGATACGCAGAAGGTCTCCGGCTTCGGACAGAAACGCCTTGCCGTCACCTTCCACCGGATGCTGATGCCGGATCACTACAGCGTCGATCTCGACCAGTTCCGCGGTCTCGACCAGGCGGGCGCCACCGGACTCAAAGACAAGGTCAACAACCACTACGTCGAGATCTTCGGCGCATCGATTGCACTCGGTGTGATCGCCGGAGCAGCCGAGGCCACCAACCTGAATGAGGGCTACAACGAGTCAGGCACTGAGGCATACAAGTCCGGCATCGCGTCCAGCCTTTCACAGGCGAGCGCCAACGTGCTCGACCGTTTTATCAACATTCCGCCCACCATCACCATCCGCGAAGGCCACCGGATTAAGGTCTACATCACCCAGGACATGCTCCTGCCTGCATATGAAAACCACGACATGCCGGAGGTGATGTGATGCGCATTGCTTCGCTCGCGCTTCTCTCCTGCTTGCTCATGGTTGGCTGCACCTCCCCTTCGCCGCCGAAGAAGCCATCGCCCTATCGCTATGCACAAACCGCGCCGACGCTCCCGCTCGGCGCTTACAGAAAGGAACTGCTATGAGGTCCGTCAAATCTCTTTTTCCAATTTTCATTTTTGCTCTCGCGCTTGCGCCGACGGCTCACGCGCAGTTTGGCTCTGGCATCGTCTACGACCCGACGCAATCTGCCCATGCCATTCAGCAGATCGAGCAAGGGTCGCAGATTTATACCACTGCCGTCGCCACACGCAACCAGATCGTCACCATGTACAACCTCGCCTACCAGATGTCGCAGTTGCCGCAAAACCTGGAAGCCCGGTACAAGGCCGACTGGTCGCAGTGGACCAGCCTGCAGGCCCCGGCAAATACCTATGGCAACACGGCTGCATTGGTGAACGCGCTCAACTACGGCGCGCTCGTCAACGCACAGCAGGGCTACAACAGCGCCTATGTGCAGGCCCAAAGCTATCCATCCGGTAATTACGCATCGCTCGATTCCAGAACGCAGGCCACGGTAGCCAATCAGTACGCCACATCTGAATTAGCGCAAACGACAACGACCAATACGCTTGCCACCCTTGGCTCCATCCGCACCGACGAGCAGCAGTTCGCAACCAAGTTGACGAACCTCGATTCGGATACCTTTTCAACCGACTCCAGCCAGCAGACCGAGGCCGCGTTGCTCGGCAAGATCAACTCCGCCACGCTGCTCCAGATTCACTCGCAACAGGTCACCAACCAGCTCCTCATGTCTTCGATCCAGCAGCAGCTTGTCGCGCAGAAACAACAGATCGACGCGCAGAACCGCGCCCTCAACAACGCCATTTACTTCCAGCAGAATTTTCCCACCCTTATGCAGAACGTCACCGGCGGCGTGAGCGACGCCATGCAGAGCATTTCGCTCAGTATGAGCGGGAGGTAAGCGATGGGCCAGAATCTCATTTCCTTTGTCGGCCAGGCAATCACGCAGTTGCTCACGTCGAAAGGTTCGATCTTCCAGTCCACCGGACTCGACATCTTCCGTGGGTTGGCCGTGATTTTGATTGTCTGGTTCGGCATCAAGTCCGCCCTGTCCGCCTCGCAGGGCGGAGGCGGGTTTCACTTCGCCAAGTTCGCCGACCTGATTTTGATGATTGCGTTTGGTCTCGGAATGTTGACCTACTATTCGACGCCGATCCCCGGCGTCGGCTATAGCTTTAGCGACCTCATCACCCAGGAAGGGCTTAATCTCTCCAATCAGATCGAGTCCAAACAGACCCAGCAGATCACCGACGCCGTCGCAACCGCCGAGCAGCAGCTCGGCTCGCCTCCGGGTAACTTCAGCATCGAGGAAGACCTGACCTTCCTGGTGATCGCCGTCGTCCTTGCGCTGACTCAGGCGGCTGCTTTCGCCGTAATTGCGTATGGCTACGTCGCCGCCGCGGTGTGCGTGCTTGTCGGACCCATCTTCATTCCGTTCTTTATCGTGCCGAAGCTCGACTGGCTTTTCTGGGGCTGGCTGAAAGCGTTTATCGGATTCAGCTTCTACCAGGTCATCGCCAGCGCCTTCATCTATGTCTTCGCCCAGGTCGTTGTTTCGATGTTCAAGGTCATCGGCAACATCAGCATCTCGAACGCCTTCACCATCCTGCCCGCGCTGTTCATTACGCTTATGGCCTGTATCTACGGCATGGTCAAGATACCGGAACTCACCGCCTCCATCCTCAGCGGGCGCGCGGGTACCTGGGTCGATATCGATAGGAAATAAACCATGACAAAGACATCTTTCTCCACTACCGATGCCGGACACAGGTTCCTTGAGTTATACGCGGAGCCGGTCGTCACCAACACCTATCTCAAGATCGCGCTGCTCGTGCTCTCCATCGTCGCGCTTGCCTTGCTTGCGCTCCTCTATCGTGCCGAGACCGCCGCCTCCCGTCTGAAGCCGCTTGTTATCGCGGTCTCGGATATCGGACGCGGGCAGGTGATGAATTATGACGACTTCGCCAAAATCCCCATTGAGAGAGTGAGCAAATACTATCTTGCCCACTGGTGTGAGCTTTACTACGGACGCAATCGCGCCACGTTGCAACGCGACTTCTCGCAGTCGTTGAGCTTCCTCTCCGATCCGCTGCAGTCGGCAACGCTGGCAAAGGTGAACCAGCAGAAGACGCTCGAAACCTTCCTGCTCGATCCGGGCGCGGCCAACGTGGACATCGAGATCGATGCGGTGGTGCTGGAGGACACCCGGCAGACACCCTATCGCGCCCAGATTGAATTTCAGAAGGTCTTCCGCTCACCCGGTGATGGGCAGGAACAGCGGCGGGAACGCTGGACAGCCAACGTCCTCTACAGCTTCCGCAACACCGTGCCCAATCAGATGCTGCTCACCAATCCACTTGGCCTCGTTATCAGTTACGTCCACGAAGACCAGGCGTTCGGGAGTTAGCCATGCGACCGAAGAAGCCCATTCTGCTTTACTGCGCCGACCGTGAGCTGCTCTCCACTACGGCGTTCGCATTGCGCTTGCACCCCTATGAGGTCACCGCCATAGACGATAGCCGCTCCGCCGCCGCCATCATGATGGCAAGCGGGTTGGTCTGCAGCATCCTGATCCACGCACGACAGGGCGATCCCGCAGGCAGGTTGATCCACCGCCTACTCGAATCGGATCTGCACGTACCGCTCCTGCTCGTTGACCGTGCCGGCGATCTCGCACCCGTCCGCTACGCGGACATGGTGCTCTATGGCCGCAATACCTCTATGGCCCATATCCTCGGCGCTCTCGATGTGTTGTGCGCGCGGAAGCGTGGCCCACGGCCCCGGAGTATGGCATGAGGTACCTTTCTGTCTGCTCAGGCATCGAGGCCGTCTCGGTTGCGTGGCAACCTCTCGGTTGGCAGCCCGCCATGTTCGCTGAGATCGATCCCTTCTGCTGCTGGCTGCTGCGCTCGCGCTATGGCGCATCGCGGCCCATCCACATGCCGAGTCCGCATGATGCGTCCTCGCGCAAGGAGGCAAAGCAGCGCGGGGCAGCCATTCGCAACGTCGTTGCTCTGCCCGTCGATGGCGATGTCATCAATGCAGGCGATTTCACAAGGATTGGAGCTGAGGATGTGGGAGCAATCGACCTTCTGGCCGGAGGAACACCTTGCCAGTCTTTCTCCGTCGCCGGTAAACGAGCAGGACTGGATGACCCGCGTGGTAACCTCACCATCGAGTTTGCTCGGCTTGCTGGCAGACTCAGGCCCCTATGGCTGGTGTGGGAGAACGTCCCCGGCGTCCTGTCGATCGACGACGGACGGACGTTTGGAGCCTTCCTCGGAATGCTGGTCGAACTCGGGTATGGGATCGCCTACCGAGTTCTTAACGCTCAACATTTCGGAGTACCCCAGCGACGGCGTCGCGTCTTCGTTGTCGGACATCTTGGAAGCTGGAGAGGTCCCGCAGCGGTATTACTTGACGAGTCGTGCCTGTCGGGGCATCCTCCGCCGCGCCGAGAAGCGCGGAAAGGACCTGCCGGAGGTGTTGAGGTCGGCCCTTCTGGCGGTCGCCTCACAGACACCGCGCCCACCATCGATGCCGGATGCAAGGATGGCTTCATCCGCAATCAACTAGGCGTCGGCGTCCTCTCATCCACGGATGAAATCTCCCATTGCCTGAACGCCGGCGGTATGGGCAGGCAGGACTTTGAAACCGAGACGCTGATCGCTCATGCGCTCTCAGCCGATGGCTTCGACGCGAGCGAAGACGGCACCGGGCGTGGAACGCCCGTCGTGCCGGTTGCTATCTGCACAGCACACACACAGTCGAATGGCAGCGGCTTCTCAGAAGCAATCGCTCACACGTTGGAAAGTAGCGGCGGCGCCCAGGCTGTCGCTTTCGCGCAAAATACCCGTGATGAGGTGCGACTATACGGTGGAGATGGCGAAACGGTCGGTGCGCTGGCGGCGCAACCAGGGGCGAAACAGCAATCCTATATTGCCTTCTCCGCAAATGACTATGGCGGAGACGCGAGCGATGTCGCGCCGACTCTGCGCAGTATGGGACACGATGCGAGCCATTCCAACAGCGGTGGACACGTCGCCATCGCCTTCGCACAGAACCAGGAAGGCGATATCCTCAGCGGCGATGTGATGCAGTCGCTTGGAACCAACTCCAATGCCACCGGACGCAACGCGCCGACGATTGCGTTTACCCTCCACGGCAGCGACGGCACCACAAGTGCAGCCTCGCCCACTGAAGTTGCAGGAAGCCTCCGCACCCGCGCACCCGGCAGCATCGAGAACAGCTCGACGACCGCTGTGATGCAGGAGCAGCCCGTCGCCTGGTCCGGAGAACTCACGGCATCGACCGACATGGCCGGAACCCTTCAGCGTGGCGGCGAAGGTGGGCGAGTCGATGGCGTGATGACGCCGCAGATGGCCGTGCGGAGGCTGACTCCGCGCGAGTGCGAGCGGTTGCAGGGATTCCCCGACGACTTCACCCTGGTTGAGTACCGCGGCAAATTGGCAGCCGATGGCCCCCGCTACAAGGCGCTTGGCAATTCGATGGCGATCCCGGTCATGCGCTGGATCGGGCAGCGCATCGCAGCTGTGGATGCCATCCTCCGTGACCGGCACGGCGACGAGGGAGCTGGATGAGCGGGCGGACGCACATACAAATGGCACCGACGCGTATCTTCCAACCGCCGAGAGAGGCAGGTCCTCTTTTCGCCCTCACCGCCCCGACACTGGAACCGTGCAGCTCGCCTTCCACTCCGGCGCCCAGATGCAGGTCCTTCGCATGGCACGGTACGGAGGACGATGCGGACCATCGGAGAACATGGTTCATCCACTCTCTGCTTTTGCAGCCGGATACATGGCGAGCGGCAGCGAATAGTTCTCTCGCAGCCCGGTCGCAGCGGCGCCCTTGTGGTGATGGCCTTCAGCAAAGTGTTTCTGTAGAGTGCCATCTCTCCCGGATTTTCCCTGCTCACCCTCGGTCACTCGCTCGGTGCTTATCCCGCGCCCGTCGGCACTCGCCGTTCTGCTTCGCACTTCGTGCGCCCTTCGGGTCTGGGTTTCCAAAGAAAAAATCACCCTTCGGCTGCGGCCCAAAGTACGGGCGAGATTTTTTCTTCGGAGCCTCCGCAGAAAGACACGCCTTCGGCCTTGGGAGCGGGGCACACTCGCGTCGCTTCGCGCAGGAGTGTCCCGAGGGCAATTCGGGCAAATCCAAACAGGAGAAATTCCAATGGCACTCTACACCAACAACGTCACGCTGAAAGGCTATGTGGGCAAGGACGCCCAGAGCTTCGCAACCCGGCAGCAGAACACCTTCGTGGTTCTGTCACTCGCCACCAAGTCCGGCTACAAGGACAAGCAGACGCAGCAGTGGATGAACCACACCGAGTGGCACCGCATAGTCGCCTTCGGCAAGCCCGCCGACTACGCGAAGTCTCTGAAGAAGGGCGACTATGTGGAGATCGAAGGCGAATTGCGCAGCTCCGAGTTCGATGTCGAGGTCGGCGAGGGGAAAAAGAAGACGACCGTGAAGCGCCGCGGTTGGGAGATACGCGCCGGCATCGTCAAGAAGCTGGCGCAGCCCGAAGACTCACGGCACGAGAACCTCGACGCCGAGCCCATCACGGAGGACGACGCGGCTTAGGCCGCGTTGTCCTCCCTCGGGAGGTGTCACCATGAGCGCAATTTTTGAGAACACCCTGAAATTAAGAGGCTTCCTCGGCTGCGATGCCGAGGTCCCCTCCTCGGATGGAATCACGAATGATGCCTTTGCCGTTCTCACACTATGTATCGAGTCCGGCACCTGGAAGAAGGCCGTCAACGAGTGGCGTCCCTGGACGGCCTGGCACAGGATCATCTGCCCCGGCCCGTTCTTTTGCGGCTATGCCAGAGGAATGAAGCAGGGTGACTACGTGGAGATCGAAGGCCAGTTGCATATCTCACACTACGATCGCCCGGTCGTCGTGGCGGGCAAGACCATCACAGAGCAACACCCTGCATACGAGATCCATGCCACCCAGGTCCGCAGGCTGGATTGCCCCTCGGTCGGCGTTGCTGAGGGCAAGGACGGTTAATACCATCCATCCATTTTCGCGGAGAGGTTGACTCCTCTCCGCTTTTCTTCTGTCATGCCGCTCTTCATCGCGGCGGAAAGGACGTCAATGATCGCCAACGCTGTCTTTGTCGCCACCCTGATCTTCCTCGCGCTCGGCTTCTGGCTGAGTCACGAGCTGCATTTCTTTGTACCTTGGCGCAGCCTCATCCTGCACAGCTACCTCCAGAACATCGCGCTTTACTGCGCTCTGCTCTTCGCCAACCTGCTAGGCCTCACCATCTGGATCGAGCGCAAGTTCTTCCTCCGCGACACAGGCCGCAAACTCAAACATCTCGATCAGGAGATACACAGTGGACACAGCGAACTCTCAGAAGAGATCACCGCGCAGTTCGGCGAAGAGTAGACAACACACAACCGGAACACCAGAGACGATGCATCCGCCACGCAGACTGCCCGACGATACCGACGCGGAAAAGCATATGGACTATTCGGTCGGCATGGTCGCCCGCGTCCGCGCCGCCCGAGAAGCTGCGCTGCGCGAGATGGAATCCTTCGGCGATATCTCCGAGTACGACATCACCATCCTTCAAGGGCAACGGAAAGAAGAACCCAACACGGCATCGCAATCCTCGCTCGAATTTCAGGGCGATACCGCTTCTGAACAACCGGGGGTGGACTGATGCGGCTCGATCTACCTCATGAGCTTCCTCGCCGATATGCGCCGGAAGTCCATCCTCCGACGTCTCCGCTTGCCCCCTCCCCTGTGGAGCAGAGGCGTGAAGCCCTCGCAGCCCGCGCGGAAGACCGCACTGGACCGATTGCGCGTGGCAGGCGTGACCGAACAATACAACCGGAGCGGCCCAGCGAGACGCGGCATCGCAACGTCGCTCACGACCATCATATGGATCAACGCTCCCGCAGACAGGCGTTACCCCAGGAAATCGTGGGGCTGTCGCTGCGTGAAGAGGAGCGGAAGACTCTCGCGGAGGTGGGACGCTTCCGCGTCATTACCACCCGCGATCTTGCCGAGACCGTCTACGATAACCGGCACTCACGCATGGAACGCGATCTTGCGTTCCTTCGTGAGAAAGGATTGGTGCAGGTCGATGCCGTCAATGCGCGACGCGATGGGCGCGGCGGCAAGGTGGATCGCATCGAGGTCGTCACGCTCACCAGAGCAGGACGGGACGTGGCCCGGCAGACTTCCGGTCTGCCGCAGGATCAGAAGCTTTATTCGGGGCTGGTTAAGCCGCGCGAAGTAGAGCACGACGCGCAGATTTATCGTGCCTATCGTAAAGAGGCAGAGCGGATCGAGCGGAAAGGAGGCACAAACCTCCGCGTACAGCTTGACTTTGAAATCAAGTCACAGGTCCAGAAAGCCATTCACGCCGAACGGAAAGCTGCTCCAGAGCGCGACATGGCGGAGATCAAACAGCAGGTAGCCCGGCAGTTTGATCTGCCTTACGTCAATGACGGCATCCAGATTCCCGATGCACGAATCGAATATGACCTCCCTCGTGATCCTGACCGCGATGTCGATCAAGGAACGCGCACCAGCCACGACGACATCGAGGTACTGACTGCCGCATACCGCCCCGGCCATCTCCGCGCGAAAGCGCAGGCCGGTTTCCATGTCTACGCTTCATCCTCCGACCGGGCGACGTTGACCGCGAAGATTGAAAGCGACCATTACCTCATGGAAAACATTCTGGAGTTGTAGCCATGACTGCCGATCCTATTGCCGGTCTTGAATCTCTCGGCTATACGCAACGCGAGGCTACGTTCCTTTATCTTGTCGCCGTTCACTCCGGCTACTTCGTGCGCCGTCAGTTCGACTATTTCGCCGATCGCAACAAGGGCGCTCTGGTCATGCGCTTTCTGGAAAAAGCGCGTATCGCCGGGCATATAGAGTCTCTGGACTACAGTCACGGCTGGCATGTCTACCATCTCTTTTCACGGACCATCTACCGTTTCCTGGGCAATCCAGAGTCGCAGCTCCGGCGCAGAAAGGGTGATGCTCAGGTGCGTGCCCGCCTCATGGCTCTGGACTATGTTCTCGAAAACGACAGCGATCGCTACCTCGAATCCGATATAGAACGAGTCCGGCTCTTCGCAGAGACCCGCAGGATTGCTCCCCATTTTTTTACTGGCCACGACGGACATTTGCATCCGCTGCTTGCGTGCTTCCCTATGTCTCTTGCCGATAGAACACGCCCCGTCCAGTCTTCTGTGCGCTTTGCCTTCATCGACGAAGGACTCGCCACCACGGAAAAGTTTCTGCGGTTTCTCTCTGTCGCCGAACCGCTGCTGCGCGCCGTCGGCAACTTCGAGCTGGTCTATATCTCCGGTTCCAGCTTCAATTTTTCCGCCGCCAAAGACATCTTCTGGGGCCGCTTCTCCGGTGCTTCGCCCCGGAGTCCGCAGCTCTTTGCTGATGAAATCCGCCCGGTTGCTACGCAACCTCGCGCAATTCTTCAACCAAGGTTCACGACACTGCTGCTCGGATACAGCTATCCCCGACTCCAGCGAAGTGAAGCCGGGGGTTCAAGGGAGGGTTCACATACCGCGAGATAGTGCACTGACGAAGTGCTTATTTAGCAGATACATAGCAGGAAAAGGCACGAAAAGCTGGGTAGTATGTGGGCGGGAGCGACCCCAAGTGCTTCGCACTTTTCCGCGCCGGTTGACACCGCGCTGGTCGCTCCCGCCCACACTTCACTGGACTGATTCAGGTACCTGTGACGGTCCTGTTCCGGTACTTTCCTCGGTCCTAACTCGGTACCAGCTTCGGTCCAGAGCAGGTACCACTCTGGACGGTAACCGGTACCATAACCAGCCGCGAATACGGCCAGAAAGGAAACCGATGATGAGCAAACTGAAGATCGAACACGGAGCCAGCAAGGTCAGCCTTGTCCTGCTCAAAACCAATATCGAGGGCGCCATCTCGCAGGACATCGACCTGATGGCCGCGTGGTCGGATAACGAGCGCCGGTACATCGTCAATGAGCTGCTGCGCTTCGCGCTGACGCAGGAAGAGGAGTTCCTGAAGTATAAGGCCGGACTTGCCGTAGGCTCGCCACGGCCCGTCGCCAGCCCAAAGCAGATACCGTCTCCGGCGAAACCCGGAACCGATGCGGCTGTGAAACCCGACCCGTCATCGACGGCGCGCGGATAGAAAGGAGGCGGCTGTATGCGATTGTCA
>Ga0207690_10001349_pt1 | contig 15403 bp, 13 predicted proteins | sample KBSC23metaG_FD_184315 | JGI IMG/M metagenome (GOLD analysis project Ga0207690, IMG submission 184315) | Corn rhizosphere microbial communities from Kellogg Biological Station, Michigan, USA - KBS C2-3 metaG (SPAdes) (version 2) | ecosystem: Host-associated > Plants > Roots > Rhizosphere > Soil ...
CGATCACGTTGCAACTGCAGTGGGTCGCCCAGGCCCAGTTCGCCGGCTACTACGCCGCGGTGGCGCAGGGCTTCTACAAGAAGGAGGGCCTCGACGTCACCATCAAAGAGGCGGGCACGACGACCGTTCCGATCGACGTGCTGGCCGCCGGCGACGCGGACTACGCGATCTCGTGGGTCCCGAAGGTGCTCGGCTCGATCGAGCAGGGCACCAATGTGACCGACGTCGCCCAGATCTTCGAGCGCTCCGGCACCACGCAGATCTCGTTCAAAGACAAGGACATCACCTCGCCTGCCGACCTCAAGGGCAAGAAGGTGGGCAGTTGGGGCTACGGCAATCAGTGGGAGCTCTTCGCCGGCATGCAGAAGGCCGGGATCGACACCACGAAGCAGATCTCGCTCGTTCAGCAGGCCTTCGACATGAACGGCTTCCTCGCCGGTGACATCGACGCGGCGCAGGCGATGACCTACAACGAGTATGCGCAGGTGCTCGAGACGGTGAACCCCAAGACGGGCAAGCTCTACCAGCCGAGCGACCTGAACGTCATCAACTGGAACGACGAGGGCACGGCGATGCTCCAGGATGCCATCTGGGCCAACGCCGACAAGCTCGCCAGCGACAAGACGTACGCCGCCAACACCGAGAAGTTCATCAAGGCGTCTATCGAGGGCTGGATCTATGCGCGCGATAACCCCGACAAGGCGGCGGCGATCGTGACCGCCGCCGGATCCACGCTGGGCACGAGTCACCAATTGTGGATGACCAACGAGGTCAACAAGCTGATCTGGCCGTCGACGAGCGGCATCGGCGTCATCCAGAAGAAGGCGTGGGACCAGACGGTCAAGATCGCGCTGGGCACGAAGGACGACACCGGGTCCACGATCATCACCACCAAGCCGCCGGCCACGGCGTACTCGAACAAGTACGTCGACCAGGCGTTGAAGGAACTCAAGGCGGAGGGTGTCGACGTTCTGGGCAAGAGCTTCACGCCCCTCACTGTCACACTCAACGCAGGCGGCAAGTAGCACGCGCACCATCCCGGGTGCGGCGGCTTCCCGTCGCCGCACCCGGGCTCCACATCCCACCGAAGGAATCACCATGACCGACAAGCATCCCCACCTCGACCCGGAGGACGGCGTCCGCGCCGTCGCGCTGGATCGCGCCCACGTCTTCCACTCCTGGTCGGCACAGGGTGCGCTGCAGCCCTTCGTGATCGCGGGAGCGCTCGGCTGCGAGGTGTGGGACTTCGACGGCAACCGCTACCTCGACTTCTCGAGTCAGCTGGTGAACATCAACATCGGGCACGGGCATCCCAAGGTGGTGGCGGCGATCCAGGAGCAGGCGGCGACGCTTCCCACGGTGGCGCCCGCTCACGCCAACCTGGCGCGCGGCGAGGCGGCCAAGCGCATCCTGAGCAAGGCCGGTGCTCCCTTCGCCAAGGTGTTCTTCACCAACGGCGGTGCGGATGCCAACGAGAACGCGATGCGCCTGGCCCGCCTGGTCACCGGTCGTGACAAGATCCTGAGCCAGTACCGCAGCTACCACGGCAACACCGGAGCCGCGATCGTCGCCACCGGCGACTGGCGCCGCGTGCCGAACGAGTTCGCCCGAGGGCACGTGCACTTCTTCGGGCCGTTCGCGTACCGCTCCGAGTTCTGGGCGACGACGCCCGAGGAGGAGAGCGCGCGCGCCCTGCACAGCCTGGAGCGCGTCATCCAGGCCGAGGGCATGAACTCGTTCGCCGCGCTGATCGTCGAGGGCGTGCCGGGGACAGCCGGCGTGCTGGTCCCGCCGCCCGGCTACTTCGCCGGGCTGCGGGCGCTGGCCGACAAGTACGGCTTCCTGCTCATCGTCGACGAGGTGATGTCGGGATTCGGCCGCACCGGCGACTGGTTCGCCTGGCAGAACGCCGAGATCAACCCGCAGCGCGTCGTGCCCGATCTGATCACCTTCGCCAAGGGCGTCAACTCGGGCTATGTGCCGGCCGGCGGCGTGATCATCTCCGAACAGATCGCCGCAGAATTCGACGACCAGGTCTTCCCGGGCGGGCTCACCTACAGCGGACACCCGCTGGCGATGGCATCCATCGTCGCGTCGATCGACGCGATGGACGAGGAGGGCATCGTCGAGAACGCCGCGACGATCGGGCGTGAGGTGCTCGGGCCGGGGCTGCTCGAACTGGCGTCGCGGCATCCCATGATCGGCGAGGTGCGCGGGCTCGGCGTGTTCTGGGCGCTCGACCTGGTGATGGATGCCGCCACCCGCGAGCCCGTTGCGCCCGCGACGATCGGCCTGCTCAAGTCGGAGTTGCTGAAGCGCGGGCTGCTGCCCTTCACGGCGGACAACCGGATCCACGTGGTGCCCCCGTGCACGGTCACAGCCGAGCAGGTCGCGACCGCGCTGGCGATCTACGACGAGGCGTTCACGGCCGTCGAGGCGATCTAGTCACGGCGTGCCGGTATCGGGTGCAGCCGGGTGCGGTCCGCGCGGCTGAGCGCGGCACACGCCGCCGCTGTCCACGAGCCGTGGATGTCGCAGCCCGCTGCCGCGCTCAAGCGCGCTGCTCGCGCCCGACGGCGGGCCGCGACACTGCGGAGCCGGCCGCGCGCGAGTAAACTTCCCGCTCGTGCCTTCCCACACCTCCCCTTTCGATCTCCCCGTCTACGACCTCATGCACAAGCCGGGCGAGATGCGCGAGCGCACCCTGGAGTTCGACGCTCCGGAGCAGTTGGGCGAGGCCGTCGCGTACGTGCCGAAGGGCGAGCCGATGACGCTCGACGTGCGGTTGGAGGGGTTGCACGACGGCATCCTGGTGACCGCCGAGGTCGAGACGACGGCGGTGGGGGAGTGTGTGCGCTGCCTCGACCCGGTGTCGCTGCCGATCGAAGTCGAAATCCAGGAGCTTTTCGCGTATTCTCCTGATGAAGCTTTCGACTTCGCGGTTCACGATGACTACGTAGATCTTGAACCCGTCGTGCGGGATGCGGTGGTGCTGGCACTGCCGTTCCAGCCGGTCTGCCGGCCGGATTGCCCTGGTCTCGATCCGGAAACGGGTCAGAAACTGGCGGACGATCCGGATCGGAAGCCGCGTGAGGTGCTCGACCCGAGGTGGGCGGCGCTGCAGGGCTTCACTCAAGACGACGACTCGCAGCAGTAATCCGCTGCGCGCAGCACAGCAGAGAAGAGACAGTCATGGCCGTTCCCAAGCGCAAGCAGTCGCGCAGCAACACGCACGCCCGCCGCTCGCAGTGGAAGGCGACGCCGGTTCAGCTCGTCAAGACCATCGAGAACGGCAAGACTGTCTACAGCCTGCCGCACCGCGCGAAGGTCGTCGAAGACTCGACCGGCACCCCCCTGTACCTGGAGTACAAGGGCCGCAAGGTCGCCGACGTCTGAGCCTATGGTTCGCCCTTCGGGCGACACGGTCCTGCCGAATGACCGCGCACGTCTCAGTGAGACTCTCGGCGTCGAGATCGACCCCGATCTGCTTCAGCTCGCGCTGACCCATCGCTCGTACGCCTACGAGAACGGCGGACTCGCCCACAACGAGCGGCTCGAGTTCCTCGGCGACTCGATCCTCGGGCAGGCCGTCACCGTGATGCTCTACACCGAGAATCCGGACCTCGACGAGGGCGAGCTCGCCAAGCGGCGGGCCAGCCTGGTGTCATCGGTCGCGCTGGCTGAGATCGCCGTGGGCATCGACCTCGGATCGCACATCCTGCTCGGCCGCGGTGAAGAGCTGACCGGCGGCCGACAGAAGTCGTCGATCCTCGCCGATTGCGTCGAGGCTGTCATCGGCGCCACCTACCTGTCCGCAGGCCCGGATGCCGCGACCGCGCTCGTGCTCAGACTCATCGCTCCGCTGCTCGCCGACCCCGAGCGCTTCGGGGCCGCCATGGACCCCAAGACCAGCCTGCAGGAGCTCTCGACCCGCACCGGTCGCGGCCTGCCGGTCTACGAGGTCAGCGACAGCGGCCCGGATCACTCGAAGCGCTTCCATGCGACCGTGCTGGTCGGCGGCTCGCCGGTCGCGACCGGCGACGGGTCGAGCAAGAAGCAGGCCGAGATGGCCGCGGCGCTCGCGGCCTGGGCCGTGCTGCAGCGCCCCAAGCGCTAGTCGGCGCCGGATGCTAGAACTGGCCTGTGCCTGAGCTGCCAGAAGTCGAGGTCGTGCGATCCGGCCTCGAGCCCGCGGTGACCGGAGCCACGGTGACGCGCGTCGAGGTGCTCGACGAGCGCTCGCTGCGCCGCCATGACGGTCCGGCTGAGGACTTCATCCAGCGGCTGACCGGCGCCGTGCTCGGCACACCCGAGCGGCGCGGCAAGTTCCTGTGGATTCCCGCGCTGGAGCTGGGAGCGAAGCCCATTTCTGGGCTTCGCCGCAGGGCGGGTGACGCCCGTGCCAGCGCTGACGATCGTCTCGATCGTCAGATTGCACTTGTGATCCACCTCGGGATGAGCGGACAGGTGCTGCTGCGCGACCGGTCGGCGGCGCGCGACCGGTTGACCCGCGTGGTCCTGGAGGTGCGGCATCCCGAGCGGGGGGAGTCGCGCATCGACTTCGTCGACCAGCGCATCTTCGGCTCGATGGCGCTCGACACCCTTGTCTCGTCGAACGATCACCCGGAGCAGCGGGTGCCGAGCCAGGTCGCGCACATCGCCCGCGACCCGATGGATCCGCTCTTCGACGATCGGGCGTTCCTGCGAGCGCTGGCGCGCAAGCAGACCACCATCAAGCGCGCCCTGCTCGACCAGACCCTGATCAGCGGAGTCGGCAACATCTACGCCGATGAGTCGTTGTGGGCGGCCCGCGTGCACTACGACCAGCCGACCGCCACGCTGAGCCGCCCGCGAGCGAGGGCTCTGCTCGCCGAGGTGCGGGCCGTGCTCGGCAAGGCGCTTGCCGAGGGCGGCACCAGTTTCGACGCGCAGTACGTGAACGTCAACGGCGCATCCGGCTACTTCTCGCATTCGCTGAACGCCTACGGCCGGCACGGCGAGCCGTGCCCGCGCTGCGGCCGGCCGATCGTGCGCGAGAGCTTCATGAACCGCGGCTCGCACTTCTGCGCGCACTGCCAACGCGTGAAGCGCTGAGCCGACCGCCTAGAGGGTCTTCCGCCAGGCTCCTTCGTAGCCGATCGGCACGAATCCGACGGCCTCATTCACCGCGAGCATGGGCCGGTTCTCCTCGGCGTTCCAGGTGAGCACCGAGGGATGCCCGGGCGCGGTCTCGCCGAGCAGCTGCAGGTTGGCCACCTTCAGCAGCATCCCCAGGCGGTGCCCACGGTGCTCGCGGAGCACGATGGTGTCCCACTGGCCGACGGCCCGCGAGGTGTCATCGGGCACGCTCAGCCGGGTGAACCCGCCAAGGCGCCCGGAGGGTTCGTGCCGGGCCGCCGCGGTGAGCAGCTGCTGCGGCGCGTCGAGCAACAGGGCCTCCTTGTTCGCGAACCGCTCGGCGGTCCAGACGTCGAGAGGCTCGTCGAGGCCCGCGCTCGGCGCATCGGTGCTCATGCGGGTCTGCAGCTCGGCGAGATCCCCGAGAAGCTCGGGCGGCGTCGCGCCGACCCAGGTGAGCACGCGGTAGTCGCGCGCGTGCCGCTCGGCCGGGGCCCGCAGCGCGGCCAGCGCCTCCGGGTCGGCGGGCAGCGCGAACCGGCTGCCACGTTCGACCTGCTCGAGCGTCCACCCGCGCGCGAGCAGGAAGCGCACCTCGCGATTGCCGGCCGGCACCGAGCCGAACCCGGTCGGAGCGGGCAGGCGCTCGCCGGGGGCATCCCGTGACACCGCGTAGGTGATCAAGCGGGTCAGACGGGCGCCGCGGGCCATCGACTCGATCTCGTCGCCGAGTGCCCGGCCGATGCCGCGCCCCTGCATCTCGGGCAGCACCTGCAGGTCGACCCACCCCACCCCCGCGTCGTCGAGCTGAGTCTCGAGCACCGCACGCCCGACGATGGCGTCGCCGGACCGCGCAAGCAGAACCCGCTTCGGCTCGTGCTCGTCGAGGTAGTGCGGCAGCATCTCCTCGGCGCTGACCGCCACCTCGGGGATGCCGTAGCCGGCCATCTCGACCGCGTTGCGCACCGCCATCATCCCGGCGAACACGCCGTCGCGGTCGTCGGCGATGCTGAGCGGAATCGCCGCCTCGTCGATCGTGAACGTGCTCATGCCCCGCCCCCGCCGCCGAAGACAGCCACCGCATCCATACCGGTACCGTAGACGGGTGCAACGACGAAGCGGATGGAGGTCGGGGTGTACCTCAAGAGCCTGACCCTCAAGGGCTTCAAGTCGTTCGCGCAGCCGACCACCTTCGCCTTCGAGCCGGGCGTGACGGCGGTTGTCGGGCCGAACGGTTCCGGCAAGTCCAACGTCGTCGACGCCCTCGCCTGGGTGATGGGCGAGCAGGGCGCCAAGACCTTGCGCGGCGGCAAGATGGAAGACGTCATCTTCGCCGGCACGGCGACCAAGGGTCCGTTGGGCCGCGCCGAGGTGCTGCTGACCATCGACAACGCGGATGGCGCGCTGCCGATCGACTACAGCGAGGTCACCATCTCGCGCACGTTGTTCCGCAACGGCGGCAGCGAGTACGCGATCAACGGCGAGCAGTGCCGCCTGCTCGACGTGCAGGAGTTGCTGAGCGACTCCGGGCTGGGTCGCGAGATGCACGTGATCGTCGGCCAGGGGCAGCTCGACCAGGTGCTGCACGCCACTCCCGAAGAGCGCCGCGGGTTCATCGAAGAGGCGGCCGGCATCCTGAAGCACCGTCGCCGCAAAGAGAAGACGCTGCGCAAGCTGGAGGCGATGCAGGCCAACCTGACCCGCCTGTCCGACCTGGCGGGCGAGATCCGGCGGCAGCTCAAGCCGCTCGGACAGCAAGCCGAGATCGCGCGCGAGGCGCAGACCATCGCGGCGATCGTGCGGGATGCCCGCGCCCGCCTGCTGGCCGACGAGGTGGTCGAGCTGCGCACGGCGATCGACGACGTGAGCCGCAGCGAGAGCGAGCGGAAGACCGAGCGCCTCGTGCTGCAGGAGCAGCTGGATCAGGCCAAGCTGCGCCAAGCCCGCCTCGAGCAGACCATGACGGGCGATTCGGTGGATGCCGCGCGCCAGGTCGCCTTCGGCCTCGAGCAGGTGCAGGACCACCTGCGCTCGCTGTTCACCCTCGCGAATCAGCGGCTGTCGCTTCTCGGCCAGCAGGCCGAGCTGCCCGGCATGGCGTCGACCATTTCACCGCGCCTGGTGGAGGACGCCCGCGAAGAGGCCACCCGTCTCGCCGCAGGCGTCGCCGAGGTCGAAGAGCTGCTCGGACGGGCGAGCGCCGCGACAGCGACGGCCCGCGCCTCGCTCGAATCCCTGGACGAGGAGATCAGCGCGCAGAGCAGCCTGATCTCGCAGCACGACCTCGAGCAGGGACGGCTGAGCGGCCAGGTGGACGCCGCGGAATCCCGTCGCACGGCAACCCGCGGCGAGCTCGATCGGCAGCGCGCCGCGCTCGAGGCGGCGGAGCAGCGCCGTGAGCAGGCTCGAGCCGAACTGCTCGAGATCGAGGGCGGGGATGACGACGCGGGCGCCGACGGGGAACTGGCGGCTGCGGTCGAGTCGGCCGACTCCGTGGTGAAGGCGCTGCAGGCCGAGGTGGAGGCGCTGCGCGACGAGTTGCATGTCTCCGAGCGCGAGCGCGACGCGCTCGCCGCCCGCACCTCGGCGCTGTCGATGGCGGTCGACCAGAAGGACGGATCGGCCGCGATCCTGTCGGCAGGCGGCATCCGCGGCCTGGTCGCCGAGCACGTGCAGGTGCGGGCCGGCTATGAAGCAGCGATCGCCGCCGCACTCGGCACGCTCGCCGACGCGGTGCTCGCCGACTCGAGGGATGCCGGCCTCTCGGCCCTCGCGCAGGCGCGCGACAGTGACGCGGGCCGGGTCGAGATCGTGGTGGCCGACGGCGGGGACGGCTCCGCAGCACTCGCACCCCTGCCCGCCGGGACGCAGGCGGCATCGGAGCTGGTCACCGCGCCTCGCGGCATCCTGGGCCTGCTGTCGCGCACGGTCGTCGTCGACGACCTGGCGGCGGCGCGCGCGGCGTGGCCGGCGCTGTCGAAGCTCGACGTGGATGGCCTCACCGTCATCACGCGCGACGGCGACGTGCTGACCGAGTACGTGCTGCGGGGCGGAACGGGCGCCGGGCGCAGCACCCTCGAACTCGTCGCCGAACGGGATGCGGCACAGGAGAAGCTGGTCGCGGTCACGACGGCCATCGAGCGCACGCGCTTCGCCCTGGCCGAGAAGCGCGAACAGCTCGACGGTGCACAGATCGACGCGGCTCAGGCCGCGGCGGCCCTCAAGGCATTCGAGGCCGGCCTCGCCGAGCGCAGTCAGGCGGTCGGGCGATCCCGCGCACAGCTGGAGGCGGCGCGAGCCGAGGGCGAGCGTCTGGCCGAGGCGGTGCGTCAGCTGGTCGAAGCCGCCGAAGCCGCGGACTCTGCCGTCGAGCGCGCCGTCGCCGAGCGCGATTCGCACGCCGCGACACCCCGGCCGATCCTCGACGTCGGCAGCCGCGATGCGCTGGTCGCCGAGCTTGAGGCGGCCCGCGCGGCCGAGGTGCAGGCCCGGATCGAACTCGAGACCGCGCGCGAGCGGGTGCGCGCGCAGCACGCCCAGGCCGACTCGCTGCAGAAGCAGCTCGAGGCCGAGCGAGCCGCCGCCGACGAGGCAGCACGCCTCGCGGTGCTGCGCCAGCGCCAGGTGCAGGCGGCGACCGGCGTGACCGACGCCCTGCCCGCGGTTCTGGATGTCGCCGACCGCTCGGTGTCGCAGGCACGGGTCGCCCTCGCCGCTGCCGAGGCCGAGCGCGCCAAGCAGAACGAAGAACTGCAGGAGCTGCGCCGCAACGAGAACGGCCTGCGCGAGCGGTTCCAGGCGCTCAACGACAACGTGCACGGCCTCGAGATGCAGGCGTACGAGAAGAAGCTGCACCTGTCGACCCTGCTCGAGCGCGCCGCTGAGGAGCTCGGCCTCGACGAAGAAGTGCTGGTCGCCGAGTACGGGCCCGAGGTGCCGGTGCCTGTCGACGCCGATCTGAGCGGGTCGAGTAGCGACGCGTCAGCGCCGCGTGTCGAGACCGAGGAGGGTTTCGACACGCCGCCGGAGGCGGCTACTCAACCGGCCGAGACGGTCTTCAACCGCAGCAAGCAGCAAGCCCGCCTGGCATCCGCCGAGCGCAAGCTCGCGCAACTGGGCCGGGTGAATCCGCTCGCCCTCGAAGAGTTCGCCGCGCTCGAACAGCGCCACAAGTTCCTGACCGAGCAGCTCGGCGACCTGACGGCGACCCGCAAAGACCTGCTCACGATCATCGATGAGATCGACGACAAGATGCAGGACATCTTCTCGGCGGCCTTCGAAGATACCCGGGCCGCGTTCGACGAGGTGTTCCCCGTGCTGTTCCCGGGCGGCACGGGAAGCCTGTTCCTGACGAACCCCTCCGAACTGCTGACCACCGGGATCGAGGTCACGGTCAAGCCGGCCGGCAAGAAGATCGAGCGCCTCTCGCTGCTCAGCGGTGGCGAGCGATCACTGGCGGCGGTCGCGCTGCTGATCGCGATCTTCAAGGCGCGGCCCAGCCCGTTCTACATCCTGGATGAGGTCGAAGCCGCTCTTGACGACGCCAACCTCGGAAGGCTGCTGACCATCCTGCAAGAGCTGCGCGCCAGCTCCCAGCTCATCGTGATCACCCATCAGAAGCGCACGATGGAGATCGCGGATGCCCTCTACGGCGTCTCGATGCGACAGGATGGCGTGAGCGCGGTGGTGGGCCAGCGCGTGACGGCGCCGGAGAGCGCGCGCGCCTAGCGGGCCGGATTCGGGTCTCGACCCGCCCGTCGCGCCCACGCGGCGCCGAGCTCGAAGCGCGAGTGGGCGTCCAGTGCGTCCATCGCCTCCGAGATCCGGCGATGCACGGTCCGCGGCGAGATGCCGAGGCTCTGGGCGATGGCGGCATCGGACAGACCGCGCTCCAGCAGGTGCAGCACCGGCTCCCAGCCGTCGTCGCCGAGCGGGAAGTCGACCGCCTTGGCCCAGATGCTCTCGACATAGAGTGCGACGATCTCGGTGATCGACGGGTGGGTGACGATCGCGATGCTGCTGGGCGGATGCTCGCCCCAGTCCAGCGGCAGCGCGCAGAGCACGCCGCGATCGGCGTACACCCAGCTGGGGACCGCGTCGGCGATCCGGATCCGCATGCCCAACCTGCGCAGTTCCTCGAGGAACGCGCGGTCGTCATCGACAGCCAGCAGAGACCGGGGGAAGACCCCGCGGATCGCGGACTGGGCGACCAGCCGCTTCTCGTCCTCGGTCATCGTCGGAACCATCACCGAGCGGACGATCGACAAGTCGGGGTAGAGGTTCACCGGGTCGTGCGGCGGGTGGCTGATCGCGTACCGCGGCCACGCCTTCCACTGCGCCTCGTGGCCATGCACGAACTCGGCCCACGGCGCGGTGTCGTCGGGTGAACTCCCGACCTCCCAGTCGCGGGTGAGTGCGGACAGGGCGGCCGCCGAGATGGCGAGGGCGCGCAGTCCATCCAGTTCGGAGTTGACGACGCGCTCGGTGGCGGTCGCCATCGCGCGATCGGGCGACAGGGCTTCGATGGTGTCGCCGTCGAAGGCGATCAGACCCGCGGCATCCAGGCGCCGGAGCAGCTCGGGGAGCCGGTCATGGGGCAGGGCCTGCAGGGCGCGCAACTCGGCGAGGGAGCCGGGCCGCACCCGATAGATGGTGCTCAACAGCCGTCGGGCGTCGGGGTCGGCCAGAATCGGATCCATCTTCACGCCCTCCTGCGAGCCGCCACGGGTGACGGCACGGTGACCTGTGTTCGTCATGGCGAGTATATGACAAAGCCTCGTCGCTACTCTGACCGCATCATGACAGCGCTCTCTCCGGCGGTGCCGCTCCCCGCTTCTCGACCGCTCGCACGGTCCGCGGGGCTGATCGCCGTCGCGCCATCGACGGCCGCGCGGACGTCGGTGTCTGGCTCGCAGGCCGATGCGCACCACTTCGACGTGACCGACTTCGTGCTGACCGAGTACCCGCGCGTCGTCTCGGCCGTCCGGATGATCGCCGGCGACCGCGACGCGGCGGTGGATGCCGTGCAAGAGGCGCTGGTCCAGCTGCTGACCGACCGCGAGCGCGCCTGGCCCCGCAACGTCGCCGCCTGGATCACCGTGGTCGCCAGCAACCGAGCCCGCGACGTGCGGCGCAGAGACGCCGTCGGACGCCGAGCCGTCGATCGGCTCCGGCCGCCGGCTCCCGAAGACCCGATGGATCGAGCCGGCCGCGACCTCGATGTGCTCGCCGCCCTGGAGACCCTCCCGCGACGGATGCGGCAGGTCTGCGTGCTGCACTACCTGCAGGATCAGTCGGTGCGCGAGATCGCCCTCGCCCTGGGCATCGGGACCGGCACGGTCAAGACCCAACTGCACCGCGGCCGCATCGCCTTGGCCCGACGACTCGGAACGTAGCCTCACGTCCAGTACGGTGGCGTCATGTCCGGGGGAACCGCATGATCGTCAACCGTCGCTGGGGCTTCTCGGCCGTCGTCTGCGCCGTGCTCGGAGTAGGCATCGGCGTGCTGGTCGCGGTCCTGGTCGGGCTGGGATCCGGTTCGCGTCTGGTCATCGGCGTCGGAGTCGGCTTGATCATCGGGGGCGGACTGCTCGCGATCGTCGACCGGCTGATCGTGCGGCGCCTTCTCGACAAGCCGGGCAGCCGCGTCGCGATCACGCGCCGAGCCGTGCCGGCGTTCGACCCCGAGACGGGCGAGCCGCTGCTCCACGGGCCGGGCTCGACGTTCCTCGGCCTCTCCCTGGAGGTGTGGACCCTTATCCTGGTCGGTCTGGGCATCCTGGTCGTCGGGGTCGGCATCGTGATGTACCTGGCCGGCTGAGGGCGCGACGGGCTAGCCGGCCGAGCCGCGCGGGTCGGAGGCGGGCGCCGCGGCGGACGGCCCGGCGGCCGGGTCGTCGCTCAGCGGGACGAGCGGGCGCCCGTTGACCGTCAGCACCTCCCACCGGTCGCCGTCGAGCCGGAAGGTTGAGATCGACCCGTTGCGGATCGCGTCCAGCGGGCGCCCGGCGAGCGCCGCCAGGGTGTACCGGATGATCGTGCCGTGCGCCACGATGACCACGTCACGGTCGCGGAAGTCGTCCGCCACCCGGGCGAGGCCGGCCAGCCCGCGGCTCACCACTGAGTCGAGGCTCTCGGCCCCCGGGTAGTCGCGATGCGGCCAGCGCGCGACCGTCTCGCTCGACGATGTGCCCTCGAGCGGCCCGTAGTCGCGCTCGACGAAGGCGGGGTAGCTCGGGCCGAGTTCGAGCCCGAGGTCGTGCGCGATGATCCTCGCGGTCTCGCGCGCCCGGGCCAGCGGCGAACTGACCACGACCTCCCAGCCGCCGTCGGCGAGGATCCCGGCCGCCTCGTGCGCTTGCTCCCGCCCCCGGGCGTTCAGCGGGATGTCGCTGGAGCCCTGGAGCTTGTCGTCGCGATTCCAGTCGGTCTCGCCGTGGCGGATGAAGGCGAAGGTCACGCGACCATCCTCGCGGATGCAGCCTGGTTAGGCTGACGACATGGCACGACCCAGCTGGAGAGATCGTCGCGCGGCGCGGCGCGAGCAGGCGGAGCCTGTCGACGCGACCATCGGGCAGCCCGCAGAGCCGGCCGCACCTGAGCCGGTTCGCACCCAGCCCGCGCCGGCCCAGCCCGCATCGTCCGAGCCCGCCCGCGTTGCTGAGACTCTCCCTGCCAAACCCGCCCCGTGGTCGCTCGGCAGCACGCTGCGCGGCATGTTCTCGCGCAAGACCATCGACGACGAGACCTGGAGCGACCTCGAAGACGCGCTGCTGTCGGCCGACTTCGGCCCCGACATCACCGACGCGATCGTCGACGAACTGCGAGCCAACGTCGCCAAGTACAAGACGACCGACCCGGCCGACCTGCAGCGGATGCTGCGCGAGATCATCGAGGTCCGTCTCGAACGCCTCGACTCCACCCTCACGCTCACCAACCGTCCTGCGGTGGTGCTGGTCGTCGGAGTCAACGGTGTCGGCAAGACCACCACGATCGGCAAGTTCGCCAAGTTCCTGACCAACTACGGCCGGACGGTGATCGTCGGCGCAGCCGACACCTTCCGAGCGGCGGCCGTCGAGCAGGTGGCCACCTGGGCGGAGCGGGCAGGAGCACAGGTGGTGCGGCCGCAGCAGGCCGGGCAGGATCCGGCATCCGTCGCCTTCCAAACAGTCGAGAAGGCCGTCCAGGACGGCGTCGAGATCGTGCTGATCGACACCGCGGGCCGTCTGCAGACCAAGAGCGGCCTGATGGACGAGCTGGCCAAGGTGCGCCGCGTGGTCGAGAAGCTCGCCCCGGTGGCCGAGGTGCTGCTGGTGCTCGATGCCACGACGGGTCAGAACGGCGTCGCGCAGGCCGAGGCATTCATCGAGCACGCCGGAGTGACGGGTCTGGTGCTCACCAAGCTCGACGGCTCGGCCAAGGGCGGATTCGTCCTCGCCGTTCAGGAGAAGACCGGCATCCCGATCAAGCTCATCGGCCAGGGCGAATCGATCGGCGACCTGACCGGGTTCACGGCGCGGGTGTTCGCGGCGCAACTGGTCGGGTGACCGGGCTCTGACGAATCAGCCCAGGCGCTTGCTGTCCGGGTTCACGACCCGCAGCCAGCGGTAGCCGTATCCGTCGAGCGTGAGGCTGACTTCACCATCTTCCGGCTCGATCACACGTCCGTCGACCAGCAGATCGACCAGGCGGTCGCTCGGCTCCAGTCCATCGAGCCGGAATGCCACGGTCGCGGGCTCGCCTCGGAAGTTGTGGATCGCCACCATGCGGCCCTCCGTGCCTCTCACCTCGTGCACCAGCACCGACCGGGCGTTCTGGCGGATCACCCGGAGAGCGCCCCAGCCCAACTCGGGCGAGGTGCGCCGGCGACGGATGAGCAGCCGCATGAAGTTCAGCAGAGAATCGGGGTCGCGCCGCTGATCGGAGACGTTCACGTGCTCGGGCCCGAAGCCGTCTGGTACCACGCGCGCGACGAGCTTGCGCGTGGGGGCTCGTGAGAATCCGCCGTTGGCGTGCCGGGTCCACTGCATCGGAGTGCGCACCGCCGAGCGGCTGCCGACCGCCAGGTCTTCGCCCATGCCGATCTCCTCGCCGTAGAACAGCACCGGCGTTCCGGGCAGCGAGAACATCAGGCTGTAGACCATCCGGATGCGCCGGGGGTCGCCGTGGAGCATGGTCGGAAGCCGTCGGATGATGCCGCGCCCGTAGACCTGCATCTCGGGCTCCGGACCGAACGCGTCGAACACCTCCTGGCGCTCCTCGTCACTGAGCTTGTCGAGGGTCAGCTCGTCGTGGTTGCGCACGAAGTTGGCCCACTGCGACTCCACCGGCAGCGCCGGCCGGGAGTTGAGGGCATCGACAAGCGGCCGCGGGTCTTCTCGCGCGAGTGAGAGGTAGAGGTTCTGCATGGTGATGAAGTCGAACTGCATGGTCAGGCCGTCGCCGTCGTCCCCGCCGAAGTACTCGCGCTGCTGGTCGCGCGGCAGGTTCGCCTCGCCGAGCATCACGGCTTCGCCCGATCGGCGGCCGAGGATGCCCCGTAACGACTTGAGGAACGCGAGCGGCGTCTCGAGGTAGTCCTCGCGCGTGTCGCCCTCCTCCATCTGCAGCAGGAACGGCACCGCGTCGACCCGGAATCCGGCCACCCCGAGTTGCAGCCAGAATCCCATCACCTTGGCGATCTCGTCGCGCACCTCGGGGTTGGTGACGTTCAGATCGGGCTGGAAGCGGTAGAAGTGGTGCAGGTAGTGCTCGCGGGTGCGCTCGTCGAACTGCCAGACGCTGTCTTCGACATCCGGGAACACCGGCCGGTCATTCGACTTCGGCGGCTTCCTGCGCCAGACATAGAAGTCGCGCCGTCGAGAGTCGAGGCTCGAACGCGAGTCGCGGAACCAGGGATGCTGATCCGAGGTGTGGTTGACGACCAGGTCGATGATCACGCGGATGCCGCGATCCTGCGTCATGCGGATCATCTCGACGAAGTCGCCGAAATCCCCGAGCCGCGGGTCGATGCCGTAGAAGTCGGAGATGTCGTACCCGTCGTCACGGTTCGGTGTCGGCGAGAACGGCATGAGCCACAGGCACGTGACGCCGAGCTCGTGCAGGTAGTCGATCCGGTGCACCAGGCCGGCGAAGTCGCCGACGCCGTCGTCGTCCCAGTCGAGGAACTTCTCGACGTCGAGGCAGTAGATGACCGCGCTCTTCCACCACAGATCGGCGGTATCGGTGATCCGCATCGCTCCATCCTGGCGGGTGGGACCGCGGTCCCCACGGGCTCGGAGGCGGC
>Ga0207690_10001358_pt1 | contig 15357 bp, 8 predicted proteins | sample KBSC23metaG_FD_184315 | JGI IMG/M metagenome (GOLD analysis project Ga0207690, IMG submission 184315) | Corn rhizosphere microbial communities from Kellogg Biological Station, Michigan, USA - KBS C2-3 metaG (SPAdes) (version 2) | ecosystem: Host-associated > Plants > Roots > Rhizosphere > Soil ...
TGACGCAAAAGCGTCCGCGTGTGGCGCGCACCGCACCAACCGCACTTGAGCAGAAAGTGCTGCGCCTGCTGATGCGCTATCCCGCATTGGCGGCCCGGCTCGATGCTGAAGCGCGCGTCCAGTTGACAGCGCCGCAATTGCCCCAAGGTGAGGTATTGGCAGGGCTGCTGGCCGAATGTGACGCCACGAGCCCTGAGATGCACTTTGGCGCCTTCGTTGAGCGCCTGGGCCAGACCCCCTATGCCGAGGCCTTCGCCGGATTGCGCGTAGCCGTGCTGCAGGATGACATCGAGCTTGAGCCGGCCACGTCCGAATTCGATACCGCAGTGCAAAAGATGCTCGCCGAGCCGCTCAAGCGCGAGTTGGAGATGTTGCAACGCAAGATGGAAGCGGGCCATGCCGGCGACGACGACAAGGAGCGCATGCGCTGGCTCGTGAGCGAGATCAGCCGCCGTCGTCAGCTCGTGTAGCGCCTGCGCCGCAACGCAAGGACCAAGCGGGGCGGGCAATTGCGGGTAGCCCCTTGATTTTTCAGGCGAAAACCCGATTTTCGTTTAGACCGGCATAGTCTAGCGTGCTAGAATAGCCGGTTTGGATTGCAATACCTTTTTCCCATTTTTGGGGGAGTGAGCGTGCCCATGGTGAAGGTGAAGACCTCCGCGAAGGCCGGTTCCAAGGCCAGTCCTGCTTCTGTTTCTGCCACGCGATCCTCATCGGCGCGCGGCGCCGGGGGAGGAAAAACCACAGCGGGAACGGCGAAAGTCGCGAATGGTCGGACCCATACGGGGCAAGCGGCATCGACAGGAGTGAAGGCCACTGTGCCGGCAAAGACGGGGAAAACCCAGCCGCGCCAGTCCGCCGAGATCACCGTCGCTGCCAAGCTGGCGCCACACGCAAAAGGCGCGATCCAATCTTCAACCTCAGGCAAGGTCTCGACGTCGATGAGCACGAGCGCCAGACCTGGCGGCACAGCCGCTTCCGTCGCACTCAAGGGCAAGACAACCACCGTGGCGAAATCGAAAGTTACCGAAGTCGAGAGCAAGCAGACCACTGCCAGCGCAAGCGCAACCAAGACGGGTACCGCTCGTACCAGCACCGCAGCCAAGCCGACCAAGGCAGCCGCGGAAGACACCAAGCGCATCGCCCAGGCAGCGGCCACCCCCACAACTCCTCCTGCGCCCCGCGCCGCGGCGGCAGCCGAGCCCAAGAAGCGTGGCCGCAAGCCCAAGGCAGAGACGCAGGCAGACGACGACAGCAGCACGGACGTGACTGAAGAATTTGACACCCCCGCCGCTCCGGCACCGAAGACCGAAAAGCTGAAGGCCCGTGACCGCAAGGCCAAGGAAAAAGCCCTGCTCAAGGAATTCGCTGCCTCACAGCAAGGCGGTTCGGAAGAAGAGCTCGAAGCTCGCCGCCAGAAGCTCAAGGCGCTGATCAAGCTGGGCAAATCGCGCGGCTACCTGACCTACGCTGAAATCAACGACCACCTCCCCGACGACATGGTCGACGTGGAGTCGCTGGAAACGTTGGTCGCCACGCTCAACGACATCGGCGTTGCCGTGTACGAGCAGGCGCCGGACGCCGAAACGCTGCTCCTGAACGACAACGCACCTTCCGTGACAACGGAAGAAGAGGCCGAAGAAGAAGCCGAAGCCGCGCTGTCGACGGTTGACTCCGAATTCGGCCGCACGACCGACCCGGTGCGCATGTACATGCGCGAAATGGGCACCGTCGAGCTGCTGACGCGCGAAGGCGAAATCGTCATCGCCAAGCGCATCGAAGCCGGCCTGAAGGACATGGTCATGGCGATCTCGGCCTGCCCGGTCACCATTTCGGAAATCCTCGCCATGGGCGAGCGCGTTGCCAACGACGAAGCCAAGATCGACGAGTACATCGACGGCCTGATCGACCCGAACGCTGAAGCCGATGCAGCCGCCGCTGCCGAGGAAGAAGAGGAGTTCGAGGAAGAAGAAGCCGAAGAGGAAGGCGACGAAGAGGAAGACGAGGACGATGAAGGTGCCGGCGCTGCCGCAGCCTCGGCCCGTCAACTCGAAGAGCTCAAGCAGGCTGCACTGGTCAAGTTTGGCGTGATCGCCGACCAGTTCGACAAGATGCGCCGCGCGTTCGAGAAGGAAGGCTACAAGTCCAAGTCGTACGTGAAGGCGCAGGAAGCCATCCAGGCCGAACTGATGTGCATCCGCTTCACCGCACGTAATGTCGAGCGCCTGTGCGACACGCTGCGTGGCCAGGTGGACGAAGTGCGCAAGCTGGAACGCGCGATCCTGAACATCGTGGTCGACAAGTGCGGCATGCCGCGCGGCGAGTTCGTTTCGCGCTTCCCGGGCAACGAGACCAACCTCAAGTGGATCGAGACGGTGGTGGCGGACGGCAAGCCGTACAGCACCATCGTCGAGCGCAACGTGCCGGCCGTGCACGAACTGCAGCAGAAGCTGATCGATCTGCAGGCCCGCGTGGTGCTGCCGCTGTCCGAACTCAAGGACGTCAACCGCAAGATGTCGGAAGGTGAGCGCCGCGCCCGCGAGGCCAAGCGCGAAATGACCGAGGCCAACCTGCGTCTGGTGATCTCGATTGCCAAGAAGTACACGAACCGCGGCCTGCAGTTCCTCGACCTGATCCAGGAAGGCAACATTGGCCTGATGAAGGCGGTGGACAAGTTCGAATACCGCCGCGGCTACAAGTTCTCGACGTACGCCACGTGGTGGATCCGTCAGGCCATCACGCGCTCGATCGCCGACCAGGCGCGTACCATCCGTATTCCGGTGCACATGATCGAGACGATCAACAAGATGAACCGCATCTCGCGTCAGATTCTGCAGGAAACCGGCAACGAGCCGGATCCGGCAACGCTGGCCGAGAAGATGGAAATGCCGGAAGACAAGATCCGCAAGATCATGAAGATCGCCAAAGAGCCGATCTCCATGGAAACGCCGATCGGTGACGACGACGACTCCCATCTGGGCGACTTCATCGAGGATACGAACACGCTGGCCCCGGCCGAAGCGGCGCTGCATGGCTCCATGCGTGGCGTGGTGAAGGACGTGCTCGACTCGCTGACGCCGCGCGAAGCCAAGGTGCTGCGCATGCGTTTCGGTATCGAGATGAGCACCGACCACACGCTGGAAGAAGTCGGCAAGCAGTTCGACGTGACCCGCGAGCGTATCCGTCAGATCGAAGCGAAGGCGCTGCGCAAGCTGCGTCATCCGAGCCGTTCCGACAAGCTCAAGAGCTTCTTGGAAGGCAGCTGATCCGGTGATTTTCCGAGTGGGCTTGCGCCCACTTCGGGTAGAATCCCGCACGAGGCCCGGCCTAACCCGCCGGGTCTCTTTTTTGCCTCTGCAGTTGCCCTCTAAGGGCCGGACGCCGTGCTGGTTGCAGGCAGCGGACTCATAATCCGCCTCCGAAAGGACACCGTGGGTTCGAATCCCACCCGGCCCACCATCCTTTCCCCTCCCGCCTTTCTTCTCCCCGCTGATTTGCATTTGCGGGGTCGATTTTGTTCGACCACTTTCTTTGTCTTGCACGGTATTGGCGCGGGATCGTATTTTGCTACCGCATACTCCCGGCGAATATATTCGTTTCGAAATCATCCAATAGCGCTGTGCGGTACCCAGACTCCCCCCAATGGTGGGGATGGGTTTAAAACACTTCAAACGAAACGATTTCATTCCCTCGTTTGAAAAACTGCCGATCCGCGCTGCGCTTACTTGCGGGGGGCATTGCAGCCGGTGTTTTGAATGAAATCTCTATTTACTTCATAATCCGTGCGGACCATAGTTTCGGGCATAACGACAAGTAAATAGCCAGTAGCGTACCCTTCGGAGACACAGGATGTTACGCATTCAAAACGGGCCCTTCGAGCATTCCACTTCTGCGCGTGCCCACGCGCGTCATCGCCATCGTCATCGTATTGACAAGGCTCGTCCACGCTAGCTGCTGTACCTCGATTGTTTTGGGATCGGCGCCCAGTCGATCTGCGTGATACCGGCCGGCCGCCGGCTCACACCACCCAAAGCACGTCCGTCGTTTTTGTAGTTTGCAGGTCGATCTGCCGACAGGGCAGGTCGTGCGCTGCCGGCTGTCGATCGCCGGCAGGCGGGGTATTGGCCGGCATTTGCTGAGTCTCGCTGGCCCAAAACACAACAAAGTCACAACAGGTTTTAAAACGCGAGGAGACAACCATGGGTAGTCGACGTCATCTTTTTGTTGTCATGGCAACCAGTTGCATGGTGGCCATGCCGTTCATCGGTGGGTGTGGCGGGGCGGATGACCCCGGCTCGTCGGATGTGGCGCAGTGTTCGGGCAGCTCGTGCCCACCGAGCGGAGCGAACACCACGCCCAGCGCGCCAACCAGCCTGTGCCCCGCAGCGCTGGATTACGCGACCACATACACCGGCGGTTCGGGCAGCGGTGAGTACATCAAGGTCAAGTTCGACACGAGCAAGAACACGTATCAGATGCAGTTTCTCGAGTCGTCGGTGCCAACCTCGGCGGGGCAGATCAACACGACGCGCAAGGGGCTGACCATCAACGGCGCGTTCGTCCACCCGACCAACCTGCCGACAGCCGAGCAGAACCGCTGCGCGTTCGTGCTGCAGTCGGGCAAGACGGATGACAACAGCTACGCCATCACCGTCAATCCGCAAGACCCGCCGATGCTGTTTGTCGGCCAGGGCATCGTGGGCGGCGGCATTCCGGGTGCGACGATTCAGTTCGATGGTCTCCAGCCGGTTCCGGGGCTCTTCATCGGTACGGTGCCGTCGCGCACGTTCGACTTCTATCCGTTCCTGGGCTTTGCCGAGACGGTGACGGACTTCTCGCAAGTCGCCGGGCACTACAACGAAGTGGGTGTGCACGTGACGCCGACGGGCTCGGGCAACCAGACGACAACGCCGCAAGGCTGGGAGCCCGATGCCGTCAATTGGACGCAAACGTTGAACGCCGACGGTACGTGTACGGCCGACAGCTCCGACTACTCGTGCCACACGACCGGCACGCCGTGGACGCTGCGCCAGAACACCGATGGCTCGCAAGACAACGTGTTCGTCAGCAACCCGACGAGCAGCAGTTCGCCGTATGCGTACGTGGGTCAGGTGTCGCCGCTGATGCTGCTGTCGCCGAGCCAGGCCAAGGGGATCATGATCGTCGGCAAGCTCAACGGGCAAGTCGTGCCGGTGGTGATCCGCGTCGGCTATTCGCATGCCGACTCGGCCAATCTGCTGGCTTCGACCGGCGACGATCAGATCGGTATCTCGATCCTGACGCCTGTGAGCGCCATTCCGACCAACGCGCTGAAGGGCGGCTACATCGGCGCGACCAGCGCATCGGCGTGCGGGTTGGTGACGTCCAACGGCCCGACCACGAATATCGGCGGCTTCAACGGCATCAACGGCAGCGTCGCGCATTCGGAACTGCCCGGCACCTATAGCGGCGGTTTCTTCCACCCCGAGGCGGGCAATTGCACTGACGGCACGGCGGTATCGACGCTCGCCGCCAACTACACGTCAACGCTGTTCCAGGACGGCACCGCCGCCTTTATCAACCCGCTCACCTCGCGTGTGACGGCGCAATTCGGCCTGGACTACACGCAAACCGCGCCGGGCAAGTTGATCGTCACCGCTCAGAACGACTTCAACGCGCAGGGTGCCAGCGGCAACGTCGCGCTGTTCAAGGCCGGCGACAAGGGCGTGGCGGTCAAGGTGGGCAACGTGTACGCGATGCTCATGAACAACAACAAATACAACCCGTTCTTCACGGTCGGCGCATTCGTCCAGTAAAGCGGGCAGCAATGAAACCACATGCGGCGGCGTGCGTGAGATGTGCTCGAGATGTGCACGCGGCCGCGTCTGAACAACAACATGGAGGAGACGCAAATGCAATGGCGTAAATGGCTGATCGCGCTCGCGTGCGCACCGATGGTGGCTGCGCTTTTGACGGCATGTGGTGGCGGTGGCGATGATCCGCCGCCGCCGGTGATCCAACGCCTGTGTCCGCAGGCCATCGACTACAACACCGTATTCACGGGCGGCTCGGGTTCGGGCGAGCTGGTGAAGGTGCAGCTCGACACCACGAAGATGACGTACCAGATCACGTATCTGGCCTCGCCGATTCCGGTCAAGACCGGCACCGTGGCGCCCACGCGTGACACCGCGCCCAACAACGTGCAGACCGGCACGCTCACGCAAGAAACCGCGCTGCCGACCGAGAAGCTGAACCAGTGCGCGTACCGCCTGAACAACGCGAGCCTCGATCCGAGCCGTCCGGCGCGGTTCTTCCTGGGGCAGGGCGTGCTGGGCGGCACGATTCCGGGGGCGACGATCCAGTTCGACGGCATCGTCGGTGTGGGCAAGATTGCGCAGACCACGTTCCCGTACTACCCGTTCATCAGCTTCTCGAACACCGAGACGGATCTGACCAAGATCGCGGGCAACTACAACCAGCTCGGCTATCACCAGGTGCCATCGCAGAGCTTCTCGCAGCAGGCGGTCGATGCGCGTTTCACCATCAACGCGGACGGCACCTACACCGAGTGCGACAACCTTGGCGTAAAGAACGGTGGTGCGTGCCTGACCTCCACTGCCACGGTCAACCAGAAGCTGACGCTGCGCAGCGACGCGCCCGCCTTCACCACGCTGAACTACCAGCCGCAGGTGCCGGCTACGGTGTCCTCGCTCGACCCCAACAAGGCGGGCAAGGGCGTGCTGATCGTGGGCAAGCTGTATGGCCAGCTCGTGCCGATCTTCATCCGTGTGGGGGCGGCCAACTCTGATCTGACGGCCGGCCCGCCGGTGGCGGACGACGAGTCGGGCATCTCGTTCCTGGCGCCGGTAGCCAACATCGCGCTGGGCTCGCAGGACGGCGAGTACACGGGCGTGGACAGCACGTTCAACTACCGCGCGACCGCGCTGGTGGGTGCGCAGGCCACGATGCTCGATCCGTTCAATGCATCGCAGGCAGCGTTGACGCGTCCGCTGAACCTGGACTTCACGCAAGCGGTACCGGGCGTGATCCGCACCACGCAGACGAGCGCACCGGCAGGCTCTGCCCCGACCGGCAAGCTGATCTTCACCGGCAAGACCTTCGGCTTCCTGGACATGAGCGATACGAAGAACCCGTACTTCACCGTGGGCGCCTTCGTGCAGTGACGTTTCCGGAATAACACGCCACGGTGCGCGGCATGCATCGATCAGAGCCGCGCCGCGCACCGCTCAGAACAACAGGAGGAAGCATCATGAAGAAGCTGACTGTCGCATTGGTGGCGGCCTGCGCATCCGCGGGCGCCATGGCGCAGCAGGCCGGTGACAACGTGGCGACGCTGGGCTGGTTCCACATCATGCCGCAGGATTCGAGCGGCAATCTGACCACCAGCGTGATCAACGCGCCGATCAATGATCCGCTGCGCTTGCCGGGCAGCTTTACCTCGCCCAACAGCGGGCTGCGCGTGAGCAATGCCAACACGCTGGGCCTCACGCTCACGCATTTCTTTACCGACAACGTTGCGCTGACCACGATTGCCGGCGTGCCGCCCGAGTTCAAGCTGACTGGGCATGGCGTGATTCGCGCGCCGGGGCCGGCCGGTGCGCTCGGCCATGTGGATCTGGATGACCCGTCCAACCAACCCGCCGTGCGCAAGGCTCGCCAGTGGAGCCCCGGGATCATCCTGCAGTGGTACTTCGGGCACGCGCAGTCGAAATTCCGGCCGTTTGTGGGCGTGGGTGTCGTCTACAGCTTCTTCACCAATATCGAGCTGAACCCGAACTTCTCGGCGGCGGTGAACCGGGAACTTGGCAGTGTGCTGGCGGCGGGAGCGGGCAAGCCGGGGCCGACGTATGTGGAGGGGAAATCGTCGTCGTCATTCGCGCCGATCTTCAACCTGGGCGCGAGCTATGCGATCACCGACAAGTGGGCATTGACGGCCACGGTGTCGTACATGCCGCTCAAGACGGAAGCGGCGACCGTCATCAAGGCGGCCGATGGCACGACGCTGGCCACCACCAAGACCACGCTCAAGGCCAATCCGCTCATCACGTTCGTTGGGGTGTCGTACAAGTTTTAGCCGGGTGTTGTGTTGGCTGTCTGCGCCTGGCTAATTGGCGCGGCGTGAACCGAGCGGGAACCGGTTTGCGTCGCATTCTTAAGGCGGCTTCAACCGTCAGTTCTAGTGAGGCAATAAATGAGCACACGTAAAGTCGTATCTCTTGCAGTTGCACTCGCACTTGCCACCGTAGCAGCCACACCCGCACTTGCCGTCACCGTTTCGCGTGTCGATGGTCAGACGATGAACCCGAACGGCGAGCCGTTCTCGGTCACCGGCGCGACCACACTGTCCAAGGGCTCGATCAGCGCCAGTTGCACAGCGACCTTCACCGGGACGATCACGCCTTCGGGCATCGTCAACATCACGTCCACATCGTTTACCGGCGGCGGGACGTGCGGCCTCATCTCGGGAACGGCCAGCAGCTCGAACCCGTGGACAGGCCAAGCCGACAGCGCCACCCAGCTGTCGATCAACAATGCGGCGGTCAACGTCTTCCTGCTGGGCAGCTGTGGCCCGAGCAAGGTCGTGACCGCGTGGAACGATCCGAACTCGTCGCTGACGTTTTCCAACGCGCTGCTCACGCCGGACTGTACGGTGAGCGGCACGGTGGTGTCGACGCCGAAGTTCCACGTGCAGTAAGCACGTAACCGATTGGCTGGCGGTTGCGCAGCCGCAGTCGATCGCATGAAATACGGCCCGGCATGTCGGGCCTTGTTTCTTTCCAGGCAATACCCCTGTCGCCAACAGCGACAACGTATGTGTATTGGAAGTGGCATGATCCGGGCTTCCGCCGCTGCAACGGGGCAGTGGTTCATTCCTCAGGAGCCAAGACATGCGTTTGTTTACCTCCGCCGCCGCGGCCGTCGCGCTGGCTGCATCCATCGGCATTGCGCACGCCCAAACTGCGGCACCCGCATCCGCACCCGCCGCCACGCAGCAACGTGCGCAGGTGCCCGGCTACTACCGCATGGCGCTCGGCGACGATGTGGTGACCGCGCTGTACGACGGCTACGTCGATCTGCCTGCCAAGACGCTGGTCGGCATGAGCGCGCAAAACGTTCAGAGCCTGCTGGCGCGAATGTTCGTGTCGAACACGCCAGGTATGCAGACGGCGGTGAACGGCTACCTGATCGACACCGGCAGCCAGCGCATCCTCGTGGATACCGGTTCGGGCACGTGCTTCGGCCCGACCATGGGCGGCCTGGCCGGCAACGTGCGCGCATCGGGTTATCAGCCCGAGCAGATCGACGCTGTGCTGCTGACGCACTTGCACCCGGACCATGCGTGCGGTTTGCTGACACCACAAGGGCAGCCGACCTTCCCGAATGCGCAGGTGTATGTGGCCGCGCCGGAAGCCGATTTCTGGCTGAGCGAAACGATTGCCGCCTCCAAGCCGAAGGACATGCAGCCGTTCTTCAAGATGGCGCGCGATTCCGTGGCGCCGTATGCGGCGGCGGGCAAGCTCAAGCAGTTCAAGCCGGGCGACGAGGTGGTGGCGGGTGTGCGGTCGGTCGTCGCCAACGGGCATACGCCGGGGCATAGCGGCTACCTGGTTGCTTCCAAGGGGAAAAGCTTGCTGGTGTGGGGTGACATCGTGCACAGCCATTCCGTGCAGTTCCAGCACCCCGAGGTCGCGTTCGAGTACGACGTTGATCAGAAGCAGGCCGTCGCCTCGCGCCGTAAGCTGTTGGCTGAAGCCGCGCAGGACAAGCTCTGGGTGGCCGGCGCACATCTGCCATTCCCCGGCTTGGGTCATGTGCGCAAGGATGGCAAGGCGTTCGCGTGGGTGCCGATCGAGTACGGCCCGCTGCGCACGGACAAGGCCGACTAAGCCGTCAAGCCTCTGCCGGCCGCTTCATCTTGCAGGTGGTCGGCAAGTCCAGGTCTTTGGCGGGGGTCGCGCTCTCGGTCTTGTGGCCCCACTGGGTGCCGTCGTAGCCGACCTTGACGGTCTTGCCGTCTACCGGCGCGATCGTCGATACCACCTGCGGCAGCAGCAACTGGTGGTCGCTCTTGCGCATCGTGACCTCGCCGAGGAAGCTCTGCTTCTGCATGCCCTCCAGTGCCAGCGCAATCTTGAGTGGGTCGGTGGAGTTAGCCTTGCGGATGGCGTCGGTGACGAGTTCAACGGAGAGCACGGTGCGCGGGGCAAAGTGCTCGCCGGCGGGCGTCTGACGCACGCGCGCATCCATCTGCATCAGTTGCACATTGCCGTTGCCGGGCGTCCATTCGGACACCCACGTCACCTTGCCGATCTTGGCCTGCGACACCGCCAGCACCGTGCCCGGCGCGCCTGCGCCGCTGTGGTTGAGGTAGCGCACGTCGTAGCCCATGTCGCCGTCGGCCTTGACGAGCAGGTTCAGGTCCTGCCCCCAATTGCCGGTGAGGAGGGTATCTGCGCCGCTCGCCTTGGCCTTGGAGGCGTAGGGCGCGAAGTCCTTCACCTTGCCGATCGGGTGCAGTGTCTCCCCCGTGAACTGCACGTCCGGCCGTGCGGCCGAGATCATCTGCTTGCCCAATGACGCCCACAACCGGCCGTGTGCGTAATCCTGGTTCAGCGAGTAGACCTTGCGGATGTCTGGTTGCGTCTTCACGAAGTTGGCCAGCGCGCGCATCTTCATGGCCGTGTTGGCCTCGGTGGCGAAATGCCAGAAGCTGCAGTGCGCGCCGGTCAGGTCGGGGTCGATCGAGGCGTAGTTGATGATCAGCACACGCTTGGTCGGATTGCGCTCGTTGTGCTTGGTGGCCGCATCCACCATGGCCGCGACCACGGACGAACCCGATCCGCCGGTGAAGACGATTTTCGCGCCGGCATCAATGGCGCTTTGCAATGCCGACAGACTGTCCTGCGCCGACAGTTTGTTGTCGTAGGTGGTCAGTTCGTAGCGCGCGCCGTTCAACACGCCTTGGGGCTGCGCGTTGGCATCGTCGATGCCGAGTTTCAGATTGGCGAGGAACTGTTCGCCCACATTCGACAGCGGCCCGCTCAACTGATCGATGAACGCCACCTTGATCGGCGCAGGGTCGGCGGCGTGTGCCAGCGGCGCACACAGCACTGCGGTCGCGCAGGCCAACGCGGACAACGGACGGGCAAAGCGGGTCGATGCGGGCATGTCTCCTCCTTGTTGTGTGGGCGTTCTGTCTTCTCGTCTACCAGGTATCGATGAAGCGGCGCGTGGCCGGGTCGCGTGTATGGCGCGGCGGCGCGGGCGGTGCCGATTGCAGCCCGCGCAGCAACCAGCGGCGCGTATCGGCCGGGTCGATCACAGCGTCGATCTCCAGATAGCTGGCGATGTTGAGCGCGCGGCCTTCCTCGTAGGCGGCGTCGACCATCTTGCGGAACAGCGCTTCGCGTTCCACGGGGTCTTCCACCGCTTCCAGTTCCTTGCGGTAGCCGAGGCGGATGGCGCCTTCGATGCCCATGCCGCCGAACTCGCCGCTCGGCCAAGACGCGGTGAAGAACGGCGCATGGAAGCCGCCGGCCGCCATCGCCATCGCACCGAGGCCGTAGCCTTTGCGCAGCACGACGGTAAAGAAGGGCACACGCAGATTGCCGGCCGTCACGAACATGCGGCTGACATGGCGCACGGTGGCCGTCTTCTCCGCTTCGGGGCCGACCATGAAGCCCGGCGTGTCGCACAGCGAGACGATCGGCAGGTCGAACGCGTTGCACAGTTGCATGAAGCGCGACGCCTTGTCGGCCGCTGCCGAATCGATGGCGCCGCCCAGGTGGCGCGGGTTGTTGGCGATGCAGCCGAACGCGCGGCCTTCGATGCGGACCAGCGCGGTGATGATGCCCACGCCGAAGGCCTGGCGCAGCTCCAGCATCGAACCCGTATCGGCCAGTGCTTCGATCACGGCGCGCATGTCGTAGCTGCGCATGCGGTTTTCGGGAATCAGGTGGCGCAGGTGGCGTGCGTCGCTGGCGCTCCAGTTGGTGAGCGGCCCCTGGAAGTAGCTCAGGTAGCGACGGGCGGCGTCCACGGCTTGGGCCTCGTCCTCGACCAGCACGTCGATCACGCCGTTGGGCGCCTGCATGCTGACGGGGCCCACCTCTTCGGGCGCGTACACGCCAAGGCCACCACCCTCGATCATGGCTGGGCCGCCCATGCCGATGGTCGCGTCGCGTGTGGCAATGATCACGTCGGCACAACCCAGCAGGGCCGCATTGCCTGCAAAGCATCGACCCGACACGATGCCGACGGTCGGCACCAGTCCCGACAGACGCGCGAAGTGGATGAACGTGGGGCAGTCCAGGCCGCTGACGCCGCGCTTCTCTGTATCGCCCGGTCGGCCGCCGCCGCCTTCGGCAAACAGCACGACCGGCAGCTTCCATTGCTGCGCCAACTCCAGCGCGCGATCGGTCTTCTTGTGATTGAAGGTGCCCTGGGTGCCGGCCAGCACGGTGTAGTCGTAGGCGAGCACCATGCAGCGTGCGTCCTGATCGGCAAAGTGTTCCGCGTTGACGGTGCCGATGCCGGTGATGATGCCGTCGGCCGGTGTCGAGCGGATCAGGTCATCCAGCGCGCGTCGCTGGCGTTGTGCGGCGATGGCGAGCGCGCCGTATTCGATGAATGAACCTGCGTCGCACAGGTGGTCGATGTTTTCGCGCGCGGTGCGTTGGCCGGTCTTGCGGCGGCGGGCGACGGCGTCGGGGCGGTGTGCGTCGAGGCCGAATGCGTGGCGGTCGATGACGGCCTGCAGGTCGGGGCGGATGTGGTCGAGGTCGACTGCGGCGTCGGCTTCAGCGGCATCGTGTTGTGCGTCGCCGGGCTGGAGCACCACCAGCGGTTGGCCCTCGCGCACAGTCGCGCCCGGCTGCGCGCAGACTTGCAGCACAACGCCCGCTGCGGGTGCAATGACAACGTGCTCCATCTTCATCGCCTCGATCACGGCCAGCACGTCACCGCGTGCGACGGTGGCGCCAGCTTTGGCGTTGATCTGGATGAGCGCGCCATCCATCGGCGCCGTAAGGAGTTCGGCGTCGTCCGGAAGCGCGTCGATGAACGATTCGGTGGGCGTCAGATCGGCGGCGGCTATCGATGTCGCGTGCAGGGCCGGATGCGCCTCACCGTCACCGCCGGCCAGGTCGGCCAGTTTTGCATCGAGAAACTGCGTGTGCACCGTGTTGGTCTGCACGTCTGCATCGCGCAGCAGGTCTTGCAGCAGCGGCTTGTTGGTCGCCAGCCCTTCGATGCGGAATTCGCACAGCGCGCGGTACGTTTGTGCCAGGGCTTGCGCATACGTGCCGTGTGGCGCGTGGACGATCAGCTTGGCGAGCAGCGAATCGAAGCGCGGGTTGGGCCGGTAGCCCGCATAGCCGCAGGTGTCGACGCGCACGCCGGGGCCGTTGGGCGGCTCGAACACCGCGAGCGTGCCGGTGGACGGATGCGGTTGCCCCAAGGCATCGAGCGTCTCCGCATTGATGCGCACCTGGACAGCGTGACCGCGCGGTGCGATCGGCTGGGCGAGGCCCAGCTCTGCCAACGAAGCACCTTGCGCTAGCGCCAGTTGCGTCACCACCAGATCGACGCCCGTCACCATCTCCGTAACGGTGTGCTCGACCTGCACGCGCGGGTTGGCCTCCATGAAATAGAACGTGGCGTTCGATGTGCCTGCGCTTTCCACCAGGAACTCGAACGTGCCGATGCCGCAGTAGCCCGCAGCCTTGGCGAGCGTGACGGCTGCGTCGGCGATGCGTGTACGCAGCGTGTCGTCCAACGCCGGGCTGGGCGCAATCTCGATCAGCTTCTGATGACGGCGCTGCAGGCTGCATTCGCGCTCGCCGAGGTGCGCGACGTTGCCGTGCGCATCCGCCACGATCTGGATTTCGATATGGCGCGGTGTTGGCACCAACGCTTCGACATACACATCGCCGCTGCCGAACGCGGCGGTCGCTTCGGACACGCAACGCGCATACGCCTCGGCAATCGCCGCGGGTTCGTGCACGGCGCGCATGCCGCGTCCGCCGCCGCCGGCCACGGCCTTGATCATCATGCCGTGCGAGGGCGGCAGCGTTGCGAAGAAGGCTTGCGCGTCCTCAAGCGTTGTCGCGCCGCGCGTTCCATTGACGATCGGGATACCGGCCTCGTGCGCGAGCGCACGTGCGCAGGCCTTGTCACCGAAGCGGTCCAACACGCGCGGCGAGGGTCCGATGAATCGCACTCCTGCCTCTGCGCACAGGCGTGCGAAGGGGGCGTTTTCGCTCAGGAAGCCATAGCCGGGGTGGATGGCATCCGCGCCGACCGCGCGCGCAGTGGCGAGGATGGCCTCGCCGTCGAGATAGGCGCGCGGGCCCGAGCCAGGCAGCGGCACGGCTTCGTCGGCGCGGAGCACGTGCAAGGCATCGCGGTCGTCTTCGGAATAGACGGCCACGGAAGGCAAGCCCACCGTGGCGGCGGCGCGGGCAATGCGAATGGCAATCTCGCCGCGATTGGCGATCAGCAGTTTGCGAAACGTCATGAGGGAAGCGTGGGTTAGAGCTGTTCTGCGAGCGGTGCGAGATCCTGCTTGCGTACCTTGCCGGTGGCCGTGAGCGGCAAGGCATCGACGATGCGCACGATGGGCACCTTGTAGACGGCCATGTTCTCGCGGCACCAGCCGGTGAGGGTGGCGTCATTCAGCGTGCCGATGGCCCCGGGGCGCAGCATCACGAAGGCGACGGGCAACTGGCCGCGCTGTTCATCGGCGCGGCCCACCACGGCGGAACCGAGCACGGCCGGGTGCTTGCCGAGCATGGCTTCGATCTCCGCTGGGAACACGCTCATGCCGTTGACCTTGAGCATCTCCTTGCGGCGGCCGAGGTAGTGCACGTAGCCGTGTTCGTCGATGCAGCCGATATCCCCGGTATGGAACCAGCCGTTGCGCAAGGTCTGTGCGGTGGCCTCGGGCTTGTTCCAGTAGCCCTTGAGCAGCGTGGGTGTGCGCACGCACAGCTCGCCTTCGGCGCCGATCGGCAGCAACGCGTGCGTGTCGAAATCGCAGATCTTGAAGTCGGTGCCCGGCACCGGCAGGCCCACGAAGATCGGCTGTGAGCGCAGGTCGAAATCGTCGTCCTGCATACCGACGGTGAAGCTGTTGCAGGTCTGCGTTTCCGTCATGCCCCAGGCGCTCTCGGCCATCATCGAGCCGGTGAGCTCGCGCCACGCGCGCCGGTATTCCGGGTTCAGCTTCTTCACGAACGACGACACGCCGGTGTGCCGCAGCGAGCACAGGTTGTATTCGTGCACACGCGGATGCGCCATCACCTCGGCCGCGCTGTCGACCAGCATCGACCCGTTGGTCACGCGGTAGCGCTGCAC
>Ga0207690_10001363_pt1 | contig 15339 bp, 15 predicted proteins | sample KBSC23metaG_FD_184315 | JGI IMG/M metagenome (GOLD analysis project Ga0207690, IMG submission 184315) | Corn rhizosphere microbial communities from Kellogg Biological Station, Michigan, USA - KBS C2-3 metaG (SPAdes) (version 2) | ecosystem: Host-associated > Plants > Roots > Rhizosphere > Soil ...
GGCGGCGGTGGCTTCCTTCGCTTCCGCTCCGGCCAGTACCTGCAGAAGAACAACGAAGTCAACTTCTGGATGAGCACCACCTACTACCTGAACCCGAAGATCGGCATCATCGGCGAGGTGCGCGGCATGTACGGCAACGCCAAGATTGCCAACGGCGCCGGCACGCCGACCCAGCCCATCTTCCTCAACTTCAACCCGCAGATCTCCGAGTACCCCTTCCTGGGCGGCGTCGTCTACCGCCTCGTCAGCAAGGAAAAGTTCGCCGTCAGCCTGACCGGCGAAGGCGGCGTGGCGCTGGGCAAATTCGACGGCGGCAGCAAAGGCATCCCCTCGAAGTACCTCCACGTCTGGCAGTCAGCCACGCGGCCGGCCTTCAGCGTAGGGGCCAACCTTGACTACAACTTCTACCCCAACCTCGCGTTCCGCATCACGCCCACCTGGGTCGGCACCACCTACCACCTGGACCCGCAGGACTCGGCCCCCACCCCGCACGGCTCGCTCCAGAACAACGTCGGTGTCAACATCGGCATCGTCTACCGCTTCGGCAAAATCAAGTAAAGGCCCGTTCCCTACAGAAAGCCAGTAGTACCCAGCTTTCTTGCATTTCCATTCCGTAGCGTAGCGGAGGAATCTGCTGTTTCGGCTCTCGGTCAGTCTCTTCTCGCGTGGGGCTTCAGCGTCTGCGTGAGAACCCGCAAAAACCAAAAGCGCCGAAGGCGCGCTCCATACCAGCCCAGGTCGCATGCCTGGGTTTCAATCCCATCGAAAACCCACGGGCTGAAACAGGTTGCGGGAAAATGCACGCTTTGTGCTTTTCGGTGGGAGTGCAGGGCTTCAGCCCTGCGAAAATCCCAGCAAAATCAAGGGGCTTTAGGTAGTGTCTGATGAATCGACGAGAATCGTTTTTGCTTCTGGGTAGGCCAAGCCTTTAGGCTTGGCTCTCTTCACGAACCGTGAAAAATGGGGCTTCAGCCCCTGGCGTATGCCTTTTTCTCGCCTGCATGATCCCCAAAATCGAAGATTCCGTTTCGTCAGACACTACCTGGCCCCGGGCCTTTCCGGACATGCTGCCCGATGGACTTTTTCCGCAGCCTCTGAAAGCCCGCCCCATAGTTCATCTCCCTCTGGCTTGAGGCTCCGTCATATTCTTCGGATCAAGAATCTCCGCAATCTGCTCCTCCGTCAGCAACTGCTTCTCCCGCGCCAGCGCCACAATACTCTTCCCCGAAGCCACCGACTCCTTCACCAGCTCCGCCGCCTTCCGATACCCAATATAAGGATTCAGCGCCGTAGCCAGCGCAATCGTACTCCCCGCATAAAAAGCGCACCGCTCGCGGTTGGCGGTCAGTCCGCGCACGCATCGGTGGTCCAGCTCGCGTAACGTATTCGTCAGAATCGTAATCGACTGCAACGTATTGTGCGCCATCGCCGGCATCATCACGTTCAGCTCAAGCTGCCCCGCCTGCACCGCATACGCCGTCGCCGTGTCGTTGCCGATCACCTGAAACGCCACCATCGCCATCAACTCCGCCAGCACGGGATTCACCTTGCCCGGCATAATGCTCGACCCTGGCTGCAAACTCGGCAGATGAATCTCGTTGAAGCCCGTATTCGGCCCGCTCGAAAGCAGCCGCAGGTCGTTCGAGATGCGAATCATCTCCAGCGCCAGCACACGCAGCGCCCCCGAAACCTCCGCCATCGGCGCATTCGACTGCATCGCCCAGCGCATGTCCTCCGCAGCCTTCAAGTCGAACCCCGAGACACGCGCCAGATTCGCAATCGCCCGCGCCCGATACTCCGGATGCGTATTCAACCCCGTCCCCACAGCCGAGCCACCCAGCCCAAGCTCCTTCAGCGACTCCGCCTGCGCGCGGATGTTCTCCGCGGCCTTGCGCACCGTCACGGCATAAGCCGCGAACTCCTGCCCCAGCGTAATCGGCGTCGCATCCTGCATGTGCGTCCGTCCAGCCTTCAGCACATCGCGGAACTCCTCCGCCTTGCTCTCAAAGCTCCCCGCCAGATCATCCAGCACCGGATACAACTCCCACAGCGCCAGCAACGCCGAAAGCCGCATGGCCGTAGGAAAGACATCGTTCGTAGACTGCCCATAGTTCACATGGTCGTTCGGATGCACCCGCTTATAAGTCCCGAGCGGCTCGCCCAGAATCTGCCCCGCGCGATTCGCAATCACCTCATTCGTATTCATGTGCAGACTCACGCCCGCCCCAGCCTGAAAGACATCCACTACAAAATGCTCATGATGCTGCCCGTCAACAATCTCCCGCGCGGCTTTCTGGATGGCGTCCCCTTGCTCCGGCGTAATGAGGCCAAGCGACTGATTGGCCTCGGCGGCGGCCTGCTTGACCATCGCCAGCGCACGAATCAGCGCTGGATGCGCTCGCAGCCCGCTGATGGGAAAGTTCACAACCGCACGCGCTGTCTGCGCGCCATACAAAGCATCGGCTGGAACTTCAACCGGGCCAAGAGAGTCAGTTTCCGTGCGGATATCGAGCATGAATATGCAGCCTCGCTTGCCACTGTAAACTTTTAGATGACGCACATGCGACAGTTTGTCTAAGGAATCGGAAAGAATGGCAACGATTAAGCAATCCGACTTCATCCAGAGCATCGCCGACGCTCTCCAGTACATCAGCTACTACCACCCCGAGGACTTCATCACCAACCTCACCCGCGCCTGGGAGCTTGAGCAGTCGCCCGCCGCGAAAGACGCCATGGCGCAGATCCTCATCAACTCGCGCATGTGCGCCGAGGGCCACCGGCCCGTCTGCCAGGACACCGGCATCGTCACCGCCTTCGTCCGGCTTGGCATGGAGACGCGCTGGGAAAACGGCGGCCAGCCGCTCCTGACCGTCCAGCAGATGGTCGATGAGGGCGTCCGCCGCGCCTATCTGCTGCCCGACAACAAGCTCCGCGCCAGCATCCTCCGCGACCCCGCCTTCTCCCGCAAGAACACCGGCGACAACACCCCCGCCGTCGTCTCCGTCGAGATGGTCCCCGGCGGCGAGGTCGAAGTTACGGTCGCGGCCAAGGGCGGAGGCTCCGAAGCCAAGTCGAAGTTCGTCATGCTCAACCCGTCCGACTCCATCGTCGATTGGGTGCTCAAGACCGTCCCGACGATGGGCGCCGGCTGGTGCCCGCCCGGAATGCTCGGCATCGGCATCGGCGGCACCGCGGAGAAGGCGATGCTACTCGCCAAGCAGGCCCTGATGGACCCCATCGACATGCAGGAGCTAAAAACCCAAGGCCCCAAAAATAAAATCGAAGAACTGCGCATCGAGCTGTACGACAAGGTCAACCGCCTCGGCATCGGCGCGCAGGGACTCGGCGGCCTCACCACCGTGCTCGACATCAAGATCCTCGACTACCCCACCCACGCGGCCAACCTGCCCGTGGCCATGATCCCCAACTGCGCCGCCACGCGCCACGCGCACTTCCACCTCGACGGCTCCGGCCCCGTCATGCTCGATCCGCCCTCACTCGAAGCCTGGCCCTCGCTCACTCACGATGTCTCGCGCGCCCGCCGCGTCAACCTCGACACGGTGACGCGCGACGAGGTCAAGACGTGGAAGCCCGGCGAGGTGCTGCTGCTCTCCGGTAAGCTGCTGACTGGCCGAGACGCCGCGCACAAGCGCATGACCGACATGCTTAACCGCGGCGAAAAACTGCCCGTCGACTTCACTGGCCGCTTCATCTACTACGTCGGCCCGGTCGACGCCGTCCGCGACGAGGCCGTCGGCCCCGCCGGCCCCACCACGGCCACGCGCATGGACAAGTTCACCCGCCAGATGCTCGAAACCACCGGCCTGCTCGGCATGGTGGGCAAGGCAGAGCGCGGCCCGGCGGCCATCGAAGCCATCCGCGACAACGAGGCCGTCTACCTGATGGCCGTCGGCGGCGCAGCCTACCTGGTCTCCAAAGCCATCAGAAGCTCCCGCGTCCTCGCCTTCGAGGACCTCGGCATGGAAGCCATCTACGAGTTCGACGTCCGCGACATGCCCGTCACCGTGGCGGTAGATAGCAACGGCACCAGCGTCCACACCACCGGCCCCGCCGAATGGTCAAAGCGAATCGCCGGCATCCCCATCCTGCAATAGCTATCGCTGTTTCCCTGTCGGTATAGTCCTTATGCCTTGATAACATGCAACGACTCTCCCTTTGTTGTCATTCCCGAAGGGAATCTGAGTTGCGACCATCGCGACTACATCGATAGGGAAATAGCTTTAGGGTGCCCCATCTTCGGCGCAGTTTTATCGCGCCTAAGGTGGGCTATCGTGCGAAGCACGATCCATCTTTCAGGGATGGAGCGTGTCGGGATTTTCGCTGCCGCGAAAATTTGCCCACCTTAGCCGCTTCGCGGCGAAGATGGGGCACCCGATTGTGGTGGTAAGGTCAGATGTGGCCACCCGCCAAAAACTTGGGCGGGAGGAAGGATGGCAACGGTGACTGTCATGAAAAGATACCTTCCTCGGAAACTCGAAGGCAAAGTATCGCCTGGATTGGTGTGGTATGCCCGGCAAAAGACGTTCATGCTGTCTGTCTCGATTCCTGCGTCGGTACTGTTGTTGTTTGGACCCGTTGTAGGGCGGCCAGACCACAATGGAATCCGATACTTGATTGGATCGTTACTTTGTCCGTGGATTGCAGCCTTGTATTACCTTGTATTTCCATTCAAACCATATCGCGGTTCGCCATTCCTGCCATCCGGAACTCATAGCGTCGACTCGTCAGGTCCTGAAGTAATACGACTCGTGGACTTGTTCAAATCTCCTGCCGCCAAATCTCTCTTATGGCGCGCAGCGATTAAACTATCAGGCATCCTCCTCGCGAGCATGGCAATGCTTACACTAGTGGTACGGCATTCATTGAGTTGGTCATTGCCATCACCTTGGCTCTTCCCCGGCCTTATGGGTTGCACACTCTTCTGCTGGATCGCTATTGGGACTCAACTCGTTGACTGGGGTCTCAAGACTTGGGCCGCCACGAATTGAGATTGTTCAAACAAAGCAAAATAGCAGACTGCGATCGATGAAACTCCGCCTAGCGGCGTTCAAGAGGGTTTGGGCGGGTGGCCGTCGGCGGCGCAGCCTACCTCGTCTCGAAAGCCATCAAAAGCTCCCGCGTCCTCGCCTTCGAGGACCTCGGCATGGAGGCCATCTACGAGTTCGACGTCAAAGACATGCCCGTCACCGTCGCAGTCGATGCCAAAGGAACCAGCGTCCACACCACCGGCCCGGAGGAATGGTCGCGTAGAATTGCCGGGATTCCGATTCTTCAGTAATCACGGGAGAGTGTTACGTGAGAGGCGCTTCGAGTGTGGTACTGCGAGCCTGTGTGTGGATTGCCTTGGCAGGCACCTTCGCTTCTCCGCTTCTCGCGGCTCAACAAAGCGATAAGGATCAACCTTCCGGTCTGGAAGCAGTAGGGCAACAGGCGATCAACGTGATACTGAGACAGGGTGAGCTTGATCAGACAGCTCTGGTTCAGAAAACAGGCAAGCCGCTGCCAGTCGGAAAATGGTCAGTGGGCAACCAGTCTCCTATAGCTTGTCCCCAGACTACGGATGCCTGTGTGCTCATTCTGTACCTGGTTCCGGAGGACGGAGTATCGTGCCAGTGGGTCGTAAAGCTGGTTGGCGATGGAACTGATGGCGTCATTCTGCAACAGAATGAAGATGCTTCACACTACTTTTTGTGGAAGCTCCCGGTAACTCAAGCGGCGCAACAGGTGCTCACACAAAAAGAGCCATCCCGTCCGCATACGCTGTGGAAGGGATGGGTAACGTTGCGGGTGTTTGTTTCGGAGATTGGAATGCCTGAGAAGGTATTCGTCGTCAGCGGGCCCAAGAAGTTGCAAGACAGCGCGGTTGATGCCATGAAGCTGTGGACCTTCAAACCACTCATGGTAGGAACGCAACCCGTTCGTTTTGAAACGGATGTAACGTTCAATTTTTGGTCAAAAACCGTCACGAGTGAACCGTAGTTTTCGACATGAGGTAACAAAGCTCGCAAGCATTTTCAAGGTGGGGTCTCTTGACAAATCCGCCCCTCAGACAAGGGGTAAAATCGTCATACCCCACACCGGAGCCGACACAAGTCCAAACCGAAGTCCGGACCTAAGTCCTTTGTTCAAAGGACTTTGAGTACTTTAATGGGGGAGGGGTACCTGCGCTCAGGAGATGCGCGAGGGGTGCTCGGCGGGGGGAGCAGGCTTCTTCTTCCGGCTCAGAACGAAGCTCCGCCGACGCTGCCGTTCGCTCGCGTGGTCGATCTTCTTCCAGAAGGCAACAAAGTAATCCACAGCCGAGATGATCGAGACCACCGCCATCCAGTAGACCGCCGTCACCGCGATCAGGTGGACGCCGACGATGAAGCCGCCCCAGTTCCAGTAGTCCCACCGGTGCGCCAGGATCGCCGCCACCACCGAGACGATCTGGATCACCGTCTTGAGCTTGCCGATCTCGCTGGCCTCGATGGTGAAGCCTTCGGTCGCCGCAATCGAGCGCAGCCCAGACACCAGAAACTCGCGCCCGATGACCAGTACCGCGATCCACGCAGGAACGACGCGCGGATTGTAGCCAACCAGAATGATGAACGCAGCCGAGACCATCAACTTATCGGCCAGCGGATCAAGCAGCATCCCCATCGTCGTAATCTGTCCGCGCTTGCGCGCCAGGTAGCCGTCCAGCCCGTCCGTAATGCTCGCCAGAATAAAGACGATTGAAGCAATAATCTCCTGCTCGCCTCCCCGCAGCCCCACCTGTCCGTGCCCCGTCCACGGAAAGACAGAAGACAGTATCCAGATGAGCAGCGGAACGCTGGCAATCCGGCTCATCGTAATGGAATTAGGCAGGTTCATCGCAGGAGGCACCGGCCGGGAACTATGCCCGACACTAGCATTTTGCCACACCAGAGCAACGGCAGGCGCGGCGGCTGCCCAGCGCGGGAATAGAGCAGAACCGTGACGGGACGCCGCCCCTCTTGTTTCAGGAAGCGCCGCCGATATAGAGACTGTCCGAAATCGGGCCACCGAGTATCCCTATGTCGAGTCGAGGTCTTCAAATCAGGACAGTTGCCGCGCTGCTTTTGGGCGTCATCCCCGGAGTCGCGTTCGCTACGGCCGTCTCCAGCAGCGTCGTCCTGACCATCACCTCGCCCGGCACCATCTACTTCGGCCAGAGCGTCGATGGCTACGCCAACGTCACCACCAGCGACGGCACGACGCCCACCGGCTCGATCACCTTCTACGACGGCACCCAAGGTATCTGCACTATCCCAGTCACGCCGTCGGCGAGCTGCCCGGCGTCCACGGGAACTGACTTCGCCGTTGGCAGCCACGTCATCTCGGCTGTCTACTCCGGCGACTCGACCCACGCAGGCGCGACCTCGAACGCCGCCTCCGTGACCGTGCTCCAGAACCCGACGGCAGTCAGCCTCATCAGCTCCGCCAACCCCGCCGTTTCAGGTCAGCCGGTGACGCTCACCGCCACCGCCGCCGGCTCCTATGCCATGCCGACCGGGACAGTGACCTTCCTCGACGGCACGAGTGTGCTGGGAACAGCGACGCTGGACTCGTCAGGAATAGCCACCTTCAGCACCGCCTCGCTCAGCGCGGGCAGCCACAGTCTGACCGCGAGCTACGCAGGCGACTCCGGCTCCGAGGCCAGCGTCTCTCCGGCGCTGACCGAGACGATCAACGCCGCAGCGATTCAGCCTCAGGGCGGATTCACCATCGCCGTAACCGGACCTGCCAGCGTCGGCGTGGGCCGCAGCGTGAACCTGACTGTCACCGTCACGCCCGAACAAGGCTTTGCCGAGCCGGTTGAGCTGTCCTGCGCCAACCTGCCTGCTGAGTCTGCCTGCACCTTTGGCCAGCACACGATTCCAGCCGGCGGCGGTACGACGATACTCGCCATCAGTACCATCGCCCCGCACGACTGTAACTCCTCGACACCCTACTTCCTCGGCACCGGGCTGCCGTTCGCAGGCGCGGTGCTGCTTCTTCCCTTTAGCAAACGGCGCAGATTCAAAGGGCCACTGATCGCCCTGATCGCCCTCTGCGGAATCGGCTGCCTGAGCGGCTGCGGAACCTGCACCGACCTCGGGACACTGCCCGGCAGCTACTCCGTCAAGGTGATTGGCACACCTACAGGCGCGGGTGCGAATGCTCTTACCAGCGGCGCGGTGACAGCAACGGTCACGATGAAGGTCACACTGTAAGGTAGCTAGCCCTTGGGCAGGGTGGCCATGTCGATGACGAAGCGATACTTCACATCTCCCTTGATGACGCGCTCGTAGGCTCCGGCCAGTTTGTCGATGGGCGTCAGTTCAATGTCGGAGACGATGTTGTGGTCCGCGCAGTAGTCAAGCATCTGCTGCGTCTCCGTCATGCCGCCGATCATCGAGCCAGCAAGTGAGCGACGGTTCTTCAGAATAGCGAACGGCGCAACGGACAGCGGCGTCTCCGGCAGGCCGACCGAGCAGAGCGTGCCGTTGAGCGCCAGCAGGTCCAGGTAGGCGTTCATGTCGTGCGGCGCGGCCACGCAGTCGAGCACGAAGTCGAAGGTGCCTGCCTGCTTTGCCATCGCGTCGGCGTCTTTGCTGATGACGACTTCGTCCGCACCCAACTTCTTCGCATCAGCGGCTTTGCTCTCCGATGTGGTGAACTGCACAACGTGCGCGCCGAAGGAGTGAGCAAACTTGAGCGCCATGTGGCCCAGGCCACCCAACCCGACGATGCCAACCTTCTTGCCCGGACCCGCATTCCAGTGGCGCAGCGGCGAGTAGGTGGTGATGCCCGCGCAGAGAAGTGGTGCCACCGCAGCGAGATTCAGCTTGGGTGAGATGGTGAAGGCATACCGCTCATCGACGACGATGTTGTTCGCGTAGCCGCCGTACATGATCTCGCCGTTGTAGTCGCGCGCGTTGTAGGTGCCGACCATGCCCTTGGTGCAGTAAGGCTCCATCGACGCCTTGCACGCCGCGCAAACACGGCAGGTATCGACCATGACGCCGACACCAACCAGGTCGCCTTCCTTGAACTTCTTCACGGCTGAGCCAGCCTTGGCAACGCGCCCGACGATCTCGTGTCCCGGGACCATGGGGTAGATGGCGTTGCCCCACTCATCGCGCACCTGGTGAATGTCGGAGTGGCAGACGCCGCAGTAGGCGATCTCGACAACGACATCGTTCGAGCCGGGGTCGCGTCGCTCAAAGCTGAAGGGAACCAGTGGGGACTTCTTATCGTGCGCGGCATAGCCGTGGGACTTCATATTGTTTACTCCTTTGGTTGGGTAATGCAGCCCGCTCTCGGCTATGGACTCATGTTGAAGTTCACCGTGATGGTTGTTGATACCCCCACGGGCACTCCATTCAGCGTATATGGCCTGTACGTCCATTGCCGCACAGCCGAGACTGCCGCGATTGCCAGATCGGGATCGGGTACGGAGATTAGCTTTAGCGCGTGAATATGGCCGTCCGTTCCGATTGTCGCGTGCATCACGACGGAGCCAGTTGCACGATTCGCCTTCGCTCGCTCTGGATAGATGGGCGGGATTTTGTTCAAAATTCGACCAGCAATCACTCCGCTGGGGACCTGCGCGAAGTTCCGGGTTACGTCCTCCAAATCGGCCGAGGGCTGAAACTCAGCATCCGGCATGGACTCCCCGCGAAGGACCTCAATGTGAGTGCTGATGGCATTGATTGAGTTCACGGTAATCGACTGATCGATTGGCACATCCCGCTGTTGGAACATGCCGATACTGTTGCGAATCGTCAGATCGGTGCCAAAGTCGTAGCTGGCTCGCAACGAGTCTTTGTCGCGGTCCAGGCAGAAGGTAGGAAAGAGCCCGAGCGGCGCGAAGGCAACACGCTTGATGGGGATCGACAGCATGATGCAATCCAGCGGTACCTTGCCGAACTTCTGCTGGCGCAGCTCGGGGGTTGTTTGGTCATTCTCGTCGAGCGCGAGGGGATGCACAATGCCATTCAGCGCCTTGTCAAGCAGATATGGTGGAGAGGACGCTCCTTTGCTGCGGTAGAGCCCATCCGAGGACTCGATTGATGTGGCAGTGTAAGACGGGCTGGTGTAGACGATCTTGTAAGACGAAGGCGAGCGCCACCATTCTTCCACCGCCCCTTGCTCGGAGGGCTTTCCTTTGGCATCGAAAAGCTGGAAGCTCAACTTCAGATGCCAGGGCTTTAACGCTGGGTCGTCGATGCTGTTCAGGGTTTCAACGCGATGCAGCCGGTCCGCAATCTGTGCAGCATCCTCAGCCCGAGCCGTTGTGACACATGCAAGGAGCACCGCCGTTCCAATAAGTGCAGATCGCATCATTCTCATCGTTGAAATTGGTCCGCCCCTGCGAAGTTTATTCGTCGTAATGCAACAAACTCAATACATCGTATTCTTGGAACTTTTCTCGCCCCTTCAGGAAGTCGAGTTCAATGGCGAAGCCGAGGCCGACGATCTCGCCGCCGAGTTGGCGAACGAGTTGCACGGTGGCCTGCATGGTGCCTCCGGTGGCGAGCAGGTCATCGACGATGATGACGCGCTGGCCGGGCTGGATGGCATCGAGGTGGACTTCGAGCGCGTCGGTGCCGTATTCGAGGTCGTAGTTGACACGGGCCGTCTTGGCTGGCAGCTTCTTCGGCTTGCGAACTGGTACGAAGCCGGCATTGAGTCGGTACGCGAGCGCGGGGCCGAAGATGAAGCCGCGCGCCTCGATGCCGAGCACCAGATCGACCTCGCGGCCGATGTAGTGCGCGGCCATGGCGTCGATCAACTGCGCGAAGCCGGTCTTGTCCTTGAGCAGCGTGGTGATGTCGTAGAAGAGGATGCCCGGCTTGGGGAAGTCCGGCACGGTGCGGATCAATGCTTTCAGTGGTTCGCAGTTAATGGGCAGACTCATCGGCTTTCTACCAGGCTCCTTCAATCTGAAATGGGCCGAGATCGGCGGCTTCGCTCTCGGCCAGCTCGTGTTCAATAACGGCATCGACGCGGCTGCCGCGCGAGCCTTTGCGCAGTGCATCCTTCAACTCGGCCAGGTCTTCCGGGCCGCCCGAGGCGACGACCTCGACATGGCCGTCGTCAGTGTTGCGCACCCAGCCGCGCAGGCTGAGTTCCGCGGCCTCCCGCTGCACAAACCAGCGGAAGCCGACGCCCTGCACGCGGCCTTTGACGAGATAGTGGCAGACCATGAGCCTTCAGTTTCGCAGAGCGGCTTGGCGGGCGCAAGGTTGTGGCCAGGCAGACAGCAAAAGAGGCGAAGCCTGCTGGCTCCGCCTCTGAATTTGCGCGGTCAAGAACCTATGCGCGGCTCATGTATGCGCCTTCTGCCGTGTCCACGCGAATCTTCTCGCCTTCGTTGATGAAGGGCGGCACCTGCACGACGAGGCCGGTTTCGAGCTTGGCCGGCTTGGTGACGGACGATGCGGTGGCTGACTTGATGCCGGGCTCGGTCTCGACGACGGTCATCTCGACGACGCCGGGAAGCTCGATACCCACAGCTTTGCCGTCATGGAAGCTGACTGCGATGGTGAGGTTCGGCAGCAGGTAGTCCACGGCGTCGCCCAGCGTCTCGCGCTTGAGGTGCGTCTGCTCGAAGGATTCCATATCCATGAAGTAGTAGTCGTCGCCGTCGTTGTAGAGGTACTCCATCTTGACCTCATCGACGACGACGCGGTCGATAGGGTCGGGCGAGCGGAACCGCTCGACGAACATGGCGCCGGTGCGGATATTGCGCAGCTTGGCCTGGATGAAGGCGCGGAGGTTGCCCGGCGTGCGGTGCTCGACCGAGAAGACGAGGTGCAGGTCGTCCTTGAACTTGATAACCATGCCCGGACGCATCTGCGTTGCTGGAATTGACATAAGAAAACCCCTGATCTAACGATCTATACTGACGGTCCGTGCGGAACGCAGCCTGAACTTTTGAGAATGGGCGCAGGGAAGGTGGCGGGCCAATGCGCCGCCGAGTCACCCGCTACCTCTTTCATTGTAACGTACTGCTGGGCTTTGACCTTCCGAACAGGCGCTTGAAAAAGTGGCCGATGGAGTGGCCGAAGCCCTTGCCTTTGTGGATGGGCGGGGGCGGGGCCTGCGCAATGGCTGTTTCGGCCGGGGTCGAAGCTGTCTGCTTGTTTTGCGCAGGCAACTCGGCGGACGCCGCAGACGAAGGCTTCGGGCGAGCGTCGGCAGTGCCGTCGTAGTGGAGCGTGGTCGCAACCTGCACGTGCGTCACGCCGGGTGTGGCCTGCGGGACAGCGGGCTCTGCCAGTCCGTCGCTGATTGCCGCCGGAAATGGGTGCTCTGCGGCGGCGTCTTTGCTATCGACCTTGCTGCCCGGCGCGGCGGGAGTGAGCGAGGTGAGGCCCGCATCCGCGACCGAAACGACGGGCGGCGGCGGGCATCCGCAGGGAGAGGTTTCGTTATCGACTACTTCCTTGAGGCTGGCGTGCTCGAAGAGCACATGCTGGCCACCGATGAGGATGTACATGGCTCCGCCGAAGGGGTCGGTGATGCGGAGCGCAGGTGCGTCCACGCCGCGGTTTTCCATGCAAGTATCGCCGTTGCTGGTGACGCGCATTCGGAGGTCGAGCGGGCCGCTGGCCTTCATGGCGATGCGCAGGTCCGGCGTCATCACGACATCGCTGGTGGTGACGGGCATCTGGACCTCGACTGCGCCGTGGTCGAGCGCCAGCAGCAACGGCTTCGGGGCTGACGTGCTTTTGCCCTCGGTCAGGTGCAGGCTGCTGGTGGAGCAGACGCGCACCTCGCCGCCGCGTATCAGCTTGACCGTTGCTGTGCGGTCTTTCGCGGTGACGGTTGCGCCGCCTTCGAGCGCCGCGCGGCCATTGGTAACGACCAATGCACCGGCAACGGTTGCGTCCTCGACCGAGACTGTACCGATGGGTTGCTGGGCTGGAGCCTGTTGCGCTTGCGTTTGGAGTGGCTGCGCGAACGCCGCCGCTATCGCAAACATCGCCGCCAGCCGAAGCACCATCGTCAGGTCCGCCTACATCTTCAGGAAGTTGTGAACAATCTCTTTGCCGTGCGCCGTCAGCACGCTTTCGGGATGAAACTGCACGCCTTCAATCGGCAGCTCGCGGTGGCGCAGCGCCATGATGGTCTCGCCGTCCAGCGTGCGCGCCGAGACTTCCAGTTCCTTCGGCAAATCTTTGTCGGCCACGATCAGCGAGTGGTAGCGCGTGCAGGTCATCGTGTGCGGGATGCCGCTGAAGATGGTCTTACCGTCGTGCTCAATCTCGCTGGTCTTGCCGTGCATCAGCTTCGGCGCGCGCACCACACTGCCGCCAAAGGCTGCGCCAATGGCCTGATGGCCCAGGCACACGCCAAGCAGCGGCACGCGCCGTCCCTCGCGGTTGAGCTGCGCGAAGTGCCGGATCAGGTCGATGGAGATTCCCGCGTCCTGTGGCGTGCATGGGCCGGGGGAGATGAGGATCCTGTCCGGGCCAAGCGCTTCGACCTCGGCGGGCGTCAGCTCGTCGTTGCGCCGGATGACCATTTCGGCGCCCAACTCGCCCATGTATTGGACAAGGTTGTAGGTGAAGGAGTCGTAGTTGTCGAGAACGAAGACCATGGAGATACTCTGATTCTACGCCGAGTGAGCAGACAACATCCGCGTGCGCTGAACCCTCTAACCGGAAAGGTGATCAACATGTCCCTTGAATCAAGACGCTGGAAGCACTTTGCGGCCATGGCCCTGATTGGCGACGGCGTGATGGCAGTCCTCAGGCCGGAGGACGATGCTCTCGCGTGGAAGCACGGGCCCGCGCCGTGGAAGGCGCTGATGGGCACCCTCGAAGAACGTCCCACGCTGACGCGATGCATCGGCGCCGCGCAGATTGTGGGCGGCATCTGGTGGGCGCTCCATCAGGAACATCAGTACCGGCAGGAACAGGTGCCGGCGCAGGAGTCGTTACTGTCTTGAAAGCGCGAGTTAGCTCTGGCGGGCACGCTCGATGGCGCGGACAACGGCTTGCGCTTTGTTGATACTCTCTTCGTACTCTTTTTCGGGTACGGAATCGGCCACCAGTCCTGCCCCAGACTGGATGTGCCCTTTTTCGCCGTCCATATAGAGCGTGCGGATGGCGATGCAGGAGTCAAGGTTGCCGTTGAAGTCCGCGTAGAGGACGCTGCCGCCGTAGACGCCGCGCCGCGCAGGCTCCAGTTCTTCGATGATCTCCATCGCACGGACCTTCGGAGCGCCGCTCAGCGTGCCAGCGGGAAAGCAAGCGCGGAGTGCGTCGATTGCGCCGAGTTCGGGCTTGAGGCGGCCTTCGAGCGACGTGACCAGGTGCATGACGTGGCTGTATCGCTCGACAAACATCAGGTCCTTCACGCGCACACTGCCGAACTCGCTGACGCGGCCCACGTCGTTGCGGCCCAGGTCCACCAGCATGATGTGTTCGGCGCACTCTTTTTCGTCCGCGCGCATCTCGGCCTCGATCTCGCGGTCGCGCACCTCGTCGGCGCTGCGCGGGCGCGTTCCGGCGATGGGCCTGTACTCGATGTCGCGTCCGTGGACGCGCACCAGCAGCTCGGGCGACGAGCCGACGATGTGCGCCAGCTTCGGCTTTCCCTTCGTCTTGCTCTCCTGCGCGAATCTGAGGAAGAACATATAGGGCGACGGATTCACGATGCGCAGTGCGCGGTACACGTCGAACGCCTCGACTCCCGGCTCGCAGTCGAAGCGTTGCGAGAGCACGCATTGGAAGACGTCTCCTGCCGCAACGTACTCCTTGGTCTTCTCCACGCCGCGCAGAAACTGCGCCTTCGACGTGCGATGCACCAGCTTCAGCTTGCCGTCTGCGCGCTTCTTCTTCGGCCTGGGCAGCGCGGAAGCAAGCCGCTTCTCCAGCCGGTTCAACCGCCGCACAGCGCGCTCGTAGGCTCCGGTGCGCGTCTCGCGCTTCAGGTCGGCGGTGACGATCAGGTGAATCTCCTTCTTCACATGATCGAAGGCGAGTACCTGGTCGAAGAACATCAGGCACGCATCGGGCACGCCGAGTTCATCTTTTGCAAGTGAAGGCAGCTTTTCGATCAGCCGCACTGCGTCATAAGCGAAGAAACCCACGGCCCCAGCAGTAAAGGGCGGCAGTTCAGGCAGCCGCGCCGGAGTGTGCCCGCTCAGCTCGCGCTTCAGCTCGTCGAAGATGTCTCCGGTCAGGCTCCGCTGGCGCTTTCCTTCACTGACTGTGATGGACTTCCCTCGCGCGACGATCTTCTTGTACGGCTCGATGCCGATGAACGTGTACCGGCCAACGTGCTCGCCGCCTTCGACCGACTCCAGCAGAAATGCCT
>Ga0207690_10001364_pt1 | contig 15338 bp, 15 predicted proteins | sample KBSC23metaG_FD_184315 | JGI IMG/M metagenome (GOLD analysis project Ga0207690, IMG submission 184315) | Corn rhizosphere microbial communities from Kellogg Biological Station, Michigan, USA - KBS C2-3 metaG (SPAdes) (version 2) | ecosystem: Host-associated > Plants > Roots > Rhizosphere > Soil ...
CGCGGGGGTTCGCATTTGGAGGAGATCTATAGCGCCGGTTGGCCAAGCCGCCGATCCAGGGGGGCTGGGGGGGCTGTTCAGGATCCGGGACCAACGTCACTGACCAACCGACAGTCGCAATATCGAAGCCCCATCGGGCGCTCGCGGGTCGGGAATAAGGTCTTTTCGCGGCAGGGCCGTTGCGGCCGTTACGCCGCCACTGGCGGCTCGCCGCTGATTCGGTCTAGGCTCGCGTCAATGGCATTCGACACGTCCTACGCGTCGCCGCGTCACGCGATCGTCTTCTTCGAGCGGCGAGAGCTGACCCGCCTGCTTTCCCTCTATGGCCGAATGGTCTCCGCCGGCGAGTGGCGCGACTACGCGATCGACGGCCTTTCGGAGTCGGCGGTGTTCTCGGTCTACAAGCGCAGCTCCGAGGCGCCGCTCTATCGGATCGAGAAGCGCCCGAGCCTGGCGCGTCGGCAAGGCGCCTGGGCGGTCATCGGCCAGGGCGGCATGGTGCTGCGTCGCGGGCACGAACTGGAACAGGTTCTGCGGTTCTTCGACCGCGGCCGGTTCAAGGTGATCGGCTGAGCTTCCTTCCCCGTTCACGCGGAAGGGGGACCGTCGGCCGACCCGGCCTCGAGCCGGGGGAAGAGCCGAGGGTGGTAGGGGCGAGCCCCAAGCTCGGCGCGATGGCTTGCCCCCTCCACCACTCGCTCTGCGGCGAGTGGTTCCCCTCCCCCGCTTTGCAGGGAGGTAAGAAAAGGCCCCGGAGGTTTCCCGCCGGGGCCGATGCTCTGAGACCTCAGGCCTGCGCCTAGCGGCGGTTGCCGAACAGGGCGAGCAGGAACTGGAAGAGGTTGATGAAGTCCAGGTAGAGGCTGAGCGCGCCGTAGCTGGTCGCCACGCTCTTGCCCGCCTCGTTCCCGGCCAGTTGGTAGTAGGTCATCTTCAGGCGCTGGGTGTCATAGGCGATCAGGCCCGCGAAGATCAGCACGCCCAGCACGTTGACGATGAGCGCCATCGCCGAATTGTGCAGGAACATGTTGATCAGCATGGCGCCCAGGAGGCCCCAGACGCCCATGATCAGGAAGCTGCCCATGCCGGTCAGGTCGCGCTTGGTGGTGTAGCCCACCAGCGACAGGCCGCCGAAGGCTGTGGCGGTCAGGAGGAAGGTTTCGGCGATCGAGGTCCCGGTGTAGCGCAGCACGAGCACGCCCAGCGAGGCGCCGATCAGGCTGACCACCGTCCAGTAGGTGATGCCCGCCGACTTCGGCGTGACATTGCGCTGCGCGAAGCCGGTGAACAGCAGCACCGCCAGCGGCGCGAAGGCCACGACCATGCCGAGGATCGAGTAGCCCACCCGGCCGTTGGCCACGGTGAACATCATGTCGCGGACCGGTGCGAAGGAGCCGGTCAGCCACGCCAGCGCGGCTGACAGCACAAGGCCCAGGCCGACCTTGTTGTAGACCCCGAGCATGAAACTGCGGAGGCCCACGTCAACCGACATGTCGGCGCGGTCCGTCGGGACCGGGCGCGCGTAGCCGCGGTTGAAGTCGCTCATTTGAGCAAAGCCCTTAATCTGCACGTCCCAATTGGACGCACCTGAAATATCGGGGTCGCGTGCGGCGGAAGCAAGGCCTTGTTGGTCAAGCTCTTGTTAAGAGTTTCAGTGACTTGCCAGGCGACGTGGCGGGCTGGCGCTCGGTGAGCTAGTTAAGCCCATGATCCGGCTCTTCGCAGCGCTGCCGATTCCGGGCGAAATCGGCCAGGCGCTCGCCAGGCGACAGGTTGGCGTGGAAGGCGCGCGGTGGCGGCCGCTGGACAGCCTGCACGTGACGCTCAGATTCTTCGGCGAGATCCGAGAGGACGTCGCGCGCGACCTCGACGCGGAGCTTTCGAGCCTGCGCGGCCAGGCCTTCGAGATCGCGGTTTCGGGCGTGGGCGCGTTCGGCGACGGGCCCGACATCCATGCGATCTGGGCGGGTGTGGCCGAGAACGAGCCGTTGCGGCGCCTCGCCAAGGCCTGCGAAACCGCCGCGCGCCGCGCGGGCCTGAAGGCCGAGAGCCGCCATTATCGCCCGCACGTCACCCTGGCCTACCTGCGCCACGCCGACCCGGCTGAGGTCGCCGCCTGGATCCAGGCCAACAACCTCGTGAAGTCGCCGCCGATCCGCATCGAGAGCTTCGGGCTCTATTCGAGCTTCCTGGGCTCGGAGCAGGCGCACTACCGCCTGGAGGCGGAATATCCGCTGGGGTGATCAAAACAGTTCGTCATCACCCGGCTTGTCCGGGTGATCCATCCTGACGCCGTTCTTCATCAGATGAGGCCGACGCGTTGGGCTGGGTGGCCCTGACAAGCCGGGCCATGACGCAGTGAGCTTGTTGAACGCGCGCGCTCAGGCCTCCACCGCGTAGTCCTTGAGGACGCCCAGCGGCACGATCGCCAGGGTCTCCTCGTGGGTCGCCTCGAGCACCAGCTTCGGCGCGGCGCCGGCGTCCAGGGCCTCCTTCCAGCGCGGCGCGCAGAGGCACCAGCGGTCCCCCGGCTTCAGGCCCGGGAAGGCGGAATCAGGGACCGGCGTCGACAAGTCGTTGCCCGCCGCGCGGCTGAAGGCCAGGAACTCGGCGGTCATCACCGCGCAGACCGTGTGCAGGCCGACATCCTCGTGGCTGGTCTCGCAGCAGCCGTTGCGGAAGAAGCCGGTGACCGGATCAACCGAGCAGGGCTTCAGCTCGCCGCCCAGCACATTGCGCGCCCCTGGATCGTAGCGTGTGGTCATCGGCCCACCCTAACCGCTAAGACTGGCGGATATCCATGCGCGAAGGAGCGCAAATGCCTGCGGCCGCCGCCAGACCACGCCGAAGCGTGCTCTACCTGCCCGGCTCGAACGCGCGCGCGATCGAGAAAGCCCGCACACTGCCTTGCGACGTGGTGATCCTCGACCTGGAGGATTCCGTGGCGCCGGAAGCCAAGGCGGCGGCCCGTGCGCTCGCCTGCGAGGCCGTCCGCGCCGGCGGCTTCGGGCGGCGCGAACTGGTGATCCGCACGAACGGACTCGACACGCCCTGGGGCGCGGCCGACCTGGCCGAAGCCGCCGAGGCCGCGCCCGACGCCGTGCTGGTCCCCAAGGCCGGCTCGCCCGCTGATCTGGCCGCCTGCCGCAAGGCGCTGGGCGGTGCGACGCCGCTCTGGGCGATGGTCGAGACCTGCAAGGCGGTCTTCGCGCTCGACGCCCTGGGCGCGGCCTCGACCGCCGAAGGTGTCGCGTGCTGGGTCGTCGGGACCAACGACCTGGTCAAGGAGATGCGCTGCCGGCCGGGCCCCGACCGCGCGCCGCTGCTGCCCGCGTTGGCCATGAGCGTGATGGCCGCCCGCGCTTATGGCCTCGACATCCTGGACGGCGTCTACAACGACATCCCCGACCTGGCGGGGCTCGAGCGCGAATGCCGGCAGGGCTGCGACCTCGGCTTCGACGGCAAGAGCCTGATCCATCCGACCCACCTGGAGATCGCCAACCGCGCCTTCTCGCCGGAGCCCGATGCGGTGGCCTGGGCCCGCACTGTCGCGCAGGCTTTCGACCTGGCGGACAACGCCGACAAGGGCGTCATCAAGGTCGAGGGACGCATGGTCGAGCGGCTGCATCTGGCGCAGGCGACGCGGCTGATCGCGGTGGCGGAAGCCATCGCCGCGCGCGAGGCCTAGGGCGATGCGGCGGCGCATCCTCTTCGCGCTGGCCGCCGCCGGTCTTGCGGCGCCGGCATGGGGACAGCCGCCGCCGCAGCCCGTCCCGGCGCCGCGGGATGTGATCGGCTCGCTGTTGGACCAGCATGGGCTGGCGCCTGGCGACGAGGATGAGCCGGACGTCGCGAGCGAGCCGCACACGGGGGTCGAGACCGAACCGACTCTCCCGGCGGACGCCGCGCCCGAGCGGCCGCTGCCAAGGCCGCGGCTCTCCGCGCCGGTCCATCTGGAAGAAACCGGCAAGACGCCGGACTCGCCGCCGACCGTCCGCGACCTGGCCTATGAGAACCGCATCCGCTCCTCCTTCGCCTCGGCGGAAGGCTTCCAGGGGCCGCTCGACGGCGGCTGGACGATGAGCGCCGACGGCCAGGAGCTCTACTCCCTGCAGATCGTCGACCGGCGCGACCGACTGGAGGGCGTCTGGCGCGACCTCCGGCGCAAGGGCGCGCTGAACGCCTCGGGCCTGGTGGACGAGATGGAGCGGCAAGGGAACGGCCTGACCCTGCGGTTCACGCCCTCCGCCGGAGCGCCAGCCACGGTCGCCGTCCTGCACGACAGCGGGGCGGGTAACTGGACCGGCGAACTGACGGAACGTGGGCGGCGCCGGTCGGTGAGTCTGAGGCGGACGGGGCCGTACTAAAGCCCGAAGGTGACCCGCGCCGCCGCAAGGGCCGCCTCCAGCGCCGCCGGCGTGTAGGGCTCGGCGACCCCGAAACCCCAGACCGGAGCTGGCCAGGCGGCGTCGTCGGGCCGCCTGGCCAGCACATGCACATGTAACTGCGGCGTTACGTTGCCGAGCTGGGCGATGTTGAGCTTGGTCGCCGGCCGGCCCAGCGCCTCGGCGACAGCGCGCACCGCCGTCCCGGCCCGCAGGATCTCCTCCATCAGGACATCGCGCTCGCCCGCCGCCAGATGTTCCACCTCCTGCGCGCCGGCCACGCGGGGAATCAGCACGATCCAGGGAAAGCGGGCGTCGGCCTGTAGGCGCAGGTGACAGAGCGCCAGGTCGCCGATGGCTTGCGAGGTCGCCAGGAATGCGGGGTCGATTTCGAACACGGGACAAGGGAGCACGGCACGCGCAACTGCGCCAAGCTCCGTTTCCGGGCGCGCGGCATTGCGGCCCGCCCGCCGCTGGTCTAGGGACCGGCCGCAGCAATCCCCCCAAGTGCGATCAAGGAGCAGCATCATGGCGAAAACACCGATCCGCGTGGCGGTCACCGGCGCGGCGGGCAACATCGGCTACGCGCTCCTGTTCCGCATCGCCTCCGGCCAGATGTTCGGCGCCGACCAGCCGCTGATCCTGCAGCTCCTGGAGATCCCGGTCGAGGGCCCGCAGAAGGCGCTGAAGGGCGTGGCGATGGAGCTTGAGGACTGCGCCTTTCCGCTGCTCACCGACATGGTGCTGACCGGCGAGGCCGACGTGGCCTTCAAGGACGCCAACTGGTGCCTGCTGGTCGGCTCCAAGCCCCGCGGCCCCGGCATGGAACGCGCCGACCTCTTGAAGGACAACGGCAAGATCTTCGTGGCCCAGGGCAAGTCGATCGACGCCGTGGCGGCGGACAACGCCCGCGTCGCCGTGGTGGGCAATCCCTGCAACACCAATGTGATGATCGCCGCCAGCCAGGCCAGGCGCCTGCCGAAGGACCGCTTCACCGCCATGGTCCGCCTGGACGAGAACCGCGGCCGCGCCCTGCTGGCCAAGAAGGCCGGCGTCGGCATCGACCAGGTCAGCGAGCTCTTCATCTACGGCAACCACTCGCCGACGATGTTCGCCGACTTCACCCACGCCAGGATCGGCGGCAAGCCGGCCGCCGAGGTGATCGGCGACGAGGCCTGGCTGAAGAACGAGTATCTGCCGACTGTCGGCAAGCGTGGGGCGGCGATCATCGACGCCCGCGGCCAGAGTTCGGCGGCCTCGGCGGCCAACGCCCTGGTGGATCACGTCCGCGACCTGACCACGCCCGGCAAGGTCCACTCCATCGCCGTCGCCAGCGAAGGCCGCTACGGCTTCGATCCGGGCGTTTGGGCGGGCATGCCGGTTCGTACGACCGCCACCGGCCACGAGGTCATCGACAGCTACGAAATGAATGACTTCGCCAAGTCGAAGATCGCGATCACCAACTCCGAACTGGTGGGCGAGCGCGACACTGTGAAGGACATGCTGGGCTAGGACGCGGCACTAACCGGGATCGCCGTCCTCGTCGGCGATCCGGTCCAGCTCGTGGATCCGCTGCTCGTAGATGCTGGCGACCGCGCGCGGCGAACGGCGCGCGGCGTCCTCGCGGATCGCCAGCCAGTCGTCCTGCTCGTCACGAAGCTGTTCCGGCGGGACGCCGGAGCGCAGCGCCCGGCGGTAGGCGCGGTGCAGTTCGCGGTCCGCGGCCGCGAGATCCGGGTCGGCGCAGACCATGTGGGCGGCCCGGCCTCGAACCGCCTGGCAGGGATCGGTCGCGACGGGCGGCGCGGCCAGCGGCGCGGGGGTTTCCAGATCGACAAGCCGGGGCGGCGCCTGGACGAGATGTGATGGTGCGGCGGCGGGCGTCGCCGATGGCGAGTCGGATGCGCGGCGCGCCAGCTCAGGGGACAGCACGTTGAGCCGGCCGGCCGGCTTCACCGCCTGCGGCGGCGGCACGGCGTTGAGCTCGATGTCGATCCGCGCCGGTGCGGCGTCGCCTTCCTCGGTCACGGCGCGCATTGGCGTGCTGGCTTGTGGCTGAGCGAGGTCGGGCCTCGCCCAGATCCCGCCGATCAGGCCGAGCGCCAAGGCGCCCGCTATGCCGATCGCCACCGGGTGCGGCATCGGCCAGGGATTCTTCCGCCTCGCCGGCGATCGCGGCGCCGGTGGTGGACCCGAGAAACCGCGATAGGTGGCGCCCGCCCAGGGCTCGGGGTCAGTCGTCATGGCGAAAAGAGCCTCTGCAGCGTCCCTAGCGAGCCTTAATTCCTTGGCTGACTCCCCGGTTGCAAAGGCGCAGGCGCGTTTTCCCTCGCCCGCTAATATCCACCGCGCCTGGCGTCGCGGGCCATGCCGTTGAGCTCGGCGATTCGCGCCAGATAGCGGTCGTGGACGGCCCACGACGCCTCGCGGGCGCTCGCGGAACGGACGGCAAGCCAGCGCTGCCGCCGTTGCTTGAGCTCCGCGTCGGGCACGCCAGCGTCGCGGGCGCCCTGGTAGGCGCGGGCGAGTTGCCGTTCGGCGGCTCCCAGCGTCGGGTCGACGCACGGATGCGCGCCGCCGCAGCGCGGCGTCGTGGAGACCTTCATCAAGCCGTCCGGACGCGGCTGGGGCGCCATCGGGGCCGGTGGGCGCCGATAGGCCGGCGCCGTCGTTCGCGGCGCGTTGCGGGCTTTCACGGTGACCTCCTGCACAGGCGGCGCGCGCCGCGGCCTGGCCTTGCGGTCGAGGTGGGCCAACTGCGTCGGCGACAAATGGGACTTGGCTTTCGCCGGCGCGGCGCGGAGCGCGGGGCGGGCGAGCTTCGCCAACTGGGCGCGGGCGCGCGCCGCGGCGTGAGCATGGATCGGGGCCTTGGCCTTGGCCGCCGAGCGGCCGCGGTCCTCGGCCCGGGCCAGCCGCAGCCGCCCTGGCCTTGCCGCCTTGGCCGCCCTGGCCTGAGCATGGGCGAGCTCAAGCTTGTGCGGCGCCGCCTTCACAGGCGCGGCGCGGGCGACCTCCGCCTTGCGCACGGACTTCGCGCGCGGCGCGGTAGCAAGCCGGACCGACGGCGCAGCCGGCCTGGCCTTGGCGACCTGAAGCCTCGGCGGTCCGCGCCGGGCCGGAGGTTGAGGCGCGACCTTCTTTACGACCGGGGTCGGCGCCGGCTCGGCCGGCGGCGGGCTCACCGCGTCCACCCGCACCAGGCCCTGCGGCGCCGCCGGCGGTGCTACGATATCGGCCGCCGGGACCGGAGCCTTCGACAGCACCTCGATCGGCGCGCCCAGCGGGGCCGGACCCTCGGCGACGACGATCCGGAGCTGGCGCATGGCGGCGGCGGGTGCGGCTGCGAGCCTCACGACCGTTTGCCGCTCGCTCATCGACGGCCGCGCCCAGAGGCCCAGGCCGACGCCCAGCACGCAGGCCCCGGCCACGCCGGCCAGCAGGACACGCCCGCCTCCCTGGCGCCCGGCCGGTGGCGAAAAGTCGTGATGGTTTTCAGACGTCATCGTGCGAGATCCCAGCCCAACCGGATCCCTCGACGAATGGAACGCTGGCCTGCCCGCCGCGCCCACGGCTAAGCTGACGGCCCCCGCTCCGATCTCTCCCCACCTCAATATGAGCCTGAATTATGACCATTTCGCCAGCGCCAATTCTTGAGACAGAACGCCTCATACTTCGCGCGCCGGCCGCGGAGGACTTCGACGCCTGGGCCGAATTCGCCGCCGACGAAGAGACCATGCGCCACCTGGGCGGGGTGCAGCCGCGCTCGGTCGCATGGCGCGGGCTGTGTTCGGTGACGGGCGCCTGGGCGATCCGCGGCTTCTCCATGTTCTCGGTGATCGAGAAGGCGTCCGGCCGCTGGATCGGACGGCTCGGGCCGTGGCAGCCAGAGGGCTGGCCGGGAACCGAGGTCGGCTGGGGCCTGTCGCGCGCCGCCTGGGGCAAGGGCTATGCGACGGAGGGCGCGGCCGCCTGCATGGACTATGCCTTCGACGTCCTGGGCTGGACGGAGGCGATCCACACGATCGAGCCGGGCAACGTCGGTTCGCAGGCGGTGGCCAAGCGGCTGGGTTCGACCCTGCTCGGCCCGACGCAGATGCCGCCGCCTTACGAGGACAGCGTCGTGGAAGCCTGGGGCCAGACCCGCGAGCAGTGGTTCGCGCGGCGGGCGGCCCGCTAGATCCAGTTCCGCTCGCGCAACAGGCGCGCGTAGCTGCGGCTGACCGGCGCCTCGGAGCCGTCCTTCAGGGTCAGGGTCGCCCGGCCGTCTCCGCGCACGGCGTCGGTGATCGCATCGCGAGCCACCCACCAGGACCGGTGGACCTGGGCGCCTTCGATTCCCTCGAGTTCGGCGATGGCGTCGGAGAGCCGCATCAGGATCAGATCTTGGCCCTTGGAGGTGTGCAGGCGCAGGTAGTGGTCCTCCGCCTCCACCGCCCAGACCTCGGCCCCGCGTAGCTTGAGCGGCAGGCGGTCCAGGAACTTCGGCGGCTCGGCCGAGGCCGAGGTGACTGTGCTCGACTGGCGGTCGATCAGCACATTGATCGAGACCATGATCAGAGTGACCGCCGTGACCGAGGCGAGCAGGCCGGGGACTTCGAAGGCCGAGTAGTGGTTGCCGAAGGCCTGGACGCCGGCATAGGCGACGACCGCGGAGAACGGGCCGGCGATCACCAGGGATGAGATCGCGACCCGCAACCAAAGCCAGCGCGAGGGCGCCAGGCGGTCGAACACGAAGCGGGAGACAAAGGCGCCCCAGAGCCAGCCGAGCACCATCAGGGCGAGCCAATAGCCGAAGCGGGGCGCGAGCTGGAGGGTGTTCGAGCCGAAGGCGCCGGCGAGCGTCATGAACACCGCCGCCGCCAGGGTGACCATGAGGCCGCGCGTCCATCCGCGGATGTTTTCGTAGGGTCCCCAGGTCAGGATCCGCGGCAGGCTGGCCATCAGGAAGCGGCCCCGCTCGGCGCCGTTCGCGAAGCGCCAGCCGCGGCGCGCGGCCGGTCGCGAAGCGGGGCTGTCAGCTGGCGCATCGGCCTTTGCCCATCGAGAGAACGGTCTCCAGAAGCCGAGCCGACGGCGGTCCGCCGCCCTTCCCGGAGATAAAGGATGTCGTCGGTTTCGCAAACGCCGGCCCGCCGTATGGGCTGGAAGCTCCTCGCGGTGCTGGGCGTGATCGCAGGCGCGGCCACGATCGCGATCGCGCCCGGCCTCGGCGGCATCGCGGCGCTCGCGGCCAAAGCCCATCCGCACGCTCCGGACATGGCGCTGCTGGCCAGCCTGTCGCCGGTCATCAAGCTGCACGTGGTCGCCGCGATGGCGGCCCTGGGGCTCGGCGCGGCGCTGATGAGCATCCGCAAGGGCCGGCGGTTCCATCGTGCAGCCGGCTGGGTCTGGGTGGGGCTGGTCTCGCTGGTCGCGGGCTCGTCGCTGTTCATCACCACACTGCGGCCCGGCCACCTCTCGATCCTGCACCTCTTGAGCGGCTGGGTGCTGATCGTCCTGCCCCTGGCGGTGGCCCGCGCGAAGCGTCATGAGGTCGGCCGCCATCGCGGCGCGATGATGGCGCTCTTCTATGGCGGCTTCGCGCTGAATTCCCTGATCGCCTTCATCCCGGGGCGGACGATGTGGGCCGTCTTCTTCAGCTGAAGGGCGGACCTCCGTAGGCGAGAACACGCCGCCGCCTAGCTTCGGTCACCGCGGCGGCGCATAAGACGGACGATTCACCTTGGGCCGCCCCGCCTCCTCATGGCCGATCTCGTTTTTCACGACCCCACCGGGCGCCGCGCGCGACGGGTCCGGCTGATCGGCGGCCTGGCCGCCTCGTTCCTGGCGCTGCTGGTCGCGGGCTTCTTCGCCACCCTGGCGTTCGCGCCGCGCCTGCCGAACCTGACGCTCAAGGACCCGCGGGTCCTCTCGGCCCTGCACGCGGAGACCGCGCACAAGCTGAGAGGCAAGACGCAGTGGAACCGCATCCCGCACCGTCGCGGCGCCGCGACGGCCGGCGGGCCCGCCCGCCCGCTGGCGGTGGGGTTCTATGTGTCGTGGGACGAGAGCTCGCGGGAATCGCTCGCCGACCACGTCGACCAGCTCGATGTCGTTTCGCCGCAGTGGATCGCGCTGGCCGGAGCCGACGGCCGTCTGTCCATCACGTCCGACCCGCAGGCGCGCGCGATCATCGCCTCGGCCAAGCACCCGCCGTCGATCCTGCCGGGCGTCTTCAATTTCGATACCGCCAGTCACGACTGGAACGGGCCTATGGCGGACAAGCTGCTGCTGGACCGCAGGGCGCGCGCGGCCTTGATCGCCCGCCTGGCCAGCGAAGCGCAGAAGCGCGGCTACGCCGGCTTCGTGTTCGATTTCGAGAACCTGTCGGAAGCCAGCGAGCGGGCCTATCCCGGCTTCGTCGCCCAGGCGCGGGCGGCGCTGAAGCCGCTGGGCCGCGAGGTCTGGGTGACCACCCCGTTCGCCGACGACAGCTTTCCGATCAAGGCGCTGCAGCGCGCCTCGGACGCGGTGGTGCTGATGGCCTACGACCAGCACTGGGGCGGCGGCGAGCCGGGCCCCGCGGCGGCGCAGGACTGGTTCGAAAAGACGCTGGCGAAGCGGATGGAGACCCTCGATCCGGCGAAGACCATCCTGGCGCTGGGCGCCTATGGCTACGACTGGACGCTGAAGGGGCCGAAGAACAAGGGCGCTGCGGAGACCATCCTCTTCAACGAGGCCACGCAGAAGGCGCACGACGCCGATGCGCAGGTCGAGATGGACGAGGCCTCGCTCAACCCGACCTTCGGCTACCAGGACGACGCGGGCCTGAAGCACGTGGTCTGGTTCCTGGACGCCCCGACGCTGTTCAACCAGATCAAGGTGGCGGACGGGTTCCGGCCGCTGGGCTACGCGCTGTGGCGTATGGGCGGCGAGGACCAGCTCGACTGGCAGGTGCTGCGCCACGACTATGGCCAGGCCAAGTCCAACGGGCTGGAAATGCTGAAGCCCGGCGTCGACGTCGACTTCGACGGCTCCGGAGAGGTGCTGCACGTCGAGAGCATCCCGACGCCCGGCCGCCGCTCCATCGAGATCGATCCCGACACCGGCCTGATCAGCGGCGAGAACTACGAGGTCATGCCGACCTCCTATGTGATCCAGCGCTACGGCTTCCACCCCGGCTGGGTCGCGATCACCTTCGACGACGGGCCGGACGGGCGCTGGACGCCGAAGATCCTCGACATCCTGAAGGCCAAGAAGGCGCCGGCGACCTTCTTCGTGATCGGCAAGAACATGGCCGCCAAACCCGGTCTCGTCGCCCGCGAAGTGCGCGAGGGCCACGACGTCGGCAGCCATACCTGGACGCACCCGGACATCTCCAAGGTGCCGGCCGCCCAGACCGCGCTTGAACTCTCGGCGACGCAGCGGCTCTTCGAGACCATCACCGGCCGCTCGATGCGGCTCTTCCGGCCGCCCTATTTCGGCGACGCCGAGCCGTCCACGCCGCGCGAGGTGGCGCCCCTGCTGGCCGCCCAAACCCAGGGTTACCTGAGCGTCGGCCTGCGGATCGACCCGGACGACTGGGACCATCCGAACGCCCAGACCCCGCAGCACATCCTCGACGTCGTCCTGTCGCGCCTGAAGGACAAGGCCCGGCCGGGGCAGGTCGTGCTGCTGCACGACAGCGGCGGCGACCGCAGCCGCACCGTCGAGGCCTTGCCCAAGCTGATCGATGCCCTGCGCGCGCACGGCTACAAGCTGGTCACCATCGGCGACCTGGCCGGCATGACGCCGGCCGAGGTGCTGCCGCCCGCCAGCCGCAACTCCTTCGAACTGCTGCTCGACCGGATGGGCTTCGGCTTTTTCCACGGCGTGCAGATCGCGCTGCAGACCCTGTTCGTGGCGGCGATCGTGCTGGGCGTCGGGCGGCTGCTGCTGCTGGGCGTGCTGGCGCTGGTCCACCGGGCGCGGATCGGCCGGCGCACGCCGCCGATGCCGGACGCGGCGGCCGGGCCGCTGGTCAGCGTGCTGATCCCCTGCTTCAACGAGGAGAAGGTGATCGAGTCCTCGGTGCGGCGCATCCTGGCGTCCAACTGGGCGCGGATCGAGGTCCTGGTGCTGGACGACGGCTCGCAGGACCACACCGCCGAGGTGGTCCGCCGCGCCTTCGCCGACGAGCCGCGCGTGTCGCTGATGGCCTTCGACAACGGCGGCAAGGCGCGCGCGCTGAACCGCGGGCTGAGCAAGGCCAGCGGCGATGTGGTCGTGGCGCTAGACGCCGACACCCTGTTCCCATCCGACACCCTCGCCAAGCTCGCCCGCTGGTTCGTCGACCCGGAGATCGGCGCGGTGGCCGGCAACGCGCTCGTGGGCAACCGCCGCAACCTGATCACCCGCTGGCAGGCGCTGGAGTATGTCACTGCCCAGAACCTGGAGCGCCGGGCGCTGGCGGCGCTGGGCGCGGTGACCGTGGTGCCCGGCGCGGTGGGCGCCTGGCGGCGCGCGGCGTTGGACGCGCTGGGCGGCTATCCCGACGACACGCTCGCCGAGGACCAGGACCTGACGCTCGCCATGCAGCGAGCCGGCTGGCGGGTGGAGTTCGATCCGGAGGCGCGCGCTTACACCGAGGCGCCGGAGACCGTGGCCGGCCTGCTGAAGCAACGGTTCCGCTGGTCGTTCGGCACCCTGCAATGCATCTACAAGCACCGCGCGGCGCTGTTCGACGTCAAGCGGCCGGTGCTGGGCTTCGTGGCCCTGCCTCAGATCTGGTTGTTCCAGATCGTGCTGACCGCCATCGCGCCGCTGGTCGACCTGGCGGTGGTCTGGAGCCTGATCTCCGCGATCTATGCCTGGGCCTTTCACCCCGTCGAATGGTCGCCGGACAACCTCTATCGCCCACTGTTCTTCTGGGCGGCCTTCGTCTTCCTGGACCTGTCGGCGGGCACGGTGGGCATGGCGCTGGAGCGTCGCGCGCCCTGGGCGGACCTGATCTGGATGCCGATCCAGCGGTTCGGCTACCGGCAGCTCATGTACTACGTGGTGGTGAAGTCGATCGACGCGGCGCTGCACGGCGCGCGGGTCGGCTGGGGCAAGCTCGAACGGCGCGCCACGGCCGCCTTCGAAGGGGCTGGCTAGAGACCGGCGTTTTCAAGGGGCCGCGCGGTTGTCATCCCCTGGAGCGGCGCCTATAACCCCGCCCACTCGCCGCTGAGGCGAGGCGACATTCGCCAGCGTCCCCGCGAGCCTCATGAACATCCACGAGCACCAAGCCAAAGCCGTCCTCTCCGAGTTCGGCGTGGCGGTCCCGCGCGGCTATCCCGCCTTCACCGTCGACGAGGCCGTCCAGGCCGCCGAGAAGCTGGGAGGGCCAGTCTTCGTCGTGAAGTCGCAGATCCACGCCGGCGGACGCGGCAAGGGCCGGTTCGAGGGCCTGGGCCCCGACGCCAAGGGCGGCGTCCGCGTCGTGAAATCGGTGGACGAGGTCAAGGCCAACGCCGCGGAGATGCTGGGCCGCGTGCTGGTCACGCACCAGACCGGGCCGAAGGGCAAGCAGGTCAACCGCCTCTACATCGAGGAAGGCGCCGCCATCGCCCGCGAGCTCTACCTGTCGCTGCTGGTCGACCGCGAGACCAGCCGCGTGTCGGTCGTCGCCTCCACCGAAGGCGGCATGGACATCGAGGAGGTCGCCCACTCGACCCCCGACAAGATCGTCAGTTTCTCGATCGACCCGGCGACGGGGGTCTGGCCGCACCACGGCCTGATGCTCGCCGAAGCGCTGGCGCTGAAGGGCGACCTTTCCAAGCAGGCGGGCAAGCTGCTGGGCCAGCTCTATGCGGCCTTCGTCGCCAAGGACATGGCGATGCTGGAGGTCAATCCGCTGATCGTCACCGCGGACGACCAGCTCCGCGTCCTCGACGCCAAGGTGTCGTTCGACGACAACGCGCTCTTCCGCCATCCCGAGATCCGCGAGCTTCGCGACGAGACGGAGGAGGACCCCAAGGAGATCGAGGCCTCCAAGTACGACCTTTCCTACATCGCGCTCGACGGCGAGATCGGCTGCATGGTCAACGGCGCCGGCCTGGCGATGGCCACCATGGACATCATCAAGCTCTACGGCGCAGAGCCCGCCAATTTCCTGGACGTGGGCGGCGGCGCGGACGAGGCCAAGGTGACGGCGGCCTTCAAGATCATCATCGCCGACCCCAACGTGAAGGGCATCCTGGTCAACATCTTCGGCGGCATCGCCCGCTGCGATATCCTGGCCCAGGGCGTCGTCGCGGCGGTGAAGCAGGTGGGGCTGAAGGTCCCGCTGGTCGTGCGGCTGGAGGGCACCAACGCCGAGCTCGGCAAGAAGATCATCAACGAGAGCGGCCTGAACGTCATCGCCGCCAACGACCTCTCCGACGGCGCCGAGAAGATCGTCAAGGCCGTCCGGGACGCCGCCGCGTGAGACTCGCGGCGGCAGCCCTGGCGCTGGGGCTGACCGGCCTCGCCGCGTCCGCGGTGCGCGCGGAGCCGCTGTTCGACGCCTACCAGGCGCTGTGCGTGAAGACCGCCGCCCAGCCCGACGCCGTGCTCGCCGCCGCCGACAGCGCGGGCTGGCAGCCGATCCCCGACGCCATGCTGCAGCAACTGGGCTCGGGCATCGCGGTGCAGTCGGCGCAGGGCCGGATGAAGTCGAGCAACGCCGGCCTGACGCTGATGGTGGTCGGCCACAAGGAGCTGCCGCTGGGCGGGGCGACCGCCAACATGCGCTTCTGCGCCGTCGCCACGACGGGCCCGGTCGAGGCCAGCCTGTCCGGCGACTTCGCCGCCTGGGCCGCGGTGCCCGCCGAGCCGGGCCTCAGCGCCGCCGGCCGCAACGGCTATGTGTTCACCGACAACGGCGGCGCGCACACCGTCGTCTCGAAACCCGGAGATGCCGAGGCCAAGGACCTTCTCCGCTCCGGCCGCGCCAATGTGGCGGTCATC